>Ga0209403_10002018_pt1 | contig 25034 bp, 22 predicted proteins | sample ArcticOcean_MG_C_8_FD_187440 | JGI IMG/M metagenome (GOLD analysis project Ga0209403, IMG submission 187440) | Marine microbial communities from western Arctic Ocean - ArcticOcean_MG_CB11_86 (SPAdes) (version 2) | ecosystem: Environmental > Aquatic > Marine > Oceanic | place: Arctic Ocean... | reverse complement strand
AAATAGATTCTAAATCTAACTTCTGAAATATATTATTGGGTAGAATATTAGTTGTTATAATAAAAGGTAAAACATCTTCTAATCTTAAAAAAGTAAGATATCCCTTATATCGATAGTTATCATTTAAAGAGTCTTTAATAAATTCAAATTGATAATTAGACGCAGGCCACTCACCATTCGTAGTTTCTAAGTTGTGTAAAATTAAATTTAATGACCAATCTTTATTTAATTTTCGACTTCCATTCAGATTAAAATTAATATTTTTTACTAATAAAAGAGATTCTTCAGTAATTGATGAAAAGTTTGAATATTCCAATGTCCCATCAAAATTTATAAGCTTTGCATTTTCCCATTTAGTTGATATTTTTGCATTTGATAGACCACCATCATTAAAAGTATATAATTTTTTAGTAAGTCTCGCGGGGTCAATATTAATTAATTCAAAATTAATATCACCTTGCCACGTTGATGTTAATATATCTCCAGTTATATTTGCATTTATTTTAAATAATTGTTTCTCTTGTTGTGGAGCTGTATTTAATTCAATTCGAGTATTTTTTTTATCTGTTTTTAGTTCAAGGGAAATATTATTAAACTCCTTTCTTCCAATATTAATATTCTCATCATTCCAAACTAAATTTACATTCTCGAGTATTAGGTATTTTTGAGTAAATAACCATTCCGTTAGACCAGGTTGATTATTCACATTAGTGTTTAGTGAATTATCATTTTGTATTGAGATTTCTCCACCCTTATTTCGATAAACATTGATATTTAATCCTGAAATTTTTATATAGGATGGAGTAACTTCACCTTTTAAAATAGATTCAACAAGATTAATTCCAATCCGAGCAGAGTGTAATTGAATTATTTCACTATTATTTCTTTCACTCAGTAATTTAATATTCTCTAAATATAAGCTGGGTGTCCAGCCTTTCCATTCAGCATTTATTGTATCAATATCTACCGAGTAACCTATGTAATCACTAATAGTAGACTCTATTTCATTTTTATAGATGTTAATTTTTGGTAATGCAAGTCGAATACTGACCGCAAATAGTATAGCCAGTAAAATTGTTAATACTAAGGAGTAAAAAAAGAAATGATGCGAAGTTATTTTAGAATTTCTAAACATATATTAATTAAAGTAAGACTATATCAAATTGTTCTTGTGTGTATGACGTTTCTACCTGGAAGTTAATTTTTCTTCCAATGACAGATTCGAGTTCTACTGCATTTGTTGATTCATTATTTAGTAGGATATCAATAACAGTTTGCGAGGCAATAACCAATAGTTTAGCTGCGTCGAATTGCCTTACTTCACGTTGAATTTCTCTATAAATCTCAAAACATACGGTCTCTGGAGTTTTTATTAATCCTTTTCCATAACAAGTAGGGCAATTTTCGCAAAGCATGTGTTCAAGGCTTTCTCTCGTACGTTTTCGAGTTAATTGCACTAGTCCAAGCGATGTAATTTCACTGATAGTCGTCTTAGAAGAGTCTTGATTAACATGTTTTTGAAGTGTGTTTAGAATCCGTTGTTTATGTTCAGGATCCTGCATATCAATAAAATCAATAATAATAATACCACCGAGATTACGTAGTCGAAGTTGTCGAGAAATTGTATAAGCAGCCTCTAGGTTTGTTTTATATATTGTTTCTTCTTGATTGTTACGACCGACAAATCCACCAGTATTAACGTCGATTGTAGTCATTGCTTCAGTTTGATCAATTATTAAATAACCAGTAGATTTTAATTTTACCTTTCTATTAAGAGCATGTTGTATTTCATTCTCTACAGAGTATAAATCGAGTATGGGACGCCGTTCATTGTAATATTCGATTTTATTTAAAAATTCAGGTATAAAATCTTTCGAGAATTCGATTACTTGTTCGTAAGTTTCTTTAGAATCGATTCTTATTTTCTTTATATTTTTCTGAACTAGATCACGCATTGTTCGTATTTCTAAAGGCAGATCTTTAAAAATCCTATTTGGTGATGATAATTTTTTAGATAAACAGAGTGTTGAATCCCAGATCTTTCTCAGAAATTCAATATCTCTATAAATTTCTTCTGCCGGGATAAATGCTGCAGCAGTTCTAATTATATATCCACCCTTTTGTAATATTTTAGGTTCGGATAAGGACTTATGTAAAACTACATTATCTTCAACTGCAAAAGCTAGTTCTTCAACACCAGAGAGATAGCTCAAGATAATGTTTTTAAGTCGTTTTTCTTCATCATCATTTTCAATTTTTTTGGAAACACCTATAAATGGATACTTTGGAGTGAGTACAATATATCTTGATGGAATTGAAAGATGCGTTGTTAGCCTAGCACCTTTGTTTCCAATCGGATCTTTAATTACTTGAACAAGTACTTCTTCATTTTCTTTAATAATGGACTCTATTCTCTGCTCATCATTATTTTCAATTTGTTCAAAATTGCCATCAAAATTAGTATTGGTAATATCCGAAGTTTGCAAAAAACCAGTACGCTCCAATCCTATATCAATAAAAGCTGCTTGCATTCCTGGTAACACTCGAGAAACTCTCCCTTTGTAAATATTTCCAACGACCCCTCGCTTTTGCGAACGCTCAATATGGATTTCTTGTAGTATGCCATTATCAATAATAGCAACTCGTGTTTCTTGGGTGGTTACATTAACTAAGATTTCTTCACTCATAAACTTTTAAAGAACAGATTTGAGGTACTTACTGCATTAATTAAACTTAAAATTTCAATGCGGGAAAATTTTGTTAGAGTGATATTATTACCAAATTAGTATAAATTTTATTCAATTTTCAATACACCACTTCCATCATTTTGTTCATTGTCCACACTAAAAATATCATCATAGCCAGTAATTGGCAGATTACCATCATGAATAAGATATTCGCGTTGTTGTAAATGTGCTTCACGAGTAAACGAATATGGGTCAACGGCAGCTTCATCACGTATATTCGATGCTTCAAGTAAATTGGCACGTTTATTTACGGCATTAATTGCAGTTACAGGAAATAGAATTGTGCTTGATAAATAGAAAAATGGATTTAATAGTGTGCTCGGAACAAAATTTGTGGAGTCGCGGACAGTATTTGGGCCCAAAAACGGCAAATAAAGATAAGACCCTTCATCGACACCCCAAACTGCAAGGGTTTGCCCAAAATCTTCATCATTTTCCGGTAGTCCCATTGGTGTGGCAACATCAAAAAGACCCCCAATTCCCATTGTTGAATTAGCCACGAAACGTACAACATCAGATACTCCTTGGTTTATCTTTCCTTGTAAGAAATCATTTAGAATAACATTAAGATAAGCGAGATTTTCGAAGAAATTTGTGATGCTAGTTCTTATAAAATTTGGGGTTACATCAACATAGATTTCCGCGACAGGCTTAATTAAGGCCTGATCAATTGTTTCGGTAATATCAAAGAAAACTCGATTTGCTGGTTCTAATGAGTCGTCTTTCGTATATTTATCCGTGTTTTGTGTTGTTGCGCAACCTACCAAAACACAAAATAAAGCAAGAAAAGTTATTTGCTTTAATACTTTCAGATAATGGAAAGAAACCATTAGATTACCTCTTTATATAGAAATCCACATTAACTCACATCAAATATTGACATACCTTTAAGCCTGAGACAATTTTTTTGATACCTTAATACCCTAATTTGACTGTAAATCGTAGATTTTCTGTTCTAGCTTTTTTATTAATACTTCAATCCCATCTTTTTTAATTATTACTGCATATTCTGCTCTTTTAAGAGAAAGATCATTAATTCCATTAGCAATAACACTGATAATTCTCCATTTTTTGCCATTTTTTTGGAGGATGTAATTAAAAGAAATTGGTTTTTTCTGTAGTCTTACGAATTCAGTTTTTACTAGATATCTATTTTCTTTCAATTGCTCAATAGATATATTTTTGAATATCTGATTATCATATGAGTTGAAACGACTTATATAAGTAGAAATTGTTAACCTATTAAACAGATTAATAAATCTAACTTTGATTTCCTCGTCAATTGATTTCCAATATCTACCAAGAATGACTTTTGAAATTAATGCTATATCAAAATTTTTATTTATAACGGGCTCTAAATATGTGTAACGTTCCTCAAAGTTTGTTGTATCCGAGATTACCATGATATTAATAAGCGTTTCATGTAATTGGTTTATAGGTTCCTGTATCGCTTGCTCATATTGAGTTCCTGCATGTAATGAAAAAGTAAAAAATATTAAGTAAAAACTAAGTATGCTCTTCGATATAAATCGGGAATATTTCTTTTTCAATATTCTTTTTAAGAAATTGTTCATTAGTGTAACCATAAATAATAAGAAACAAATTTAATTACTTTCTACTCTTTTTTTAATTTTTGTAATAGCGGTCTTTCCAGCATATGCCCTTACTGAAATAGTAACAATAAGCTGAATTTAATGTAAAAAATAAATAAAGCATACCAATAAATGGTAATAATACTGCGCATAGAGGGTTTAATGAATAGTATCTTAATATCGGTAAATAACATATAGCTTGTATACAAAGCGTGATTAAACCCATAATTATTATTATTGATTGTGTTTGTAATATTGCGGTAACTGGAATTAAAAAAGCAATAATCATTAAAATTGTGCAAAACAAAAGTAATAAAGGAGAATAATGGAGTTGGGTGTACGCAGTTCTTGTAATCATCTCTCGTATTATTGAAAGTTTATCATAGCGACGAGTACTAATTACAGAGTGAGTTAAGCCTAGCCAAGTTTTATAGCCACTTTGTTTGACCTTTTTTGCAAGCGCGCAATCGTCAATTAGTGCATTCTGAATAGATTTAAACCCCCCCAATTCTTTGAGAATTTCTGTTTCTAGAAGAATACATCCTCCTGCTGCAGCAGCTATTTTTGAGTTGGATGAATTTGAAAGACGAAATGGATAGATTAGTTTGAAAAAAAAGATAAAAGCAGGCATTAACAATATTTCCCAGAATGATGACATTCTAAGACGAGCCATCAATGATAATAATTTTATATCATTCTTTTTTGCTTTCGTTAATATTGTTTTTATTAAGCCGGGCTTTAAAATGATATCTGCATCAACTAAGACAAGATAATGAGTTTGAACATATTTACGTCCTTGTTCTAATGCCCATAACTTACCAGTCCATCCCTTGGGTAATTTAGCTCCAGATAGAATCAATAAATTATCTAATTTAGCGGAATTAGCATATTTAATTGTATTATCAGTTGATTGATCATCGACCAGAATAACTTTTAATTGGGGATCTTGTGCTTTAAGTCCTGCGAGTGTTTCGGTTATTGTTGATGCCTCATTTCTTGCTGGAATGAGTACCGTAACCTCTGATAAGGTTGCTTTTTCTGCCGAGAGAACAACTAGAGATTCTCGAGTACTATAGGGGCATGAAGGTAGTAAGAGAATTGTTGCCCATATTAGAAGTCCTAGCATTGTTGCCAGGAATAGTAGTTCCATCAGGCAACTTGTTTATTTTTGCCGCTATTGTCGGGCATCTCATTATTCACTATCAGTTTTGGTTTAGATATTTCATCATCGTTATATAACACCGGTAGCTCCGGAGCCATCTCACCATTTGTTTTCGGTCCTTTTAAAAATACACCCAATGCTTTTAATGGATGTTTGAATGTATCGTTAACGGCTGTTGCTTCATATCCGCAATGCACCATACAATTAGCACACTTTGGATTTTTTCCGGAACCATAATTTTCCCATGCTGTTTCTTGTATCAACGCAGAAAATGTTGGGGCATAACCTTCACCTACTAGTAGGTAACATGGTTTTTGCCAGCCAAAGACATTACGAGTTGGATTACCCCAGGGCGTACATTGATAAGTTTGGTTACCCGCAAGGAAATCAAGATATAGTGATGATTGATTAAAGCGCCAGGTCTTATGAGTATTTAATTTGAATATATTTCGGAATAATTGCTTACTCTCTTTATTTTTCAAAAATACATCTTGCTTCGGCGCTCTTTCGTAACTATAGCCCGGAGATATAGTTACTCCTTCAATACCTAATTCCATAGCCATATCTAAGAACTCTGCTACTTCTCTAGCACTTTCTCCTTGGAATAATGTGCAATTTATAGTGACACGAAAACCTTTTTTGTGAGCAATTTTTATAACACTAATACATTTCTCGAAAACACCATCCAAACAAACAGAGGCATCGTGACGTTCTTTATTTCCATCTAAATGAATTGAAAAAGTTAAATAAGGCGATGGCTCATACATATCTATGTGTTTTTTTAGAAGTATTGCATTTGTGCAAAGGTACACAAATTTTTTACGTTTTATAAACCCATTTACGATATGTGCCATTTCTTTATGTATGAGCGGCTCACCCCCAGCGATGGAAACAATAGGAGCGCCACATTCATCAATGGCTTGCATGCATTCATCAAAACTCAAACGCTTATCAAGAATTTCTTTAGGGTAATCGATTTTGCCACACCCAGAGCAAGCTAGATTACAGCGAAAAAGAGGCTCCAACATTAATACTAAAGGATATTTTTCAATGCCACGTAGTTTTTTCCCAATAATATATTTACCAACTCTGTATTGCTGAACTAGTGGAACGCCCATTCCAATATAACCTCGGATGATTAATTTTGTTTTTAAAGATTGAACTGATATTTTCTCAGTTACACTAAGGTTAGGTGATGATGAGACGAATGTACAGTATTGATACATATAAAGATTTGCCATATTCCGTATTTATATTTTTATCAATTTTCTTGCATGGCCCTTAAGCAATATTCATAATGGCCTTTTTGGCTTACACAATCTTTATGAATACAGAAATTAATACACCTTTACTTGATAAGATCGATTCTCCAGCTGATCTGCGAAAATTATCAGAATCGCAATTAGACCAAGTTGCTAATGAGATCCGAGAATTTCTTTTGTATTCTGTGAGTAAAAGCGGAGGACATTTTGCCGCGAGTTTGGGCGCTACTGAATTAACAATTGCTTTACACTACTTATACAACACGCCTGATGATCGCTTGGTTTGGGATGTCGGTCATCAAGCATATATACATAAAATATTAACCGGAAGAAAAGAACGTCTTAATACAATACGCCAATGGAAGGGCTTGGCTCCATTCCCGAAACGAGACGAAAGTGAACATGATGCTTTCGGTGTTGGTCATTCTAGTACATCAATTAGTGCTGCTTTAGGTATGGCAACAGCTGCTTCTAGACAGGGACAAAAAAGAAAATGCGTGGCAATTATTGGTGATGGAGGTTTGACTGCAGGAATGGCATTTGAAGCGTTAAATCATGCAGGCGCTCAGTATAGTGATTTGTTAGTTATTTTAAATGACAACAATATGTCAATATCTCCGAATGTGGGAGCGCTTTCAAATCGTTTTGCACAATTATTATCTGGTAAATTTTATTCTAGTGTACGCAAGAGCGGAAAAAAAGTGTTATCAAATATTCCTGCCGCACTAGAAATTGCAAAACGCACAGAAGAACATATCAAAGGTTTAATCGTGCCAGGTACTTTATTTGAAGAGTTTGGTTTTAACTATATTGGCCCAGTAGATGGCCATGATTTATCTGTATTAATTAGCACGTTAAAAAATATTCAAAAACTTGAGGGACCTCAGTTTCTTCATGTTATTACAAAAAAAGGTAAGGGATATACTCCCGCAGAAGATGACCCTGTTAAATATCATGGTGTAACACCATTCGACCCCAAGAAGGGAATAATCTCTTCTAATAAATCATCATCTAGTCTTAGTTATAGTAAAGTTTTTGGTGATTGGGCCTGCGATATGGCCAAACTAGACCATCGTTTTGCCGCAATTACACCTGCAATGCGTGAGGGTTCAGGCTTGGTAAGGTTTGAGAAAGAGCATTCCGATAAATATTTTGATGTCGCAATAGCAGAACAACATAGTGTCACTGTTGCGGCCGGAATGGCTTGCGATGGATTAAAACCCGTCGTTGCGATCTACTCAACATTTCTGCAACGTGCTTACGATCAATTAATACATGATGTTGCTATACAAAATCTTCCAGTCTTGTTTGCTATTGATAGGGCGGGGTGTGTTGGTGCTGATGGCCCGACACATAATGGGGTATACGATTTAACTTTTATGCGCTGTTTACCAAATATTGTTTTGATGACTCCATCTGATGAAAATGAATGTCGACAAATGCTATATACAGGTTTTCAACTTAATCAGCCGGCTGCTGTTCGCTACCCACGCGGTACTGGTCCTGGAGTAAAAGTGTTGAATGAAATGACACAACTTCCAATCGGCAAAGGAGAAGTAAGGTATAAGGGTAAAAATATAGCCATACTGGCTTTCGGTACCATGGTTGAGTCCTGCGAACGTATTGGCAAAGAACTTAATGCGACAGTGGTAAACATGCGTTTTGTTAAACCAATTGATGAATCACTTATTCTTAATATATGTGAGGAACATCATTTAATTATTACGGTTGAGGAGAATGTTATTCAGGGCGGTGCAGGTTCTGCGGTAAATGAAGTGTTAGCTGCTTATGGTATCTCGCAAAGAATTGTTAATCATGGCTTACCAGATAGATTAATTCAGCATGGCACAAGAGATGATATGTTAAGAGATGCTGGTTTAGATTATAAGGGAATACATAATTTTATTATGCATCAAATTAGTGAGCCTAAAAAAAAGAAAGAACAAATTAAAAGTTAGTATTTGATTTCTATTATTTAACAGATACAATTTTTTTGATTGCCATGATGAATCTCTTTATATCTGTTTCTGAAATATCACCCATACAAGATATTCTAAAGAACGATTTTTTGAGACCTCCTTGCCCAGCATAAATAATAAATCCTGCCTCTTTTAGTTCATCGTGTAATTTCTCATAACTAATTCCTTCCGGCAAATAGAATGAATTTAGTACACAGGATGATTCGTTTTCTTCAAGACAAGGTTTAATTTTTAATTTTTCTAGTTCAGTTCGGACTATATTCATTAGATTTTGGTATTTTTCTTGGCGATTTTTCCAACCACCAAACTCAATCATTTCCTCTAATGCTTCATCTAGTGCATAAAAGGTTTGAATTGATTGCGTGAAAGGAGTTTTATTGTTGTCTTGGGCATCTAAATAAACAAGAAGATCTAAATAAAGTGTACGAGCTAGTGTCGCATCCATTTGAGATATGGTATTTCTATTGGTTATTACAAAAGATGTGCCCGGCACGCCATGCAGGCATTTATTAGCGGTTGATGCGCAGGCAGTTATATTCCATTGGTCAAATTTTATTTCTTCTGCCCCAAAACTACTAACAGCATCGAGCAAGATCGCTATATTTGTATGCTGTTTACATATATCTGCTATTTTTCCAATATTATTCAGACGGCCAGTGGTTGTTTCATGATGAACTACTGCAACATGCGAAATTTCTTTATGATACTGCAGTTCATTGTTTAAATTGATAAGATTAATTTCTTCTCCCCACTCGTGGTGCAAAACAATATGATCAATATTATGAATTTTTGCGATTTTGGTAAAACGTTCGCCATAAACGCCATTCTCGATAATTAATAATTTACCATGCGTGGGGACTAGACTCGTTATCATTGATTCCATTGCCGATGTACCAGAACCAGTGAAAACAACCGCAGCCCATTTCTCAGCTGAAAGTTTGTATGCATCAAGAAGGTTATTACGAATTTTGTTTTGAAGTTCGATAAACTCTTGCTCACGATGACAAAGGTCAGGTTTTAGGAGTGACTGTCTGACACGCCGACTAAGTACAACGGGACCTGGGTTAAGTAAAATACTCATTTTTAAAAACTACTATTAATATGGCGCATCATTCGTCTTAGCACTTCATTTGGTTTAACATTAGGTCTAGGAAGGTTTTCTATTGTACCAGAACAAATTTTTAGATGACCAAATGCAGGCCCCTCATTTTTATTTAATGAAAATAATTCATCAATGAGTTCCGTTTTGTTACCGCTCAAAGCCGTACTATAACCACACGCTTTAGCAATCATAGCAAAATTTATATTTTTTGAGACAGTAGATTGCCCGCCTGTTGAATCATGAACTTCATTATCTAATAAAATATGAATAAAATTATTACTAGCATAAGTCCCTATAGTTGCAAAATTTCCCATACGCATTAGCCCCGCACCGTCACCATCAATAACAATTATTTTTAAATCTGGTCTTGCTAAGGCTAACCCCAAACCAAATGAAGAAGCACATCCCATCGAACCCACCATATAGATATGATTGACACGATCATTAATTGAAAATAATTCACGCCCTGTAAATCCTGTTGTAGCAATTAAAACTGAGTCATCCACAGAAGTATGGTTGATTATATGTCGTAATACGGTGTTGCGATCTAGGCGAGTTAATTTTTCATCAAATAGCGAACGTATTTCAGTTTCACTTTTAGCAATATCCTTTATCACTTTTTTATCTAATTTTTGCGGAGTAATAGAACCTTTCTTCATTATGAATGCATAAGGACGATGTTCTTTTGACATAAATTTCTCAGCCCGTTGTAGCGCAGGAATTATTTCTTTTGTTTCACTTGGAAAAGTTTCTGATGGTATTCGCATTGTATTAAATAACTCTTCTGTTATTTGACCCATTAACTCATGTTGCGGCTCATCTTTAACGCCAGGTTCACCACGATGAGTGACAATAATTAAAAATGGAATTCTGAAAATATAAGATAGAGATGTTATAGGGCTAACAGCATTACCCAGCCCGGAATTTTGCATCATAACAATTGAGCGCTGACCACCAATTACTGAGCCTGATGTTGTCGCTAATGCATCACCCTCATTTGTCGATGCAATATATTCTAATGTATTGTCATTAATTACATAATTAATAAATGGGGTAAGAAATGAGCAGGGAACACCAGTGTAACGGACAAACCCATGTTCTCTCGCGGCTTCAATAAATTCTTTTGCCTCTATCAATAGAGTTCTCTCATTATTTATTACTGAGTAAAATCACCAGCACGATCGATATCATCAATTGAATTTACATCAAGCCAATGACCACTTATGTAGTGAACATTAATTATTTTACCCTGTTCAATTATATAATTTAGTAGATCGGAAAGTGTTAATTTTTTGAAATTTGGCGAAGGCTTAAGTTCATGGATTGCCTCTTCTATCCAGTTTCTTCCTTCTTTTCTGACGCGCATCATTCCAATCCACTGTCCAGAAGGTTTTTTATTGCCTGTTTTAATTACGGAAGATAATTCTTTCAATATTATATTTTGCATAAAAGGCGAACGATCATCGTTTTGACTGCAGTAAGCAAGATCAGGTGAGCCAGTTGTACTAGAATTATTTAGTGCAGAGTCGACAATAATAACGATATCTCCATCTACTTCGAGTAAGTCCCGAAGAATATATTCTCTAAATAGTAAATCACCATAAGAAATTACCATATCATTATCGAAGTCATTTTGAGCGCACACTAAGGACATTAGTTCATCGCCAATTTCATAGTCTTTATTGACTCGAATCTCGATTCCAGAAATATCTATTGATTCTGCTTTATAACCCGCTACGACAATTGATTTGTTAATACCTATTTTTTTGAATTTATTAACTGTACGGGCTAATAGCGCTTCACCACCGATTCTTATCATTGTTTTTGGTTTATCATGAGTCAAACTATAGAGTTCGCTTCCCCTAGTAGCCGCCAGTATTATGGCACGCGTATCCAATTTTTTTCCAAGATACCTTTCTTGGGCCTGACTAAGTTCATCAACACCTTGTAAATTAAAAATTTCCTCAACTGTGGTAATTCTATCTTCAATATCAGCAATTGATTCTGATTTAAATATTGTTTTACTATTTTTTATCATTTCTATTGTTGATGACCTAATCATATGATTTGCCCAAATCACCAGGCTAATATTAGCTTTACGAAATGCATCAGTTGGTGTGCTATAGTATTTTGTTGGGACAATGACAAGTGGCAGACGATTTTCCCATTCTTTTGCAAATGCTAGTATTTCATCAGGTCTATGTGATTTACTATGAATTAATACCGCGTCAGCACCGGCTTCTCGATAAGCTTCAGCACGATTAAGCGCTTCTTTCAAACCCCAGCCCGCAATCAGTGCCTCAACTCTTGCAACAATACAAAAATCATCATCAGTTTGACAGTCTTTACCAGCTTTTATTTTTCCGCAGAATTCATTAATGTCTGCTAAGGGTTGTTTATTACCATCAATAAAACTATTTACTTTTGGGAATTGTTTATCTTCAATACAAACACCGGCAATGTTACGTTGCTCAAGTTTTGTAACAAGCCTTCTCATATTATTAAAATTACCGTACCCGGTATCACCATCAAGTAGTATAGGTATTGTCGTTGCGTCTGACATAAATTCAAGCATGTCAATTACTTGAGTCCAGCTTACTTCATTGCTATCACGTACTCCAAATTGTGCAGACATCGCTAACCCACTTCCCCAGATAGCCTTAAAGCCAGCGCGTTCAACTATAGCAGCAGAAATACCATTATGAGCTTCAAGAATGAATTCAAGCTCGTTAGATTTAATGATAGAGCGAAGTTCTTTACATTTGGTAGACATATTTTTTTGTAAATAAATTATTGTTATTTATTATATCTTGGATAATTTAGGTATAATTTCTTTAGAGGCGCGTTCTATATCTTCGGGAAAATCTATTTCAATCCAAGGAATACCAGAAATATCCTCAAAACCAAATTTTTCAGGAAATTTAAGTAATGAATCACGTATTACTTCTTCATACGGATTTTCATTCTTTTTTATTGAAATATAGTTATCGATTATTGAGACTAAAGATTTACCGATTGAATTATCAAATTTAAAAAACCCAACAGATTCTCCCTGAAAATCATATTTATGTTCACTCGATATTATTTTTCTAAATTCATTAATTTTTCCATTTTTATCAATGCAAACTTTAACTGGCTCATTTCCGTCAATAAAATTACGATCAAGTAAGAAACAATTCTTAATCTTTGTGTTAATGAGACGCTCAATTATTCTACCATCATACAAAACATCTGCATCCATTAGTATTAACTCAGGTTCGTTTAGTAGTATTTCACGCGCACAATTTAGACTAAGCATACTTCCTTCAGTATATCGTTCATTCAGAATATAATGTATTGGTATCATCGAACCTTCTAGGTGCTCAATTATCATCTTTGATTTAAATCCAGTAACAATAATTATTTCATCAATATTTTGTATTTGCAGTATTTCAATATGACGTTTTAATAAGGTTTTTCCATTAAATTTTAATAATGATTTAGGTTTATTATTTGAATATTTACCTAATCGGCCTCCAATTCCCGCAGCAAGAATAATTGCTTTCATAATATTGTTTTTTTATTCCTTATTCTCTAGATTTTTTATAAATATCAATTAAATTTTGAGTAGATGAATCTGCATCAATATTTTTTTCTTTTTGAGCAATATTTTTAGAAATATCTAGAGCCATTTTTTTACCTAATTCAACGCCATATTGATCAAACGAATTAATTTCCAGTAATAATCCCTGAACGAAGACTCGGTGTTCATACATAGCAAGTAATGAACCTAATAATTCTGGCGTAAGTACATCATATAGAATTGTTGTGCTTGGCTTATTGCCATCGATGTGCTGATGAGATTTTGCATTACTTTCACCTTGCATGAGGGCACGGCTTTGCGCTATACAGTTTGCTAGTAATAATTCATGATGTTTTTGATTTCCTTTTTTTGAAAGGGGCGCAAGAAAATCAATCGGTGTTATGTGTTTTCCTTGATGTAATAATTGACTGACAGTATGTTGTGAATTTGTACCAATTGCCCCCCATGCTATTGTTCCAGTTTTATAGTCGACTGTATTTCCAGATAAATCTGTTGACTTACCATTACTTTCCATAAAAAGCTGGGACAGATAGGTAGGAAGATATTTCAGTGATTCATCATAGGGAATGAATGCCTGCGTTTCGGCACCAAAAAAATTAATATACCAGTAATCAATTAGGGCGAGTATGACAGGTATATTTTCTTCAGGGGTTTGATTAATAAAATGCTCATCCATTTTATGCCCCCCCAATAATATTTTTTCAAAATTCTCAAAACCAATAGCAAGAGCAATAGGAAGACCAATAGCAGACCACAATGAAAACCGACCTCCCACCCAGTCCCATATTTTAAAAGTATTTTCTTTTTTAATTCCAAATTTTTCTGCTGCCTCTAAGTTCGAGCTTACCGCAGCAAAATGCCTGCTTATTTCATTGCAACCCGATTTCAACATCCATGATTTTAGTGTATTTGCATTAGTGAGCGTTTCAATAGTATTAAAGGATTTGGAAGAGATAATAAAAAGCGTTGTCTCAGGATTAATTCTTTTTTTTAGCGATTCAATTTGCTCATAGTCAATATTAGAGATAAAAAAAGAATGAGTTTTGTTAACGCAGTATTGGTTTAGCGCCCTAACAACCATTTTTGGCCCTAAATCTGAACCACCAATACCTATATTAACAAAAGTATCTAATGGCTTATTAGTCCAACCTGTTATTTTTTTATCATTAACTAGTGAGACAAATTCTTTTATTTTTTGAAGCTCATCCTTTATTTTTTTTATAACGCTACTATCTTCTAGCCCTAGTGTTTTCTCTGGGTTTGCCCTTAATGCAAAATGAAGCACAGCTTGTTTTTCTGTTACATTGATTTTTTCCCCATGAAACATCGCATCGATTGATTTTTTTATATTTAGGGTTTTAGCATATTCTAATAATAAATCTAGCGTTTCATTGGTTAGAATATTTTTTGAAAAATCAATATAGAGATTGGAGAATTGACTTGTGAAATTTTTACCTCTATCTCTATCTTGGGTGAATAAGTCACGTAAATGAAACTTACTCAGAGCCTTATGGTGTTCGCTAAGTTGTTTTCTAATTGTTTTTTTATTAATTGATGATGACATTTTTAAAAAGTTATTATTTTTTTTGAAAAATAAATTAGATGATAAGCCTTTGAACGAGATTGATTAACTGGACCAAGGCTGATATTAAAAAATACTACCGCTAATTAATATTAAATATATAGTGACGGCCACTAAAATTTATTAAGCAGTATCGGTTATATAGTGCTGTAATTGCTCAATAGTAAATTCTTGTTCAGAAATAATATTTTTCACTACGTCCATAATTGACAGTATACCAATTACCTGACCATCCTGAACAATAGGTAAATGTCTAATATGACTATGAGACATGATAACCATGCATTCATCGAGGGATTGAGAAGGACCTACTGTTTTGAGGCTGGATGTCATTATTTCACTAACTTTAGTTTTTGCTGAACTGCGATTTTTAAGTATTACTTTTCTGGTATAATCTCTTTCTGAGATGATACCCGCCAATTTATCATTCTCTATTACTAATAATGCCCCAACCTTTTTTTCGTCCATCATTTTGATTGCATCAATAACGAGCGCGCCAGGGGTTACCGAGAAAATCTCATCATTTTTACTGTTAAGTAATTGATTTACCGTTATTGTCATTGTTATACACCCCCTTTTTCTGAGTTAGCCCACTAAATAATTAAGCTAACTTAATTCTGCCTACGAGTATAGAGACCTTCTCCTTGTGGTCAATATGAAGCAATTAAATATAGCGTAATCCCTTATGTTTATTTTATGGTGCCCTGAAGAGGATTCGAACCTCTGGCCTTCCCCTTAGGAGGGGGACGCTCTATCCAACTGAGCTACCAGGGCGCACTTATCAACTGTTCTGAGTTTATCTGATAAGATTCATGGTTTAAAGCTTATGCAAACTATTAAATTCACCTTAAATACTTGATAAATAAAATAATTAAATAGCATCTCAATGAAATTAACTCCTATTCTCATGGCAGGCGGTGGTGGCACACGCTTATGGCCATTATCAAGAGAGCATTATCCGAAACAATTTTTACAATTGTTTGAAAATAATACGTTATTTCAAAATACACTTTTGCGCCTGGAGGGTTTAGAAGCATCAATCGAGGTTTCAACTCCGGTAATTATTTGTAATGAAGCGCACCGTTTTCTTGTTGTTGATCAAGGCTCACAAATTTCAAAAAAATTTGGTGCTATTATTCTTGAACCGGAAGGCAGAAATACTGCCCCTGCATTAACTATTGCCGCATTAAATCAATATCAAAATCACAGCGACTCTATCATTATTATGATGCCGTCTGACCATGTTATAAAAGAAATAAAGTTATTTCATCAAGCGGTAAAAGCTGGCGTTGAAATGGCTAATGATAATTATCTGGTTACTTTCGGAGTCAAACCAACACAAGCAGAAACGGGTTACGGTTATATTCAAACTGCAAAAAAAATACAAGCTCACAACAATCAAGATATTTTTTCAATTGGTGGATTTACAGAAAAGCCAGATATAGCTTTAGCCAAAAAATATTTCGATTCCGGTAATTATTTATGGAATAGCGGGATATATATGATGAAAGCATCTGTGTGGTTAAACAAAATCCAACAACATCAAAAATCAATTTATGATGCTTGCAGCAAGGCTTTTAAAGATGGAAAAACCGATGGGGTATTTTTTAGATTAGATGAGAAGTCTTTTTGTCAAAGCCCAAATGATTCTATTGATTATGCAGTAATGGAGAAGTTATCAACTAACGATAATGAAAAACTTGCTGTACTGCCTGTTGATATTGGCTGGTCTGATGTTGGTGCCTGGTCATCAGTCATGAAAATTAAAAATAAAGACACCAACAAAAATTACATAGAAGGAGATGTGGTCGTTGAGGAAACGAATAATTGTTTTATTAGAAGTGAACGTGGATTGATTGCAACGATTGGATGTGAAGATATGATTATAATCGATAGCGATGATGCGATTCTAATTGCTGATAAAAATAAAACACAAGATATTAAAAAGATTGTAAATCAATTAAAAAAGAATGATAGAAACGAACGCATAACACACAGGAAGAATTTTAGACCATGGGGGCACTACGACACAATTGATGTAGGTAAGAATTTTCAGGTCAAACGCCTAACTATTTATCCTGGTAAAAGATTATCATTACAGCTTCATCATAAACGTTCTGAACATTGGGTTGTTGTGAAAGGGGTAGCTACTGTAACAAAAGGTGATGAGCAATTTGTACTGAATGAGAATGAATCTACATATATTCCCCTCGAAACAAAACATCGTCTCGAAAATGCCGGAGATAATGTTTTGGAAATTATTGAAGTTCAATCTGGTTCATATTTAGGTGAAGATGATATCGTTAGATATGATGATGATTTTGGAAGATAGTAAAAAATATTTTTCGGAGAGGTGTCCGAGTGGCTTAAGGAGCACGCTTGGAAAGCGTGTATACGTTAATAGCGTATCGAGGGTTCGAATCCCTCTCTCTCCGCCACTATAGAATATGCCCACCATAGAAAATTTTGAGCATCTATTAAGCATCGACCAAAACTCAATTTGGCATCCGTATAGCGCAATGCAATCAGATTTGCCGATTTACCACGTTGTCTCAGCTGAAGGAGTGCGTCTTAAGTTATCTAATGGGCAACAATTGATAGACGGAATGTCGTCCTGGTGGTCCGCTATTCATGGTTATAACAATCCTGAAATAAATTCAGCACTTCAGCGCCAATTAAAGGATATGGCACACGTTATGTTTGGCGGGTTTACTCATACTCCCGCAATAAAACTCACAGAGAAATTGCTTTCTATTGTTCCGAATACACTTGAGGCTGTGTTTTATTCTGATTCGGGTTCGGTCGCTGTTGAGGTTGCAATGAAAATGGCGATTCAATACTGGCATGCTAAAGGTCAGGTACAACGACAACGTTTTATCTCACTGCGTTCTGGTTATCATGGCGATACCTTTGGTGCGATGTCTGTTTGTGACCCGGTTACCGGGATGCATAGTTTATTTTCAGAATCAATACCCAAACAATTTTTTGTTGAGCAGCCAAAATGTCGTTTTGGTGGGCCATGTAGTGAGAAACATATTACAGAAATCAAACAGGTCTTAGAAAAAAATAGTAAAAACATTGCAGCATTTATTTTAGAGCCCATTGTGCAAGGCGCAGGTGGTATGTGGTTTTATTCAGCTGATTACCTAAAAGAAATTCATCAACTTTGTCGAGAATATAATGTACTTTTAATTTTTGATGAAATAGCGACTGGTTTTGGTCGAACCGGAAAACTATTTGCATGTGAGCATACAAAAGTTACACCCGATATCATGTGTATTGGTAAAGCGCTAACAGGAGGTTATTTATCATTGGCAGCGACCATTACAACAAAAGATATCCATGAAACCATTGATAATGGCGAACCTGGTGTATTCATGCATGGCCCAACCTTTATGGCAAATCCATTAGCCTGCACAGCCGCTTTAACGAGTATTGACCTGTTACTTAAATCAAATTGGCAGAAAAACATTTCAAGAATTGAAAAAGGATTAGAAAATGGATTAATGCCTTGTAAAGAGATGAATCATGTTAACGATGTTCGTGTACTGGGAGGCATAGGTGTTGTTGAATTAAAAAATGAAATAGATATGCAAAAAGTAATTCCGGAATTTGTTAAGAGGGGTGTATGGATAAGACCTTTCGGAAAATTAGCTTACCTAATACCACCTTATATTATCAATGATGATGATCTAAATTTATTAACAAAAGCATTAGTTGAGGTAGTTGGTAGTATTTAATAATTAATTGGATAAAAGTTTTTCAAGCATCTTTTCGTAGATACTCGATAAAGTATCTATGTCTTCAACTTTTACGCATTCATTAATTTTATGAATTGTTTCGTTAATAACACCAAGCTCGATTGTTTCCGCACCGGTTGGCGCAATAAAACGTCCATCCGAGGTGCCACCGCCAGTTGAATAGACTGTATCGATGTTAGTAATTTCTTTTATTGCTGCAGTTGCGACATCGATTAACCGTCCAGGGTCAGTTACGAAAGGAGCGCCTGATAATCTCCACTCGAGAGTGTAATCAAGACTAAATTTTTTTAGTAATTCTTCGACTTTATTTTCTATTTCATTCTGGGATGTTTCGGTTGAATATCGAAAATTAAATAATAAATTCAGCGCATCAGGAATGACATTATCAGCACCGGTACCAGCGTTAATATTCGAAATCTGGAATGATGTTGGCGGAAAAGAATCATTGCCCTGATCCCACTGAATCGACGTGATTTCATTTAGAAATTCACTCGCCTTATGAATCGGATTGTCAGCTTTATCGGGGTAGGCGACATGTCCTTGAATACCATTTATTTTTAATATTCCATTTAAGGATCCCCGACGACCAATACGAATGACATCGGCTAGTTGTTTGTCACTGGATGGTTCACCCACAACACACCAATCAATTTTTATTTTATTTTCATTTAAATAATCAATTACCTTACGTGTTCCATTAATGGATAGACCTTCTTCATCACTCGTAATTAGAAGCGCGATTATTCCGTTATGATTTGGATTTTTTTCTACGTATCGTTCTGCGGCTGTCACCATTGCTGCAATACCACTTTTCATATCTGCAGCGCCACGGCCATAGAGGTATCCCTCTTTAATTTCTGCTTTAAATGGATCCGTATTCCATTTTTCGATGGGGCCAACAGGTACCGTATCAGTATGGCCTGCAAAAACAAATAATGGTCCTGAATTACCATGCGTTATCCAAAGATTATCAACATCATCAAAGCGCAAATGCTCAGCATTAAATCTATTCTTTATAAGTCGATCTGCAATGATTTTTTGACAGCCATTATCATCCGGCGTCAGTGTCTTTCGATTTATTAATTCTGTTGTTAGTTTTAATGTATCGGTCATTTTATAAATAAGATTTTATTCATCTTCATTAGGTGTTTCAGCTTTAATACTCAGCGCATGTATTTCTGCTGGCATCATATTTTCTAGCGCGGAATAAACCAGACGATGTCTTGCTAGTGTGGTAAGACCATTAAATTTTTCTGAAACTATATGCACTTGAAAATGTCCGGCACCGCCATGACCACTATGCCCAACATGCATATGTGATTCATCGACGATTTCAAGTCGATTTGGATTTAGCGTCGTTTCCAGACATTCACGGATTAATTCAATCCGTTTTGATTCAGGCACTAGGGAAAACCCGCTTAAAAGGTTTAACGATGACCTCTTTATAAACGCCCGCAGCAATATAAGGGTCTGCATCTGCCCAGGATTGTGCTTCTTTTAGTGATTCAAATTCAGCCACGATCAGACTCCCAGTAAAACCAGCTGGACCAGGGTCATCGCTATCAATACTAGGATGAGGCCCTGCGATTAATAGATGACCTTGGTTTTCTAAGGTTTTGAGTCTTGCGATATGTTCTGTCCTGACACTTAATCTCTTTTCAAGACTATCCTCGATATCTCGGCTTATTATTGCGTAGAACATAATTATTCTTTTTCCTCTTTAACTTCTTCTATATATCGTGACATATAAAGTACCTGCCCGATGGCAAATATAAATGTTAAACCTAAAAGACCATAGACCTTAAAGTTTACCCAAAATTCCGTACTAAAATTATAAGCGACATAAAGATTAGCTGTTCCAGAAAAAATAAAAAAAGCGACCCAACCAACATTTAATTTAGTCCATACCTTATCTGGGACAGATATTGCATGATCCATCATTCTCCGGATGATCGGTTTTTTGCCTATAAATTGACTCCCAAGGAAAACGAGCGCAAATACCCAGTTAACCGCGGTGGGTTTCCATTTAAAAAAACGTATATCCTGCAATAACAATGTCGCACCACCCAATATCACTGTTAGAATTAAGGTTATGACATGCATTTTTTCGAATTTTCGCGTGATTAGCCAATAAACAAAAACTTGTATCACCGATGCAATGATCATTACTTGTATACCGAGATAGATACCTTGCTCTCTATCTTCCGGATAGTAAAAAGCAACTAGAAACGCAACCAGCGGGAAAAAATCAAACAGAAATTTCATGAATTTTTACTTATGTTTAGATGTGTTAGATATCATAACCTAAATTAATCTTATCGACATTTCAAAGTGGTAATATTTTAAAAATACAGATACTTATACCCGTTATTTTCTTTGTAATACGTAAGAATTTTTTTCTAAGAAAGTTCTTTAACGACCCAAGAGTCGGGGTATAATGAAGTGAATAGTTGCTCTCCATATTAATAACGACCATAGGAGGTTGTTGATTGTCTATTAGTGGTAAACAGCGGGTTTTGTCAGGTATGCGCCCGACAGGCCGGCTTCATCTTGGCCATTATCACGGCGTACTTAAGAACTGGCTAGAGCTTCAGCAGGAATACGAATGCTTCTTCTTTGCTGCTGATTGGCACGCACTTACAACGGAGTACGAAGACCCATCAATCATCGAACAGAGTGTTTGGGATATGGTTATTGATTGGTTAGCTGTTGGCATTAACCCGGGCTCTGCCAAACTATTTATTCAGTCTCGCGTGCCTGAACATGCGGAATTACACTTATTACTATCAATGAGCACGCCTCTTAGTTGGTTGGAGAGGGTGCCGAGCTACAAAGATCAACAAGAAAAATTATCTGATAAAGATTTAACGACCTATGGTTTTTTAGGTTATCCATTACTACAAACCGCTGATATTGTTATTTATAAGGCTGGTCTTGTTCCGGTTGGCGAAGATCAGGTTTCGCATGTTGAATTGGCGCGTGAAGTGGTCAGACGATTTAATCATATCTATGGGCGTGAACCTGATTTTGAGAAGAATATAGAAACCGCGTTAAAAAAAATAGGAAAGAAGACAGCGCGTCTTTATGATGAATTGCGTCGTAACTATCAAGAGCAGGGCGATGCCCCTTCACTCGAGAAGGCACGAGAGTTGCTCGCCTCACAACAAAATATCAGTATCGGCGATAGAGAACGCCTATCAGGCTATCTTGATGGGTCGGGTAAAGCGATTTTCCCCGAACCCCGGGCACTATTAACACCAACCTGTAAGATGATGGGACTCGATGGACGGAAGATGTCAAAATCCTACGGCAATGCCATTTCGTTAAGAGAGAATCCAAGCGTTGTGGAGGATAAGATTAAAACGATGCCAACCGACCCCGCACGAGTCAGATTAAATGACCCGGGAGACCCAGAAAAATGCCCGGTATGGAATTTACATCAAGTTTATTCAGATGATTCTCTTAAAAAGTGGGTTATTGAGGGTTGCACAAATGCTAAGATTGGTTGCCTTGATTGCAAAAAACCATTGATAGATGCTGTATTAAAAGAGCAAGAACCGATTCGGGATCGTGCTAACGAATATCTCAATGATCCAGAAACAGTTCGCGGTATTATTGCTGAGGGATGTGATGCAGCACGAGATATTGCAAGAGAGACGTTAGATGATGTTCGTGAGGCAATGGGATTAACTTATTCTTAAAAAATATACTGATGACGAACGAAGAAATCGAAACAACAGAAACCCAACAACATGAAATGCCATTTGCACTTATTCAGGGTGCGCCACTCACAGACTTACCAAAAGATTTATATATTCCGCCTGACGCATTAGAAGTATTTCTTGAGGCATTTGAAGGGCCGCTGGATTTATTGCTTTATTTAATCAAGAAACAAAATATTGATATTCTTGATATTCAATTAGCAAAAATAACTGAGCAGTATATGACCTACATTGAGTTAATGGAGACTCTCGAACTCGAACTTGCAGGTGAATACTTATTAATGGCAGCAATGTTAGCCGAGATTAAATCAAGAATGTTGTTGCCTCGACACGCAGAGGATGATGATGAGGAAGACCCAAGAGCAGAATTAATCAGACGTCTACAAGAGTACGAACGATACAAGGATGCGGCGGAAAAATTAGACAAGTTACCACGCTACGAACGTGATATTTTTTCAACTGTTGCGGAATTTCCAGGGCGTAAAACCCAGCATAAACCGCCTGAAGTTGCACTTGAGTCAATTCTTAAAGTTTTTTCAGAAGTTCTGGAACGTGCAGATATGTTTTCTGACCATATGGTGCAACGAGAAGCATTATCTGTTCGTGAGCGTATGGGAATTATTTTAGAGAAGATTAATACTGAAACATTTATAGATTTTAAAGATTTATTTACTGCTAAAGAAGGACGTGCCGGTGCGATTGTATCGCTTTTAGCTATACTTCAACTTATGAAAGATTCACTAATTCAATTAGTTCAAAATGAAACTAATGGTCCCATCTATGTTAAGGCAGCATCATGAGCCAGCAGAAAATTAAGAATATCATCGAAGCAGCTTTAATGGTTTCAACTCAAACGTTAAGCATTCAACGCTTAATGAATTTATTTGATGAAGATAAAATGTTACATCCGGACCGTGATAGCATTAAGACAGCAATTAATGATTTACAAAAAGATTTTGAGGGTCATGGTGTAAGTTTAGTCGAGGTGGCTAGTGGATTTCGGTTTCAGGTAAACAGCGAATATGCTGAATGGGTTAACCATCTATTTGATGAGCGGCCACCTCGCTATTCGAAGGCGTTACTAGAGACACTTTCGATTATTGCTTATCGACAACCAATCACGCGAGGTGAGATTGAGGATATACGCGGTGTAAGTGTGAGTGGGACAATCACAAAAACACTGCAGGAACGCGAATGGATTAAGGTTGTTGGGCACCGCGATGTACCTGGTCGCCCAGAATTATTAGCCACAACAAAATCATTCCTTGATTATTTTAATCTAAAAAAATTATCAGAATTACCTGAACTGGAAGACATAAAGGACTTTGATTCCATTAACCCCGATCTATTTGAAGCATTAGAAAAAGAAATGAATACAGACAGTAAAAAAACAGATAATAATCTTACATCAACTATCAGTTCAGACAATATAATGGAGACTGAAGATGTTGATGATGAAATTACTGAAAGTGCAAAAGTAATACCTTTCTCAAATTAATCACATCATTATTTTTTAATTAAATAAATGGCCGATCGAATTCATAAGGTTCTTGCTAATGCTGGGCATGGTTCAAGACGAGAGATTGAGACATTAATACGCAATGGCAAGATTAGTGTTAATGGTAAGTTAGCAACTCTTGGTCAATCTATTAGTGAAAGGGACCGTATTGTTATTAATTCACGACCCATTCGATTACATCTTGAAAGAAAAAAAAATCCAAAAGTTCTAGCCTATTACAAACCGGCCGGAGAAGTATGTACACGTCGGGATGAGAAAGGTCGTGATACTGTTTTTAGAAATTTACCGAGTCTTAGAAATAGTCGTTGGATAAATATAGGTCGATTGGATTTTAATACAACGGGATTATTATTGTTTACTACAGATGGTGAATTAGCAAACAACCTAATGCATCCTTCAAGTCAAATTGAACGTGAATATGCTGTACGAGTTTTAGGCGAAGTAACAAAAGAAAATATACAGACTTTACTGGATGGTGTTGAGTTAGAAGATGGCTTAGCTAAGTTTACTGATATTGTTGATTCAGGCGGAAGAGGTGCGAATCATTGGTATCATGTTGTTCTGATGGAGGGGCGCAATAAAGAAGTGCGACGCTTATGGGAATCGCAAGATGTTCAGGTAACACGTTTAATCAGGACACGTTTTGGCTCTTATATGTTACCGAGGAAGAAAAGAGTAGGACAATTTTGGCGTCTTGAGGATAAAGAAATTGAGGCGCTGCAAAATAGTATCTTATCTGAATGAGTCAGCAATCAGTTTTACTTGAAATTTATCGACGACTTGATGAGTGTTATGGCCCACAACATTGGTGGCCGGCGGATTCTCCGTTTGAAATAATGGTGGGTGCAATACTGACTCAAAATACTGCGTGGACTAATGTTGAAAAAGCCATCAACAATCTTAAAGATGCCAAGGCATTAAATGTTCATGCTTTAATAGAATTGTCAGAAGAGAATTTAGCAAAATTAATCAGACCATCCGGATATTTCAACGTAAAGTCAAAACGTTTAAAACATTTTGTGG
>Ga0209403_10002012_pt1 | contig 25069 bp, 24 predicted proteins | sample ArcticOcean_MG_C_8_FD_187440 | JGI IMG/M metagenome (GOLD analysis project Ga0209403, IMG submission 187440) | Marine microbial communities from western Arctic Ocean - ArcticOcean_MG_CB11_86 (SPAdes) (version 2) | ecosystem: Environmental > Aquatic > Marine > Oceanic | place: Arctic Ocean... | reverse complement strand
GAGGTGCGTAGGCGCTTTGACATCCGCCTACCCACCGAGTCGCTCACCAGCTCGTCCCGCTGGTCGTAGGACCGGACCGGCTCTCCGGATCCACCGATCTGACCACGACCAGATCCCCTGTGGCAGGCTCGAGTCTGTGGACGCCCCCAGCTCACTTGAACTGATCGGTCGGCTGGCCCTCGCGCTCGCTCTGGGCGCGGTACTCGGCCTGGAACGCGAGACCCGCCACAAGACGGCCGGGCTCCGCACCCACTCGCTGGTCGCCCTCGGTGCCGCCCTCTTCACCATCGCCGGGGCCTACGCAGTCATCGGCCCCCAGAACGACCCCTCCCGGGTCGCAGCCCAGGTGGTCACCGGCATCGGCTTCATCGGGGCCGGCGCCATGATCCGCAGCGGCTTCACCGTCACCGGCATCACCACTGCGGCCACCCTCTGGATGGCCGCCGCCTTCGGGATAGCGGCCGCCATGGGCCTCTACGTCGTCTCCATCGCGACTGGCGCCATGGCGCTCGTGGTAGTGGTCACGTTCGGCCCACTGAAGCCGTACGTCCTGTTCCGACGCTCCCGCCGGCGCTTCGAGGTCCGGTACCGGCCGGGCCACGGCACGCTCGACGCCCTGCTCATGGGCCTCGAATCCGGTGGTGGACGCATCATGGGCGTCCTGACCACCGAGTCCGCCGATCCATCCCAGGGCCTCCGCCAGACCACCATCGACGTCCGCGGAATGGCCGACGTCGAGTTGGCGAAGGTCCTTGCCACCATCGCCGACAGGGCCGAGGTGGTGGAGATAGACCACGCGCCCGGAAACGGCAGCTGAACCGGAAGACCCGACAGCGGGGCGCCCCCGACAGAGGACCACCTCACAGCCACGGGCGGACCCCCCAACCAAAGGCAACCCGGCTACGACAACAGGTGCCCCACCGGGCCGAAAGGGTCGACCAGCCTGGCCAGCGACGACCACGGGATCGTCGCCTCCGGCGCCCCATAGGCACCCGGGCCAACCTGGTACCGCTCGAAACGCAGCACCAGGCCTGCGGTCGTGACCCCGAAGAGGCGGAAGTTCTCCTCAGCGGCTCCCAACCCGGTGCCATCACCCACATCCTCTCCCCAGAGGGCGCCTTCACCCAGCCGCGTCTCCAGATCCTGTCGAGCCAGGAAGGCGACCAACTCCAGCCACGGACTGTCCGCCAGGAACAGGTCACCGATGCCCACCGGAGCGCTCAAGTCCAGGTCCAGGAGCAGCGACCGAACCACCTCGACGGGCCGGGCGGCGCCACCGGAGACGACCTCGAAGTCGTACACCACGCTCAGCACCCGGTCGTCCAGCAGGTGCACCATCGCCCCGCCGGTCAGCAACCCCTCCCCAACGGGTACCTCCTCATCCACGACCAGGTCATCGGCGAACCTGGCTATCTCGGCCAGGACCGGCTTTCTGAGGGCCACGTTGAGCGGGTCGTCCTCCCAGACGCCATCCAACTGTGGGGTGGAGATCTCGTAGGAGGCATCCGCCCCGACCGATCCGGAGATCATCTCGGTGACCACGGAGCCGATCGTGTTCCGGCCCTCGACCCGTGCCCGATCCGCTGCGACCGAATGCGCCGGCGCCTCCTCGACTACCGCCACGGTCTGCTCTGGCGTGAACCCCACTCCGTTGGCGACCATCTGACGCCCGTCGTGTCCCGCGCACGACGAACCCACCGCCACGACGGCCAGCAGAACCACAGAGAGCCGGAACCCAGTCACGGTCGGCAGGGTAGCGAAGCGGCATCGCGCACGATGGCGCCCGCGACCACCACCCCGACGCGATAGGCCCGACGCGAGGACCCGGCGCAACCGGCAGGACATGGCAGGCAACACGTGCCGCACCGCCCTCCAGACCCGCCGGGCAGAACGGCCCAACAGGCACAGCCACGCGCCGGACCCGCCGACGGGCAGAACGGCCAGACCGGACCCGGCCGTGCCCCGGACCCGCCACCGGTCGTGGCTACAGTCGCCCCATGGCCTTTCGCCGCTCCAACCGGTCGACCGCCCACTCCGAGATGGCCGCACCGGAACAGACCCTCCTGGACCTCGTGAACGGGCTACGGGACCTGACCGAACGCGTTGACACGGTCGAGCGTCGATTCGACGTCGTCGGCGACTCGCCAGCCGGAGACGACAACGCCGACGAGGTCATGGACCTGCGACTCCAGGTCGCCCGGCTCTCTGCCGAACTGTCCCGCGTGGCCGTCGAGTTGAACGCCCGCATCGCCGAGGTCGCCGGTTCCACCGGCATCGCCCCGAGCGAGGATGCCATCGCCCCCATGCCGACCCCAGACCTGGCCGGCGACGAATCGTTCGTGGACCTCACAGCCGACTCGCCAGCCCGGGCACGGTCCGCCACTCCTACCGGAGACAGCCACGGATCCGGCCGTCACACCAGCGGCTGGCAGCCGACCGTCTAGTACCGAACGCCTGCCTGTTGGCCGGCTGCGTAACAACCGGCTGCATACCGGCCTGCTGCGTACTAGTCGGCTGCGTCCTCGAGGGCGTCCAGCAGGTCCTGCATCCGGGCCTGGATGCGACCGAACTCCTGCCAGTTCGCAGGATCCTCCGAGAGTGCAGCAGCCGACGCCTGCTGCAGCTTCGACAACTCGACCACGATCGACCGCACGTCTTCGGGAATCCCACCGTCGACCTCGTCGACCTCGTCGACCTCGTCGCCACCGGCGTCGACAGCCGATCCGTCCGTGTCGCCGGCCCCGTAATCGCCATCTGACGTCGACGAATCCTGGTCCGGATCGGCCGCCGTAGCGCCGATGCCCGAGAACAGGGCGGCCAGATTCGAGCTGGTCAACTCCTCCAGCGCCTCCTGCAGGGAGTTGGCCATGACGACCTTCTCACCCACGGCCACGATCACCCTCTCCAGCTCCGGCACGGTGTTGTTGCCCTCGGCCTGCACGTACAGGGGTCGCACGTAGAGGATCGAGTTCTCGATCGGGACCAGCAGCAGCTCGCCGAACAGCACGTTCGACCCCCGCTGGCTGAGAAGGGTCTGGAGGCTCGCCACCGCCTCGTCGTTGCGGATCCGCTCCTCGGCCAATGCCGGGCCGTCGAAGTTCGACGACGGCGGTCGATAGACCACCAGCTCGCCGTAGCTGTCGCCGTCGCTTCGACCCACCATGAAGGCAGCCAGTTCCTTACGGGCGTCATCTTTGTCCAGGGGCACGAACGCCCTCAAGATCACGAACTCGGCATCCTCGCCATCAGGCAACGCGATCATGGTCCGGTAGGGCGCCATGCGCATACGCGTCGTGCCGACCCGGAACCCCGCCTCGTCGACGACAGCCAGGTTTGCCGCGCCCTCGCCGGTCCGGCCCGGGTCCTGGGAGACCGACCACTCCGATGCCCGCTGGTAGAAGTTCTGGGTGTCCTCGACGTGGTAGCGGCCCCACACCTCGGTCTGGACCCGGAACAGGTCCTCCGCGTAACGCAGGTGGGCGACCAGCGACTCCGGCATCTCGGACGCCGGCGTGAACAGGCCAGCGAAGGCCTGTCCGTACGCAGCCACCAGCGGATCACCCTCGTCCACCACGTAGAGGATGACCTCGCCGGTGAAGGCATCCACCGTGACCTTCACCGAGTTACGCACGTAGTTGAAGCGCTCGCGACTAAGGCCGCTGGCACGCGGCAACTCGCCCGAGGATGCGAACTGGGAATACGGATACCGATCGGTGGTGGTGTAGCCGTCCACCACGTAGAGGATCCGACCGTCGAGCAGGACCGGGTACGGGTCGGCGTCGAAGAGCAGGAACGGGGCCAGCTTCTCGACCCGGTCCCGCACGTCGCGCACGTAGAAGACCCGCGAGTCCGACGTCACGAAGTTGGAGATCAGGGGCTCCAGTTGGCCGAAGCGCAGGGCGAACGCCGCCCGACGGATCAACGTCCCCATGCCGACGCCGCCCTCGCCGCCGATATCGGCGTAGCGGACCTCCTGGGTCTCCTGGTTCTCGTCGGTGTAGTCCACCTCGGAGCGGGTGGCGCCGACCACGGCATAGCCGTCGAGTCCCTCGCCCATGTACAACTGCGGCCGATCCAGGGTCACGTCGACCGATGGATCGATCCTGACCGGGAGGTCGCCAACCAGGAAGTCGGGGTCTCCCGAGCCCTTCACCCGACTCACCGGCGCCATGGCCACGCCGTAACCGTGGGTGAACGCCACGTGCTGGTTCTCCCACGACCGGTCCTCGTTCACTTCCAGCTCGCGGGTGCCCAGCAGCACCTGGGTGGTCTCACCGTCGATGGTGTAGCGGTCGGTGTCCATCTCGTCGGTGAAGGTGTAGTACTCGCGCTCGCCCTGCAGCCGGTCGAAGGTGCCCTGCACGACCAACGGGTCCAGGATCCGGATGTTGCGGACCGTCCCCCTGTTCGAACGAAGGTCGGATGCGTCGATCCTGTTGTCGAAGTCGGAAAGCTGCACCACGGTGATCTCGTTGAGGCCGAACGCCGCCCGGGTGGCTTCGATGTTCCGGGCTATGTACGGCTCCTCCTTCTCGGACTCCGCCGGCTCCACCCGCAGGCTCTGGATGACCGCCGGGTAGATGCTGCCCATTACCAGCGCCACGAACGCCCACAGTCCGACAGCCAGCGCGGGCAGCACCCAGCCGCGCCGCCTGATGTTCACCAGCAGCAGCACGGCGGCGAACAGGGAGATGAGGATCAGGAGGTTCATCACCGGGAGCTGCGCCGTCACGTCCGTATAGCTGGCTCCGACCACGGCACCCCGGTTCGAGGTGGTCAACTCGAATCGTGCCAGCCAGTAGTCGCCAGCCCGCACTAGGGCGACGAGGCCGAGCAGGACCGAGAGGTGGGCCTTGACCTGCGGCTGTACCCGCTCGCCGACCGACTGGAGTCGGATGCCGCCGTTGATGTAGTGGAAGATCGTGGTGAGTACCAGGACGATTATCAGCGAGGCGAACAGCCATCCGATCACGAAGCTCATGAACGGCAGGCGGAAGACGTAGAAGCCCAGGTCCCGACCGAACTGTGCATCGGTGGTGCCGAAGTCCACGGCATTGGTGAACAGCAGCCACTCCTGCCAACGCCCCGACACTCCCAGTCCGGCGATGACCGCGAACAGGCCGGAGAGCACCAGGCGGACCAGCCCCCTGCGATGGCCCACCGCCAGGTGGTAGCCGCGCAGCAGGTCCTCTTCCGGTCCGGGCGGCCGGATGGGTGGTGCCAGGCGGTCGACGACCGTGAGGTTCCCGTACAGGAGCCCGAAGAACAACAGGGTGAACAGCACCACCAGGATCACCTGGGCACCGAACACCGATACGAAGACGTTCTCGTGGCCGAGGGCGTCGAACCACAGGTAGTCGGTCCAGAACCCTGCGATGCCACGCAACGACAGCATCAGGATGAAAAACGCCGACACGACACCGCCGGCCAGCATGCGGAACTTCGTGGAGCCCCGCGAACGGCGACGCCGTTGGCGGGGGAATGGGCGCGGACCGGGCGGCGGGGCGTCTTCTGGGCGCATGGGGAGAGCCTACGAGGAGCACCCCGGCTAGGGGTCACCTGATCAGCGGATCAGCAGACCAACCCGGAAGGCATGTTCAACAGCCGTGCGAGCCGGACCTCGTCACCACGCCTGCGGCAGAAGCCGGCCGGGCACTGATCGGATACCCGTGGGTACGGAAGATGACACGGGTCGGGCACCCGGGCGTACCGGGCCGGGACCGAATCAGGCATCCGGTAATGCGAGGCCGCGACTCTCACCGCCGTGCCTGGCCAGGGCCGCCAGGGCATCGTCGAGGGTAGACACGCCCTCGATGGCCAGGTCCCCGGCATGCGCCCGTGCGTCGGCCAGTTCGGTGGTAGGCACGAGGAACAGGTCGATTCCGGCCTTCTCCGCAGCCGCCACCTTCTGGATGATCCCCCCGATCGGACCCACGTTGCCACCGATGTCGATCGTGCCGGTCGTGGCCACCCTCAGGCCACCGGTCAGCTCCCCCGGGGTGACCAGTTCCAGGATCGACAGCGTCAGGGCGAGTCCGGCCGAGTTGCCGCCAACTCCCCCCGTGTTCACCAGCACGTCCACCGGAAGGTCGTCCACGTCCTCCCAGCGCGTCTGGGGCACGACGCCGAGGAAGCCGACGGTCGGATCGTCCTCCCGCTCCCCGAGGGTCACCTCGACCACCCGCGACGTTCCACCCCTTACCGGCTCCACCTCGAGTCGCACCACCTCACCGGAAATCCGATCCCCGATCGCATGCACCAGGTCCATCGCCTCGCGGACCTCGACTCCGTCCACCGACAGGATCACGTCGTCGGTGGTCAACAGCCCGGTAGAGGGCCCGACCACCTGTGCCATGCCCACCCCCGTCGCCTCAATCGGGTCGACGCCGAGGTGGCGGAGGGCCACGGCGACCGCCGTCGACTTCGATACCCGCATCAACCTCATGTTGAACAACCGGTTCTCGTCTCGGCTCCGGCCGCCCAGCACCTGGTCCTCCTCGATCAGCGTGAGGGAACCCTTCAACCTCGCCTCGAGGTACTCCCAGCCGTTCACGGTGGAGTCCTGGCGGACCGTCGTGAAGTACACCTCACCCACGGGATCGAACCGCTCGCCACGGGTGATGGTCACCCTGTCGCTGAGGGCCTGGACGGAACCCGGCCGAAACACGAAGTACGGGAGTCGGATGAACGTCAGGAGCAGCGCCGCTGCCACGACGAGGAACACAAGGGCACCGATCCACCTTCGACCGGCGGAACCGTCACCTGGGCGAAGACGGAAGCCACCATCTGGGCGAAGACGTCCGGGCCAACGGGCCCCGCGCCCGGACCCGACGTCCGACACGGGTAGTTTTCCCGACGTGGAACTGCTCTCACCCATTTCAGGCGATTGGGTCCCGGTGTCGCTGTTGGTGTCCTCGTGGTTGATTGTGCTGGTCCTGGGCGCCGTCGGCTACGGGCTATCCCGCCGGTTGCCACCGGGGGCCGTCCAGCCTGCCATGGTCGGGGCCTCACCTGGCACCGCCACATGGCCGGGCCCGACGGTCGTACCCACATGGTTCCACCTCCCCACAGGTTTCCTCCACCGTGCCGGGCGCACGCTCCTGCCGCCATCGGGTGAGGTCGAGTACGCGATCGACCAATCCTGGGCTCCGGGCGCCCGTCTCGGCATCTGGTTCCAGCCTCCACGACGCGTGGTCACAGGCCATCGGGCCCACATCCGCTGGTGGCACCGGGTCCGTTCCGTGGTCCTGCTCACCGGTTTCGTGGTCATAGGCGGTGTGGCCACGGCCACGGCCATCGGCATCACCCTGTTCCTCTCAGGGTTCCTCGTGGAACAGGCCATCGGCTGACGGTGGCCGGACCCGACCACCACGAGGCCACCGGTCAGGCAGACGGCGCCCCCACCGATGGCGCCCCGCCTGTGGGTCGACACGTCCATCCAGACCCGGCGCCCGACACCGAGGTATCCACCCGTCGTCGACGGGCCATCCTCGCCGGCCACGGGGGCGACGCCCAGCTGGCACGCGACCTCCTGACGGATCCGACCGCACCGGTTCGGGCAGCCGCACTCGGTGCCCTGGATCGGATCGCCCGTTCAGGTGGAGTCGACGGACTCACTACCAACGAGTTGGCGACCGGCCTGGCCGACCCGGAACCCGCCGTCCGGCGACGGGCCCTGGAGGCCCTGGCGGGTCCGGACCAGTCCGGCGCAGGCCCGACCGACGACGAGGCCGGTAGGCCGGACACCGCCGGATCCGACCAGGCCGAGGCCACGCGGCGCGACGCCGCAGAGCGCTCCACGGTGCTGACCGGACTCCTGCTGGTCTGCCTGGAGGATGCCGACCACTCCGTCCTGGAAGTGGCCTGCTGGGCGGCCGGGGAACTCCCGGGGGTCGCCGAGGCGACCGTCGATGCCCTCGCGGTGGTGGCCGGGCCGGAACCCGGAGGCCACGAGGACGCGCTCTGCAGGGAGGCCGCCGTGGCCGCTCTCGGAGCGCTCGGCCACGAGCGGGGCCGAGCGGCGGTACTGGGTGGCCTCAGGGACCGACCTGCGGTCCGACGCCGGGCCGTACTGGCCCTCGCAGCGTTCGAGGGCGACGACGTCGAGGCAGCCCTGGAACGCGCCCTCGAGGACCGCGACTGGCAGGTCCGACAGGCCGCCGAGGACATGCTCGGCCCGGGTACTACCGGCGACGATCCATGAACATGGCCCGCATCGCGTCGAACGACTCGATGCACTGGCCTGCGCCCTTCACCACGCACTCCATCGGCGTATCCACGTAGACCACGGGGACTCCCGTCTCCTCGGAAAGCCGGGTGTCCAGACCACGCAGCAGGCTTCCACCTCCCACGAGGCAGATGCCCTGCGCGAGCAGGTCCTGGGCGAGTTCCGGTGGAGCCTGGGAGAGGCACGTCAACACCGACTCGACCATCGCGGAAACCGGCTCCTCGATGGCCTGGCGGATCTCCGCCGGTGTCAGGACCACCGTCTTGGGAAAGCCGCTCATGAGCTCCCGGCCCGTGATCTCGGCCCGGACCTCGTCGGGCGTGGGAGCCGCCGACCCTATGTGGCACTTGATCTCCTCGGCGGTGTGCTCACCGATGGACAGCCCGTACTCCCGACGCACGTAGGCCTGTATCGCAGCGTCTATCTCGAAGGATCCGACCCTGACCGCCTCCAGGACCACCACCCCACCCAACGAGAGCAGCGCCGACTCCGAGGTTCCTCCCCCGATGTCGACGACCATGCTCCCGATCGGCTCACTGATCGGGAGGTTCGCCCCGATCGCCGCCGCTATCGGCTGTTCGATTAGCTGCACGTCGGCCGCCCCTGATTTGCGAGCCGCATCGGTGACCGCCCGCCGCTCCACCGCCGTGATCGCCGACGGCACGCATATGAGCACCTTGGGCTTGTTGAACCGGCTGACGCCGACCCTCTGCATCAGGAGTCGCACCATGCGCTGGGTCACGTCGAAGTCGGTGATGGCACCCTTTCGCAGAGGCCGCTTCGCCACCACGTGCGTCGGGGTCCGCCCGATCATCTGCCAGGCCTCCTCACCCAGGGCCAGGACCTCACCGGTGCGCTCGTTTATGGCGATCACCGACGGCTCTGCCAGCACCACGCCCTCCCCGCGGGCGTAGACCAACGTGTTGGCAGTTCCCAGGTCGATCGCCAGGTCGCGGGCCATGAGGTGTTCCTAGCCGTCACGCCGGCCGTCGGCGGAGCCGGACCCGTGCTCCTCATGGCCAAGGATCCGCACACCGCCCTCACCGTGGGTCGGCCCGGGGCGGTCCCTGGACTCCATCCGCAGGGCCCGCAGCGTGTGCCGAATGTGGTTCGGATCCTCGACGCGGTTCTTCGGTCGGCTGAACAACCACACGATCACCGACAGCACGACGGCCAGCGCCACCCCGCCCAGCAGGAACAACACCGCCGGGTTCACCGGCCGACCCCCGCCGAACCGGCCCGGTCGGCAGGACCGTCCCGGTCATCGGGACCGTCCCCGTAGGCACTCCCGTCGACGTCAACCAGATCAGTCACGTGCTGCGCGTCCAGGCCCCAGCTCTGGCCGCCATCCCACGCCTCGCGCTTCCAGATCGGAACGGTGGACTTGAGGCTGTCTATGCACCACCGACAGGCGTCGAATGCGGCGTCGCGGTGGGGCGACGAGACGGCCACCACCACGGCCGCCTCACCGATCGCCAGCGGCCCCACGCGGTGGAGCATCGCAATCCTCGCCAGCACCGGCCATCGATTTCGGGCTTCGGTGGCCACACCCGCAAGACGCGGAACCACCTGGGACTCGTACGCCTCGTACTCCAGGGCGGTGACCCCGACCCGCCCGTCGGAATGGTCCCTGGCGTTTCCGCAGAACACCACCACCGCCCCGCAGTCCGGCCGGCCAGCCCACCGGGTGACCTCGTCGACGGGAAGGGCGTCGGCGCCCAGCCCCAGCCAGGTGTCCGGATCCGGGGCGTCCGGGGTCGGCGCACCAGCGGCAGACAACACGCCTACCGGCAGGTCAGGCTCCGAATCGGCAGACGTTCCAGCGGGCATCGGGCGCAATCGTACGGGGACACACCGGTCGGTGGGGGGTCAGCGCCTACGCGGGCGCCGCACCAGCCTGACGACCACACCCAACAGGGCCGCCAGCAGCAGCCCTGCCGCCGCCAGCGAAAGCTGCTGCCTGGACCTGGCGGTCAGGCGGTCCAGTACGCCCGGCTCATGACCGGCCACGTAGGCCTCCTCGTTGGAATGCGACGGCGCCCAACCCAGATCGCGCAACCGGTCGTTGGAGACCACCCACGGATGCACCGTGTAGGGGAACACCCCGGGAGGCGCAGGTGACAGGCCGACCCGGAAGAGCACCCGTCCCACCAGCGCGGCCAAGCTGCCCGGCAGGCGCAGCCGCGGCCCCGGCCCACCCAGTTCGGCCATCACGTCCACGCCTATCCAGCCGTCGGGCGCCACGTTGAGTGGGCCGTCGTAGCGGGCGGCCACAGCGCAGACAGCTGCGTCCGCCAGGTCGTCAGAGTGCAGGAACTGGCCGAGCGGTTCGCCTTCGTCACTCCTGATGGAGGTCGCCGCACCGATCACGCTGGCCAATCCGCCGGGACGCTCCTCGGCCACGGTCACCGCCGGCCGCAGCACGGTCAGCACACGGTCCGGGTCGCCGTCAGCCCACGCTGCCGCCATCTCCTCCAACCGGGCACGGTGGACTGCGAACAGGAAGTCCGGGCAGGGACGCACCGGCGCGTCCTCGGTCAGGGGCACCGGATTGTCGGGCCACGCTCCGTAGACCATGGCCGAGGACCGCACGACCAGGTGGCCGACCCCCACGTCGCCGGCTGCGGCAAGCAGCCTCTCCACCACCGCCAGCCGGTCGTGTCCCGTGTTCCCACCCATGTCACCAGCCATCACCCCCGACGCCAGGTGGACCACCGCGTCGACACCGGTGAGCAGGTCACGCAGGTCGGCGACAGCCAGGTCCACGACCCTGATCTGGACGCCGGGCGCCGGCGGAACGCTGGAACGCCTATCCAGTCCCACCACGTCATGGCCGTCCGCAGCGAGGCGGGCACAGACCCGTCGCCCGACGGCACCGGTGGAACCGGTCACGACGACCCTCACGGACGGGTGGGGCACAGGCAGGCGGGGCTGGTCACCGTCATAGAGTGCCTCCGTGAGCAGCGAGGATCCACCAGAGTTCCCGGGTGACGGCCCCGGAGGCCCGGACGACCCCGACGATCCACAGGGTTCCGGCGCGTCCGGCGACCAGCCTGACCCGTTCGCAGGGCTGTTCGAGGCGCTAGGAGGGATGTTCAGCGGTGGCTTCCCGGACACGGGTGGCATGCCCGGCCTCCCCGGGGGATTCCCCGGCGGCCACCCGTTCGGCGGCGGTGCGGGCGGGCCTGATCCCGCTCGCCAGATCGCCATGGCCGTTGCCTCGGCGGGAAGCAGCGAACCCAACGTGGATCCGTTGGTCCGCATCGAATACGAATCGCTGCTTCGGGTCGCCGAACTGCAGATTGCAGACCGCACCGGGCTGCAGGTGACGCACGGCGGCGCACTGCGCCTACGGGCGGTGACCCGTACGGCATGGGCCTCCGCATCCGTCGACGCGTACCGCCCCTACCTGGCCAGGATGTCCCGGATGCCGGGCGCCGCAGCCGACGGGGATCCCGACCCCACCAACCCGGGCATCGGCCTCGGCGCCGGTCTCGGCCTCGACCCGTCCGACCTGGATGAGGATCCCTCGACTGCCTGGCTGTCCGGCCTACTGGCAGCCATGGCGCCGATGATGACCGGTATCACAACCGGCACGATGGTCGGCCGGCTGGCGCTTCGCAGCCTCGGCACGTACGACCTGCCCATCCCACGCGACGGCGACGATCTGCTGGTCGTCGTCCCCAATGTCGAGGCGTTCGCCGCCGACTGGAGCCTGCCGACCGAGGACCTCAGGCTCTGGATATGCCTCCACGAGGTCGCCCACCACGCGGTGCTCGGCGTCCCCCACCTCCGGGCAGCGCTGACCGACCTCCTCACCCGGCACGCCGGGGCGTTCCGAAACGACGGCTCGGCCCTCCAGGACCAGCTCGGCGACATCGACCTGACCGGAGGCCCGGAGGCCCTGGCCCGCCTCCAGGAGTCCCTCGACCCGGAGATGGTGCTCGGCGCCGTCCGCTCGCCGGAACAGGAGGCGCTCCTCCCGCACCTGGAGGCACTGGTAGCGGTCGTGATCGGCTACGTGGACCACGTCATGGACGACATCGGCAGCGCCCTGATCGGGTCATACCGGCAGGTCACCGAGGCCGTTCGGCGGCGCCGGGTCGGTACCGGCGACGCCGACCGGTTCGTGGAGCGGATCCTCGGACTGGACCTCACCCTCGAACAGGTCGACCGTGGCGCGGCATTCGTCGCCGGCGTTGTCGACCGCAGCGGCAGCGACGGGCTGGATCGCCTCTGGGCCACCGGACGGAACCTGCCCACACCATCCGAGGTGGACGCGCCGGGCCTCTGGCTGGCCCGCATAGACCTGCCCGACCAGGCCCAGCCGTAGGCGGGCCGGACGGTCCCCGCTCAGCCAGACCGGCTACCTGACCACCTCCGGGTCATGCCACGATTACCGCTCCCGGGACGCGGCCTGTGCTCCCTTGACCGACAGGAGAGCCTGTGAGCGCGTGGGTGGTCGTTGACACGAAGATCACGAACCCGGAGGCCTACGAGGAGTACAAGACCCTCGCCGGACCGATGGTCGCAAAGTACGGCGGCACCTACAGGGCCCGTGGCGGAGAACTCGACGTCGTCGAGGACGATCTCTGGTCACCCACCCGGATCGTCATCGTGGAGTTTCCCGACATCGAGGCAGCCCGCCTGTTCGCGTATTCCGAGGACTACGCACCGGTCGCCGCGATACGCCACGCCAACGCCGACTGCACCGTCGTCATTGTGGATGGCGTGGACTGACCCGTCCCGACCGGTCGCGGCAACCACAGGGTCCGACCATGGCGACCCGACCCCCACGGTTGCAGGCAGGCCATGGGCCCCGTCCGGATCAGTCCCGGCGCCAGAACCCGAGTTGCCCATCGGGTCGATCCGGCTCATCGGGAGTGGCGACGGGCCTCGGCGGTAGGGGCCCCAGTTGGAACCACGCCAGGGCCGCGGCCATCGCCACGGCGACGATGAGGTAGCCGTGCTCCACCGGCAACGGCAGGAAGACGGCCAGGAAGGCACCGACCGCCCACGCCATCTGGAACCGCCCCTCGAACCTGGCGAACGACCGACCGTGGTTCGCCCCCGGGGCGTCCCGCTGGACGAGTGAATCGAATGCCAGCTTGGCGGTACCGCTGCAGAGGGCGACCATGCCGGCGATCACCACGGCGCCCCGGATCCCTCCCAGCCATGTGGCCAGCGCCGCACCGCTCACCCCCAGGAAGAGGACCCCGCGTATGAGGAGTTCCTCTGAGAACCTGCGCCGAAGCTTCGGAGCCAGGGTGGCACTCAGGAACGCCCCGACGCCCACCGCCAGGATGACCAGGCCGAAGTACCAGACCGGCGCCGCCGGGCTTCCCAGGACGTCCTCGCCCCGCACGATGCCCGTCGACGCACCTGCGGCACGGCCGGCTGCGTCGATGGGCACACCCTCCTCGCCGCCCCTGAACTCGAATGCCAGCAGGAACGTCGTGAAGCCGACCACCGCCCTGAGGACGCCTATGGCGGCGGCCGCAGACCTGATCCCCTTCTGGCGGAGTGCGGCCATCTCACCTGCGGTGACCCGGGTGGCCGCCACCAGGACCGTCGGCACCCTCCAGGCCAGGGCGAGGGTGAGCAGGTAGCCGGCCATCGCCACCCTCGTCGGAGCAGCGGGCCCCACCAGCAGGGCGATGCCGCCGATCCCGGCGCCGAGCATGCTCCCCACGGCGCTCAACATCGCCAGCTGCGCATTCGCCGCCAACAGGTCCAACTCGCTGTGGACCAGGGAGGGCACCACGGCACTCTTGGCCACGGAATAGCCCTTCTGCAGAACCAGCAGGCCGAAGGCCAGCGGAAACAGCAGCAGGCCGTCGAGGTTGGTGGCCATCTGCCAGGCGATCAGCCCACGCCCGACGACCGTGATGAGGATCATCACGCGGCGCCCACCCCTGACGCTGTCCACCAGCGGACCGATCAGGGGGGTGACCACGGCGAACGGGGCGATCGTCAGGACCAGGTAGATGGCGACGCGCCACCGGGCCGCATCGGGATCTATCGAGAAGAAGATCGAGCTGGCCAGGGCGACCGCGATCATGGCGTCCGACATGGACCCGAACACGTGCATCCGGGCGAATCGGGTGAACGGGTCCGCCGGACCCTTGGCGACCGGGTCGGAACCGTCGCCAGAATCGGAACCCGCTCGATCAGCAGCCACGGGTCGGAGGCTACGTGCCGACGATCGCTCCGACCTACGCCCCGCCACGCATCAGCGATGCAGACCACTCATCCAGCGGGAGCTCCACGTCCAGCGCGCTGGTGGGCACGAGCGGTGTGATGGTCGCCCACCCGGTCACGAGCAGGGCGCTGTCGGTGCCCTCGGGCACTGGGCGGTCGTTGGCGATCAGGTCCAGGTCGAGGCCATGGTCGTCGCTTCCGGTGATGATCGTCCGTACGCCTCCAACCGGAGCCAGCCCGGCGCTGCGGAGTCCACGGACATCGGACAGCGGCGCATCAGGCACGTTCAGGTTCAGGATGGTTCCCTGCGGTGCCGCCACCAACCAGGGCAGAACTGTGCGAACGAGGTCGGCCGCCGTGCCCCAGTGAGGCTCTCGGCGATCTTCCCTGGTGGGCCCGCCACCTTCAGGCACCGCAACGTCGAGGCTGACGGCCATACCCGACCAACCGAACCGTTCGCCCGCCAGGACGGCGCCGATCGTCCCCGAGAACAGGGTGGACCGCCCGGTGTTGGGTCCACGGTTGATGCCGGCGACGACCATCTCCGGCGGTTCGCCGAAACCGCCCAGGTCGGCCAACATCGAGATCAGGGCCGGTGGTGCCCCGACCGAGGACCCGGTCATCGTCGACCCGCCCGGAACCGGAAAGTCCACCCGTTCGACCGGCACGCGCTTCGGATCCGCCAGCGGCCCGAGGCAGGCCGACGCCCCGCTCCAGTCCGACGAGGGCGCGGCCACGACCGCCTCGTGCCCGGAGGCGACGACCGCGGCAGCCAGGGCGTGGAGACCCGGTGAGTGGATCCCGTCGTCGTTGGTGACGAGTATTCGCATGGGGGTCGACACTACGGCCGACGGGCCCGACGCCGACGACCGGCCGGCCGGCCGCCCGCCCGCCGATGACCCGCAGGTCGGGCCGGGATCGGCTGGGATCGTCTGGTCAGCCCTCTTCCCCGAACCCGTCCTCGTCGAAGTAGTCGAGTCGATCCACCGGCATGACCACGGCAGTCACCACGTTCAGCGAGTGGGCGGTTATGCGCTTCAGGAACCGGTAGAGGAGCGCCCGGGGAACCGCATGGTTCGCAACCGTGGTGGAGTGCACGAGTTCCGTCACCAGGTCGTCGAACTCACGGCGCATCACATCGCCGCGGGCGATGAAGGCCCTGGCCCTCTCAGCGTCCCGTGTGGTGAGGATCTCGCCCATCAGGGCGATCCGGGACGAGATCTCATCGCGGAAGCCGAGGATGCGATCCAGGTCGTCCGCGTCCATGAACGAGACGCCCTCCTCGGCCAGGTCGAAGACGTTCTTGTTGTAGTCGCCGATCCGCTCGAGGTCCTTGATCATGTTCATGAACACGAGCATCTCGGTGGCGTCGCCGTCGGCGTGGACCGAGAAGTGGACCACCAGCTCCCGGCGGATCTCCATCTCGGTGACGTTTATCTGGCGGTCGGTCCGCCTCACCTCGTCCCCGACCGAGGCCACCGAACCACCGGTGAGGGCGTTCATGGCCAGGTCGAAGGTGTGCCTGGCGTCGGTCACCATTCGTTGCACCTGTGCCTCGATGTGATCGATGCCGCTGTCGTCGCTGCGACGGAAGAAGCTCATAACCATGGGACGTTCTCCTGGTTTCTGGAACTGCTGGAACTCTCTGGACTACCTGAACTGCCGTGCCTGCCGGTGGCTGCTTCCACGATGTCATCCACAGGTGGTTGCCGGTGGCTGGCCTGATGCCGGTAGGTGCTCATCGGTGTGCCTTCATCGGAGGACCATGACGCCGATCAGCGGGACGACCACGAACACCCCTACCGCGTAGATGATCGCGGTACTGCGTCGTTCGGCGGCCACGTCAGCCAGGCCGGCTGCCAGCCGCAGCGGTATCCGCCTGAGGGCCCGTATCGGATAGAAGAGGGCGATCCCGCTCAGGTTGAACAACGTGTGGACCACGGCAACGGTGACCGCCGCCGGGTTCCCGGTCGCCAACGAGGCCATGAGCGCCGTGACCGTCGTACCCACGTTGGCGCCGAGCGTCACCGGGTAGATGTTCTCCAGGGTGAGGACGCCGGAAGCCGCCAGCGGCACCAGCACGGAGGTCGTGATGGACGACGACTGCACCGAAACCGTGATGATCGCACCGAGCAGGATCGCCACGAACCCGGAGCCGGCGCCGAGGGTCCGGTTGATGGCCGCCTCCACCCGGTCGGCCACCAGCAGCCGCATGTTGCGGGTGATGTAGGCGAGCGCCAGGAAGATGAACGCCAGGCCGATGAGGATCATCAGCCCACCCATCCAGTTCCCGCCGGCACCGACACCCGAGAGGAGGTCCTTCACCCAACCAGCGGGCATCTTCACCGCCGCCTTTAGCGGGCTGTTGAACTCGGCGCCCGAGCTGCCGATCACCTGCTCGGTGATCCAGCCCGCAGTGGAGGACAGGTAGCCGGTGGCCAGCTCGATGGGCAGGAAGACGATGACGGCAAGGATGTTGAAGAAGTCGTGCACCGTGGCCGCGGCGAACGCACGGCGGAACTCCATGTCCCGACGCATGTGTCCCAGGGAGGCGAGCGTGTTGGTGACCGTGGTCCCCAGGTTGGCGCCCATGACCATCGGAACCGCCTCGTCGACGCCCACGACGCCCGAAGCCACCAGGCCGACGATGACCGAGGTCGACACCGACGACGACTGGACCAGCACGGTGGCGAGCAGGCCTACGAAGAGGCCACCCAGGGGATTCGAGACACCCTCGAAGAGGCCGTCCACGAAACCGGCACCCATGGTCTTGAAGCCACCGCTGAGTAGCTCCACCCCGGTCAGGAACAGGTAGAGCAGGGCCACCACCAGGGTGGCGCGCGCCGCAGTGGACAACTCCCGTCCGGCCGGCTCCCTGGAACCGAGGGCTGAGCCTCCGTCGGTCATCGACGACCCCCGAGGGCACGACAGCCACCCGATCCAGGTCGATACCCAGGAATTTTCCCAGGACGATCTCCGTCTTTACAGGGGTTTTCGGTCCGATGTGCGAGAAATACACCCGTCACGGGCGGAGCCGACGAGAAAGTAGAGAACAACGACCCATGAACACGATCTGGATGGCACGGGGCAGCTGTGCGAATACCGACCCCGAGGTCTTCTTCCCGCACGACGGAATCGGCGTGGCGCTCGCCAAGCTGGTCTGTGAAGGCTGCACGGTCACCGCACCCTGCCTGGAGTACGCGCTGGCGAACCGGGTCGAGCACGGGGTCTGGGGGGGCTGCTCTGAGCGGCAGCGCCGCAGGATCCTGAAGGCCCGACGCGCCGCGGCCCGCAACGACGAGTTGGTGGCCGTGGCCGCCTGATCCCCCCGGGGCGACCCCTCCACGCCCCGTATCGGCAGCAGCCCCGACGAACGTCGGGGTTGCTGTCGTTTTGCCGAGGGCAGGCAGGTTGGCCGGTAGATGCACGTAGGCGGAGAGATACCCGCAGGCGGGAGGATTCACCCTGGACGCGAGATGCACACTGGCATGGCGTCGTCCCGGCGCACCGGCCCTGAAGGGCCGACACCGCGGAGGCCGAACCCCCGGACAGTGGACCATGCCGGGTTTCTAGCCCTCGGCCTCTTCGTAACCGAGGTCCCAGGCGATCAGGACGTTCTCACGCTCGGCATCGCGGTTGATGCGCTCGCGGTTGCGACGGAACTGCGGATCGTGAGGTGGGAGCAACATCAGGCGGGCGTACACCCGATCACGGAAGGACTCGATCAGACGGGGATCGCCGAACGTGGATCGGACCTCCCAGTGGGGGGCGGCCGGGCCCATGTAGACGACCTTCACGTCACCAACAGGCGGCTGTGGTGGTAGTTCCTGTGTGAAGTTGCTCATCGGCGTGGATCGTTCCTGGGAATGGGTCGACTCGGCGTTGGCCGACCAGCGGCTCGGAAGTGTACCCAGCACCCAACCGGGCCGGTCGGGCCCCGGTCCAGGGTCGGATCAGGTATTCGTGTCGCCATCGCCGTCGGCCTGACCCTCCGCCAGCCCCTTCTGGAGCTCGCGTTGTGCCCTGCCCAGGTTCCGGGCCAACTTCGGGATCTGGCTTCCGCCGAACATGACCAGGATCACGATTCCCACGATGAGGAGTTCCTGCGTGCCGAGGATTGCGATGACGTTCATGGACACATCTTACCCACGGCCTCGTCACGCGCCCATTCGGTCAGACGGCCTCTGCCGCGCGCTCCACCGCCTCGCGATCCAGGGCGCGCTGACGCCGAATGCGACGCCTCTCGCGTTCGCTCATGCCGCCCCAGATTCCGAACTTCTCACCGTTCAGGAGTGCGTACTCGAGGCAGTCGTCCCTGACGACACAACCCCGACAGACCTCCTTGGCCTCCCTGGTGCTCGCTCCACGCTCCGGGAAGAACAGGTCGGGATCCACTCCCAGGCAATTGGAGTAGTCCTTCCATCCAGTATCCAGATCGGGCTTCGCGATGATCCCCATCGTCACTGTCCGCCTTTCCGCCGGTCCGACATGCCCCCGATGGTGGGGGAATCCCCCAGTAGGGGTCCCAGCAGTGGAATTACACCACTGTGATTCGAGGAATTGCAAGGGAAATCAGGAATTTCTGGAAACTCCGTGTCAGCGGACCACCCTGCGCTGCTCCACGAAGTCGACGAGCACGTAGTCGCCGAGGTTCTCATTGGTGGTGAAGAACGCCCGCCCGCCGTTCAACCGGGTCATGTCCTCGACGAAGCGGGCCAGATGCGGCGTGGCGTCAAGGACGAAGACGTTGATCCTGATGTCCTCGCGGGTGCACCGCCGAACCTCCCGGAGCGTCCGTTCCACCGTCTCGCGGGTGGGCGGATAGCTGAATTCCGGATGGCCGGCATCGGTCAGGTGGGCGGTCGGCTCACCGTCGGTGACCATGATGATCTGCCTGTTCCCCGACTGGCGCGCCAGGATCGCCCGCGCCAGGGCGAAGCCATGCTGCATGTTGGTCCCGTACACGTAGTCCCAGGACACCTCGGGCAGGCGCTCGGGACGGATCTCCCTGGCCACCTCGCTGAACGTGACCACCCCGAGGAAGTCCCGCGGGAACTGGCTGGACATGAGCGAGTGCAGGGCCATCGCCATCTTCTTGGCCGGGAGGAAGTTCCCCCGCATCGGCATCGACAGGGACAGGTCCAACATGAGCACCGTGGAGGACCGGACCTCCGACTCGGTGCGTTCGATGGCGAAGTCCTCCGGCATGAGGGCCACCGGGACGCCGACACCGGCCCTGGCCACCGCGTTGCTAACCGTCTGCTCTATGTCCAGGTCGAACGGGTCGCCGAACTCCCAGGGACGGGTCGTGAACTCGCGCTCGTGGCCCAGCCCGGCCCGGGACTGGTCGTGGCGACCGGACCGATCCCGGCTGAGCCGTCGATACAGGTCCGAGAGGGCATTCTGGCCGAGCCGCCGGATCGCCCTGGGCGTCAACGTCAGGCTTCCCTCGGTGTTCTCGATGAGGCCGGCCTCGGTCAGCAACCGGGTCATCTCCGCCAACTTCTCGAGGCTCGCTGCGGCCTCATCGTCCAGGAGGTCCCGTACACGGTCGATGTCCACCTCGGCCAGGGCGCCCGGCGAGGATGCCCCGCGCAACATCTGCTCGAGCTGCTCCAACTCGGCCAGTTCCTCCATCGCCTCGAAGGCCCCACCCAGGTCCAGGGGCTGGTCGCCGGTGAACTGGCGAGAGTCCTCCCACCCCATCTGCGGAAAGGCCTCGCGCAGGGACTCGCCCAGTCGGGACACCTCCCACTGGAGGTCCAGGTCCTCCATCAACTGGTCGGAGAGTTCCTGCAACTGCGCACGCTGCTCGGGCGTCATCGAGTTGAGGACCTGCTGCATGGCCGCCATGCGACGGGCCAGCACCTCCAGGAGCTCGTCGAGCGTCGCGGGGTTCTCCGGGAAGAAGTCGCCGAATCGCTCCATGAAGCCGGCGAAGTCGGGTTCATGGCCCTCGGACCGCTGTTCGAGCATCCGGTTCAGCTCGGCCAGCATCTCGACCATCCGGGGCCGGTCCTCCGGCGTCATGGCCTGCGTGGCCTCGGAGACCTGCTCCACGAACTGCGCCATGAGCTGCTCGCGGAGTCGCTCCAACAGGGCCTCGAACCGCTCGCGGGCCGGGGTCGAGACGAAGTCGTGCTCCTGCAGGCCCCGGACCTTCCCGGCCAGGTTCTCGTGTTCGAGGAGGCCCAGATGATCCCGGCGGGCCTGGCTGGCCGCCGTGGCCTCCTCCTGGGCGGGAGTCTCCGGATCAGGTGCACCGGTCTCATCGGAGCCCGGGAGATCCAGTGCGGCCCGCTCCTCGTCGATCACATCGCGCAGGCCCTGGTCGATCTCGGCGTAGACGCCACCCAGGTCATCCCTCTCGAGGCGCTCCTGTCGGGCCCGGCGCAGCCTCTCGAGGATCTCCCGGATGCCCTGGAGGTGTTGGCCGTCGACGTCGAGGCCCTGGTGGAGCATCCGACGCAGGGCCGATTCCGGGTCGCCGTGCTCGATGAGCTCGTCCCCCATGGCCTTGAGGAGCGCATCGGCGTCCAACTCCGGCACCTCCTGGGTGCCGTCCCACCTCGAGTAGGTGGACCGTCGCACCGCCCGGCGGTGTGGACGACGTCGCCAGCGGGTCACGGATCGACCCTAGCCCCGCCGTTCCGGACGGTTCCCTGTCGGCCCGACGGTTCGGCAACCAGGCCGCGGTTGTGCCCCGGTCGCGGGGCTCCCGTACTATCGGGTCGGCTCGCAACCGGCCATAGGGTCGGCACACGATGCCCACGTCAACCACCCGGAGCCCCTGGAGCCCACATGCCCATAAACCCCGATGCCGCCGGATCCGTAGGCGAACCGACCGAGATCTCCTGGACCTCCAAGCAGAGCCTCATCTACGCACTCGGCATCGGTGCCGGCGTCTCCGACCCTGTCGGCTTCGAGCTGGAGTTCACCACTGAGAACTCGGACGGCGTGGACCAACGGACATTCCCCACCCAGTGCGTGGTGATGGGCGGGAGCCAGACCCCGGGCTTCGGTGACTTCAACCCGATGTTCCTACTCCATGCCGAGCAGGCGATCACCTGCCATCAGGAGATCCCGGCCGCCGGAACGGGCATCGCCACCGGCAGGATCGGTGAGATCTACGACAAGGGCAAGGCGGCCCTCGTCTACATCCAGTCCGACGTCTCGGATCAGGATGGAAACCCCCTGTGGTCCACCCGCGCGGGATTGTTCATAGGAGGCGAGGGTGGCTGGGGCGGCAACCGCGGCCCCTCCAACGACTGGGAGCTCCCCGACCGCGAGGCCGATCACGTGGTCGCCTACGGGACCAGGCGGGACCAGGCGCTGCTCTACCGGCTGAGCGGCGACCGCAACCCGCTGCACTCCGATCCGACCTTCGCCGCGGGGGCGGGATTCGACGCGCCGATCCTCCACGGACTGTGCACCTACGGGTTCACCGGACGTGCGCTCCTGCACGCCTTGTGCGACTCCGATCCGGCCCGGTTCGCCTCCATGGGCGGCAGGTTCAAGTCACCGGTCATGCCAGGGGAGACGCTCGAGGTCCACGCCTGGGAGGACGACGGACCCGGCAGCGGACGAATCCTGTTCCAGACCCGTGTCGGCGACCGCGTCGTCTTCGACGCCGGCGTCATGACCCGCCGGGAGTGACCCGGAGAACCTGACGCGCCGACCGCGCGGGTTTGGAAACTCCAGCCGCCGCACTGCGCTGCCCTCGGAGAGGAAATACGCCAACAGGGTCGGTCAGGCGCGGATCCGGTAGCGGGATCCCCTCCCGGTCGTCTCCTTGTTGAGGCGCTTCGAGAGGTGCAGGCCCTCCAGCACCAGCTCCACGGCGCTGGCGACCAGGGCCGCCGGGGGATCGCCGCCGTCCGATTCGTCTCCCAGCAGGACCGTCACGGCCGTGGTGAGCGCGGGGATCCCAGCTGCCACCTCGGCATAGGCGCCCGACCCGACGGCCTCGCCGACCGACACGCCGTCGTGCTCCTCGAAGGCCTCGACCACGCCCCGATGCAGCTCACCGGGAACCACCTCCCGGAACACCCCCAGGAGGGCCGCCTGCACGATCCGGTCCAGGATCTCACCGTCGCGGTCATCGTCGATGCTGTCGATCTCGACCTTGCCGGCCATAGAGGCGGCGAGGGCATCCAGGTCCGACACCCGCGGCACGGCCACCGTCTCGCCCGACCGCACGGCCCGACGCACGGCGCTGGCCGCCAGGGCCTCCTGGTTGGCGATGCTCATCCTGACCGACACCCCCGACCGCTGGTTCAGGTGGGGGCTGCGGCGGGCCTCGTGGCTGATCGCCACCACCACCCGGGACATGAACTCCGGAACGACCACGCTCAACCCGTCCACCACGGGGATGGTCGCCTCCTGCTCCACGATGTCCATCTCGACGTCGGGGTCCAGCGGATAATGGGTCCTGATCTGGGAGCCGAATCGGTCCTTAAGCGGGGTAATGATGCGACCCCTGTTGGTGTAGTCCTCCGGGTTGGCCGAGGCGAACATCACCACGTCCAGGGGAAGGCGGATCCGATGTCCCCGGATCTGGATGTCCCGTTCCTCCAGGACGTTCAGCAGGCCGACCTGGATGCGCTCGGAGAGGTCCGGGAGTTCGTTGATGCAGAACAACCCACGGTTGGTACGTGGCACGAGGCCGTAGTGGAGGGTCAGCTCGTCGGACAGGTAGCGGCCCTCAGCCACCCTGATGGGGTCGACCTCACCGATCAGGTCGGCTATCGACGTGTCCGGGGTGGCCAGCTTCTCGCCGTAGCGGTCGTCGCGGTGCACCCAGCCCAACGGGGTGTCGTCCCCCATCTCGGCCACCAGGTTCCTGGCGTGGCGCGACACCGGTCCGTAGGGATCGTCGTTGATCTCCGAGCCGGCGACGATCGGCATCCATTCGTCCAGGAGACCGGTGAGGCTCCGAATGAGTCGGGTCTTGGCCTGCCCGCGCTCGCCCAGGAAGATCACGTCGTGCCCGGCCAGCAGGGCATTCTCCAGTTGTGGGATCACCGTGTCCTCGTAGCCGAGGACCGTCGGGAACATCGTCTCCCCCGACCGGATCCTGGCCACGGCGTTGCGGCGCAGTTCCTCGGCGACCGGTATGGACTCCCAGCCAACCGATCGCAGTTCGCCCAGCGTGGTCGGTCTCGTCATGACGGGAACCATAGTGACGGACACCTCGTCGGCTGGCACCCGATCGGCGGCCCTGCCTGCTGCTGACAGCCGGGCCGCCGGGCCGCCGGTAGCGTCGCGGCCATGGACCTTCCGGGGCCCTGGCGGGCCAGGGTGGCCGACGACGCCCTCCGCCGGACCTTTCCCGACGACGACCTGGACGATGGCGACTGGCCGGAGGTGGCCGTCCCCGGCCACTGGCAGGCCGAACCCGCCTTCAGCATGGAGGACGGCCCACTCCTCTACCGGACCCGGTTCCCGACCACTCCGCCGACCGTCGACCAGAGGCTCTGGCTGGAGCTCGACGGCGTGGCCTACCAGGGGGACGTCTGGCTGAACGGCTCCTACCTGGGCCCCACCGAGGGCTACTTCTTCCGCCACGCCCTCGAGGTGACCAGTGCGGCCCGCTCCCGGTCCGAACACCTCCTGGCCGTGGAGGTGGCCTGCCCGCCGACCGGCAACCTCGACGAGAAGCGCACCCTGACCGGCTCCACCCAGGGCAGCCCCGGTGGCCACAACCCCGGAGGCATCTGGCAGCCGGTGCGCCTGCACCTCACAGGTCCGATCCACCTCCAGCACGTCCGCGTCGTGTGCACCCGAGCCACCGGAAACGTGGCCACCCTGGCGCTGCGGGCGGTCGTCGACTCCGATCGACCCAGGGCAGCGGTGTTCCGGACCCGGATCCTGGGTATCGACCACCGCCACCGCCAACCGCTGGCCGGCGGCGAGAACAGGGTCGAATGGACGGTCCGGGTACCGAGCCCGCCGCTCTGGTGGCCGACCGGGCTGGGCGACCAGCCACTGAACGACGTCGTGTTGGACGTGGCCACCGAGGAGGGCCTGGTCAGCGACACGACGGTACGCACCATCGGCTTCCGGTCGATCCGGATGAGGGACCACGTGTGCGAGGTGAACGGCGAGAGGTTGTTCCTGAGGGGGGCCATCGTTCCGCCCCTGGACCGGCACCTGGCATCGGTGACGGCCGAGTCGACCGGCAGGGACCTGGAGCTGGCCCGCGATGCCGGCCTGAACCTCCTCAGGGTGGCCGGCCACGTCTCGGCACCCGCCCTCTACGAAGCTGCTGACCGGTCCGGGATGCTGCTCTGGCAGGACATGCCCCTGAGCGGCGGATACCACCGGGGGGTGCGGGTCCAGGCCGCCAGCCAGGCCCGCGAGATGGTCGACCTGCTGGGCCACCATCCTTCGGTGGTGGTTTGGTGCGGGCATGACGCCCCCGACCCGGTAGACCGCACCCGTGCCGCCCCGCGGCTCATGGGGCAGCAGTGGCCGACATGGAACCGGACCGTGCTGGACCGCACCGTCCACAGGGCACTGGACCAGGCCGACCCGTCCAGGCCGATCATCAGCCACTCCGGCGTGCTCCCCAACCTGCCCCACCTGGACGACGCCGACAGCCACCTGTGGTTCGGCTGGTACAGCGGCAGGCTCGGGGAC
>Ga0209403_10002011_pt1 | contig 25072 bp, 23 predicted proteins | sample ArcticOcean_MG_C_8_FD_187440 | JGI IMG/M metagenome (GOLD analysis project Ga0209403, IMG submission 187440) | Marine microbial communities from western Arctic Ocean - ArcticOcean_MG_CB11_86 (SPAdes) (version 2) | ecosystem: Environmental > Aquatic > Marine > Oceanic | place: Arctic Ocean... | reverse complement strand
GCGCTATCGCTATGACCAGCTGATGCGCCTGGGGTGGAAGGTGTTTTTGCCCTTGTCCATGTTTTGGGTGGTTCTTACGGGCGGCGCGCTGATCGCGTTCGACCTGGTTCCTTAGAGGGCAAGAATCATGAGCGTAATCACTAGAGCGATCCGATCCGTTTTCCTGCTGGAACTTCTTCGCGGTATGTCCTTGACCTTCCGCTACATGTTCCGCAAACGCCAAACCATCAATTACCCGTTCGAAAAAGGCCCGCTTAGTCCTCGGTTTCGGGGCGAACACGCCTTGCGCCGGTACCCCAACGGCGAAGAACGCTGCATCGCCTGCAAGCTGTGCGAAGCGGTGTGCCCGGCCCAGGCGATCATCATCGAGTCTGAACCCCGGGAAGACGGCAGCCGCCGCACGACCCGCTATGACATCGACATGACCAAGTGCATTTATTGCGGTCTGTGCGAAGAAGCCTGCCCGGTGGATGCCATCGTTGAGGGCCCGAATTTCGAGTTCGCGACGGAAACCCGAGAAGAGCTGTACTACAACAAAGAAAAGCTGCTCGCCAACGGCGACAGGTGGGAGGCGGAAATCGCCGCCAACTTGAAAGCAGACGCGAAGTTCCGATAAGCGATCACGCATGATTCTTCAGACGATAGCATTTTACGCTTTTGCAGCGTTCGTTGTGGGCTCGGCCTTTATGGTCATCTCTGCCCGCAACCCGGTGCATTCGGTGTTGTTCTTGATCCTGGCGTTTTTCAATTCCGCGGGGCTGTTTGTGTTGCTGGGGGCCGAATTCCTGGCGATGATTTTGGTCATCGTTTACGTCGGCGCGGTGGCGGTGTTGTTTCTGTTCGTGGTGATGATGTTGGACATCAACTTCGTCCGCCTGCGCGAAGGATTTTTACAGTACCTGCCGATCGGCGCGTCGGTTGGATTGTTGCTGTTGGTGGAAATGATTTTGGTGGTCGGCGTGCTGGCGACCAGCCCGGATACGGTTGCCGTGGCCGCATCACCAACACCGGACATCGCAGCGGTCTCGAACACCGAGGCCTTGGGGGCGCTGCTGTACACAAAATACGTCTACCTGTTCCAAGCGGCGGGGATGATCCTGTTGGTGGCAATGATCGGCGCCATTGTCTTGGCCCACCGGGTGCGTCCCGGGGTGCGTAAGCAATCCATTTACGCGCAAGTTTCCAGAACCCGGGCCGAAGCGGTGGAGCTCAAAAAAGTAAAAACCGGGGAGGGCATCTGATGGAGATCGCACTTGGGCATTATCTGACTGTTGCCGCGATCCTGTTCACCCTGGGAATCTTCGGCATCTTCCTGAACCGTAAAAACGTCATCATCATTTTGATGTCGGTGGAACTGATGCTGTTGGCGGTGAATATCAATTTGGTGGCGTTCTCCGCCTACCTGGGCGATCTGGTGGGCCAAGTATTTGCCATGTTCGTATTGACCGTGGCGGCGGCAGAGGCCGCCATCGGCCTGGCCATCTTGGTGACCTATTTCCGCAACCGCGGCACCGTGGCGGTGGAAGAAATCAACCGGATGAAAGGCTAGGCTCAGCCAGTGTTGTACGTCACCGTAGTTTTCGCGCCCCTGGTGGGCGCCGCCTTGGCAGGCCTGTTCGGCCGGGCGTTGGGGGATACGGCGTCCCAGTACATCACGTCTGGCTTGGTGACCCTGTCGGCGGTGCTGTCCGGTATGATTTTCTGGCAAGTGGGTGTCCAGGGCGAGCCGGTCATCGTCGATCTGTTCACCTGGATCAGTTCCGGAGATTTTGACGCGGCCTGGGCATTGCGGTTCGACCAACTGACCGCCGTGATGTTGCTGGTGGTCACCGGCGTTGCCGCCTTGGTGCACTGGTATTCCATCGGCTACATGCAGGGGGACCCGGGAATTTCCAGGTTCTTCTCCTATCTGTCGCTGTTCACCTTCGCCATGCTGATGCTGGTGACGGCGGACAATTTCTTGCAAATGTTCTTTGGCTGGGAAGGCGTGGGGCTTTGTTCCTATCTGCTGATCGGGTTTTGGTACGACCGCCCAGCGGCCAACGCCGCCGCCATCAAAGCCTTTGTCGTAAACCGGGTTGGTGATTTCGGCTTCGCCTTGGGGATCATGGCGATCTTCTTTGTGTTCCGGACCATTGATTTTGATACGGCGTTCGCCGCGGCCCCGGATGTTGCAGGCCAGACTTTGTCGTTCTTAGGCATGCAGATCGACACACTGACGTTGATCACCATGCTGCTGTTCATCGGCGCCATGGGCAAGTCGGCGCAATTGGGCCTGCACACCTGGCTGCCAGATGCGATGGAAGGCCCGACCCCGGTATCCGCTTTGATTCACGCCGCGACCATGGTGACGGCCGGAGTTTTCATGGTGGCGCGCCTGTCGCCGATTTTCGAATATTCCGACTTTACCCTGATGTTCATCACGATTGTCGGGGCGAGCACGGCGTTGGTGACCGCCTCCATTGGCTTGGTGCAAAACGATATCAAGCGGGTGATCGCCTATTCCACGTGCAGCCAGTTGGGCTACATGTTCTTCGCCGCCGGAGTTTCCGCCTATTCCGCGTCGATCTTTCACTTATATACCCATGGATTTTTCAAGGCGCTGTTGTTCCTGAGCGCCGGGTCAGTGATTCACGCCATGTCCGATGAACAGGACATGCGAAAGATGGGCGGCCTATGGAAAAAAATCCCGCTGACCTATTCGTTCTTCTGGATCGGCAGTCTTGCGCTGGCTGGCCTGCCATTCTTCGCCGGGTTCTATTCGAAAGACGCGGTGCTCGAGGTGGCCTGGGGCGCACACTCTGGGGTGGGCAATTACGCCTTTACCGCCGGGCTGATCGCTGCAGTGTTCACCGCGTTCTATTCCTGGCGATTAATTTTCCTGACGTTCCATGGCGAATCCCGCGCCAGCAAAGAAGTCCAAGCCCACGTCCACGAATCGCCCCGGTCTATGACCATCCCGCTGATGTTCCTGGCGATCGGAGCAATTTTCGCAGGCTATGTGGCGGTGGACATGTTCTTTGGATCAGAAGATTTCTGGGGCGATTCAATTCTGATTTTGGATGCCCATCAGGCCGTGGAAAATGCCCACCACGCGCCGTTCTGGGTCAAAGCTGTCCCGTCGGTTGCCGGCATCATCGGCATCGCCATCGCCTGGTGGATGTATATGAAGGCCAAAGATTTGCCCCATAAATTGGCCACGTGGAATCAGGAGCTTTATCAATTGCTGCTGAACAAGTGGTACTTCGACGAAATTTACGACGCCATTTTGGTGCGCCCCATGAAGCGCGTGGGGACCACTTTGTGGAAGGTCGGTGACGGTAAAATTATCGACGGCTTCGGCCCCGATGGGATATCAGCCCGGGTCATCGATTTCGCCCGCCGGGCAACGCGCCTGCAAAGCGGCTACGTCTATCACTACGCTTTTGCGATGCTGCTGGGACTGGTGGCCATCGTGTCCTGGGTTGTTACCACCGGGGGCGCGTAGATCATGTTTGATTGGCCCCTGCTGACGATCCTCACCTTGCTGCCCACCGTCGGGGCGGTGTTCATTTTCGTCATTCGTGGCGAGGACGAATTGGTTGCCCGCAACGCCCGCAACGTCGCTCTGTGGACGTCACTGATTACCTTCGTTTTGTCGCTGGTGCTGTGGATTGGCTTCGATACGTCCACCGCGGCGTTTCAATTCGAAGAACGCCGCCCGTGGATTGCCGACGGCATCACCTATCACATGGGCATCGACGGCATTTCGTTGATGTTCATTCTGCTGACCACCTTGTTGACGCCCCTGGCGATCTTGGCCAGTTGGGAATCCATCAAGGTCCGGGTGCGGGAATACATGATCGCATTTTTGATCATGGAGACGTTGATGATCGGGGTCTTTTCGGCCCTGGATATCGTGCTGTTTTATTTGTTCTTCGAGGCCGGCCTGATACCCATGTTCCTGATCATCGGCATTTGGGGCGCTGACAACCGGGTTTACGCCACCTTCAAATTCTTCCTGTTCACTCTGACTGGCTCCGTCCTGATGCTGCTGGCCATTCTGTGGCTGTATTTTCAGACGGGCACCACCGACATTCCCCAGCTGGCGGTCATTGGCTTTGACCCGGGTTGGCAGAAATGGCTGTGGATTGCGTTCTTTGCCGCGTTCGCCGTCAAGATACCCATGTGGCCTGTCCACACCTGGCTGCCCGACGCCCACGTTCAGGCGCCCACCGCCGGTTCGGTGATTTTGGCGGCGGTGCTGTTGAAAATCGGTGCTTACGGTTTTTTACGGGTTTCGATTCCTATTCTGCCGGACGCATCGGCCTATTTTACGCCCTTCATTTTCTGGCTCAGCGCGATTGCCGTGATCTATGCCTCGCTGGTGGCGTTGATGCAGGAAGACATGAAAAAATTGGTGGCGTATTCGTCCATCGCCCACATGGGGTTCGTCACCATCGGCATTTTCACCTTCACCACGGTGGGCATCGAAGGCGCGTTGATGGTGATGATCAGCCATGGGCTGGTTTCCGCCGCCTTGTTCCTGTGCGTCGGCGTGGTCTATGACCGCCACCACACCCGGCTGATCGACAAATACGGTGGCTTGGTCCATCGCATGCCGACCTACGCGGCGATCTTCTTGGTATTCACTTTGGCCAATATCGGCTTGCCCGGCACCAGCGGGTTTGTCGGCGAATTCCTGGTTTTGGTCGGGGTGTTCCAGGTGAACACCTGGATAGCGTTCCTCGCCACCACCGGCATCATTTTGTCAGCCGCCTATGCTCTTTGGATGTACCGCCGGGTGATCATGGGGGCGCTGACCAAAGAAGAGCTGCGCTATATGTTTGATCTGAACGGCCGTGAAATGGCGGTGTTCGCGCCATTGGTCGTTCTTGTTCTGCTGTTCGGGGTTTGGCCGCAACCGTTGTTGGATGTGTTCAGCGCTTCGGTGGCAAACCTGTTGGACGAACATCAATTGGCGTTGGGGTTGTCGGAAGCTAAATCCATGTTTGCGGCACGTTAGGTGGCGGTGGAAACCATGACAGAACTTCCAAACCTGACCCCGGCGATCCCCGAAATTTTGCTCGCGGCGGCGGCGCTGACTTTGCTGCTGTATGGCGCCTTCCGCGGCGATTCCAGCACCCGCACCGTGTCGTGGGCCACTGTGGTGGTGATGGGCCTGGCGGCGGTATTCATCGTCAGTGGGCCGTCAGACGGGGTCCACACGTTCGCCGGGATGTTCGTTGCCGACGGCTTCGGCGTGTTCATGAAATTGCTGATCCTGCTGGGGTCGGCGCTGACCATCATTTTGTCCCTAGGGTATATCCGCGACCACGGCATGGAGCGGTTCGAATACCCCATCCTGATTTTGCTGGCGACGTTGGGCATGATGATGATGGTGGCGGCCTCCGATCTGATTTCGCTTTATGTGGGGTTGGAGCTGCAAAGCCTGTCGCTGTATGTGCTGGCGGCGTTCCGCCGGGATTCAGAACGGTCTACCGAAGCAGGTCTGAAATATTTCGTGCTGGGGGCATTGGCGTCCGGCATTTTGTTATACGGGGCGTCGCTGATTTACGGGTTTACTGGCTCGACGAATTTCGAGGCCATCGCTGCCAACATCGCAGCCCAAGAAAACGGGGCCTCGGTTGGGGTGTTGTTTGGGCTGGCGTTCTTAACGGCTGGGTTGGCGTTTAAAGTCGCCGCAGTGCCGTTCCACATGTGGACCCCAGATGTGTACGAAGGCGCGCCCACACCAGTGACCGCATTCTTTTCCGTTGCCCCAAAAATCGCGGCGTTCGCGTTGCTGGTTCGGGTGATGATGGGCCCGTTCGGTGGTTTGGCGGGAGATTGGAGCCAGATCGTCATCGTTCTTTCCGCGATGTCGATGGTCTTGGGGGCATTTGCCGCCATCGGCCAGCGCAACATCAAACGCATGATGGCGTATTCGTCCATCGGCCATGTGGGCTTTGCCTTGATGGGATTAGCCGCAGCGACACCCCAGGGCATTCAAGGTCTGATTTTGTACATGACCTTATACCTGGCCATGAATATCGGGGCGTGGGCGATCATTTTGAACATGCGGCGGGGATCAGGATTGGTGGAGAGCATCGACGATCTGGCGGGCATGGCCAAGAACCAGCCGATGCTGGCCGCGGCCATGGCGATCTTCATGTTCTCGCTGGCGGGCATCCCCCCGTTGGCCGGCTTCTTCGCAAAGTTCTATGTGCTTTTGGCAGCGTTGGACGCTGGGCTTTATACCTTGGCGGTTATCGGCGTTTTGTCGGCGGTTGTTGGGTCGTTCTATTACCTGCGCATCATCAAGCTGATGTACTTCGATGAGCCCGCGGAAAAATTCTCGGCGCCCACCCGGGAAGTTGGGGTGATTATCACGGTGGCGGCGGTCTTCACGCTGCTGTTCTTCCTGTTCCCGGCGCCGTTCGTGGCCGAGGCTGAACTAGCTGCGAACGCCCTGTTCCGATGAGCGAACCAGATCTTGGTGCGGGCTCTGATTTGCCCGATGGCTACACGCTAATACGCCTAGGCACTGTCGACTCTACCAATGCCGAGGCTCTGCGGTTGGCCCAAACAGATGCGCCGGGCAACACCCTGATCTGGGCGACCGAGCAAACCCACGGCCGGGGCAGGCGAGGCAGAAGTTGGGCGTCGCCGGTTGGCAACTTTTATTGCTCGCTGCTTTTGTATCCCGATCAACAGCCCGATCAATTAGCGCAGTTGGCATTTGTTGCGGCATTGGCGCTAGCTGATGCGATCGCCGCCGTTGCACCAAGGATAAAAGTCGAAATCAAATGGCCAAACGATTTGCTGGTCGGCGGTCGAAAAATCGCCGGTATCTTGCTTGAAGGAAACGTCGGCGAAACTTCCAAGCGGCGATCGTTGGTAATCGGCATGGGGGTCAATGTCACCAGCCATCCCGAAAATCCCCGCTTCATCCAAGCAACATCGTTGGCGAGAGAAGGCGTTAAAGCAGAGGTCGAGGATTTGCTAATATCAGCGGCACACAGCCTGGATCGGTGGATCGGCATATGGAACACCCGAGGCTTTGGCCCGATCCGTTTGGATTGGCTGAACCGTGCAGTTGGGGTCGGCGGTGAAGTTGAAGTTCGCATGGCAGAGAAAACGGTGGCCGGTATTTTCCAGTCCGTGGATGACACCGGGGCACTGGTTGTTTCAACCAGCGGCGGAGAGCACACGGTCAACGCCGCCGATGTGTTTTTGGTTGGTCCCGGGGAAGGTTGATCTCTTGCTGTTGGCCATTGATTCCGGCAACACAAATTTGGTCGTCGGCGTGTTTGATGGGGCCGAAATCAAGGGCCAGTGGCGAGCGGAAACGGATTTGACTAGAACCTCCATTGACTACACTGAATTATTTAGCAAGTGGCTGGCGGACCTGGGAATAACCCCTGGGCATTTCGACGGCGCCATCATCGCCTCGGTCGTTCCCGTTACTACCGAGCCCTTGCTGGGCGCATGTAGCCAGGCGATTTCCTGCACCGCTCGAGTGGTGGGCGACAATGATTTAAACCTGGGCCTAGAAATATTGGTGGATCAGCCCAGCGGGGTAGGGGCCGACAGACTGGTCAACGCGGTCGCTGCCCACACCCGATATGGCGGGCCCTTGGTTATTGTCGATTTCGGCACAGCCACGACATTTGATGTCGTGGACGGTGCGGGCAATTATCGCGGCGGGGTCATTGCTCCAGGTGTCGGGCTCAGCCTCAAAGCGCTGCACCAAGCCGCGGCAAAGTTGCCAAAAGTAGATGCGGAAAAACCAGCTAAAATCATCGGAACCGACACGGTTGGGGCGATGCAATCGGGAATTTATTGGGGCTATATCAGCTTGATCGAAGGCATTGTACAGCGGGTCACAGATGAATTTGACGCTAAAGAGGGGAAAATCGGGACGGTGCTTGCCACCGGGGGATTGGCTTCGTTGTTCGCCGATGGCACAGAAGTGATCCATAGGGTGGACGCAGATTTGACTCTTCATGGATTGGCGGAGATCTTCCGCCGTAACAGTAACTTGAAACTTTAAGTGTATGAGTAGTCCTATGAGCCCCTCAAAAACTGATGACGAACTGACCTTTGTGCCCCTGGGCGGAGTGGGGGAGTTCGGCAAGAATTTGGCCCTGTACGGATACGCTGGTCAGTGGATTATCGTCGATTGCGGTATGGCTTTCGCCGACGAAACGGTGCCGGGCGTCGACCTGTTGGTGCCTGATGTCAGCTTCATCGCCGAACAAAAGGATCGGTTATTGGGGCTGGTCCTGACCCACGGCCATGAAGACCATTTGGGTGGTGTTCCCTTTGTTTGGCCCAGGCTTGAATGCCCGGTGTATGCGACCCCGTTCACAGCGTCGCAGCTGGGGCGCAAGCTGGACGAAGTCGGTCTATCCGATCAGGTGCCGGTCAACGTGGTGCAGCCGGGGGGCTCTATTACCCTTGGGCCGTTTGAAATCAATTATGTCCGGGTGACCCATTCGATCTTGGAAGCCCATTCTCTGGCGATCCGCACTCCCGCCGGGCTGATCGTCCACTCCGGCGATTGGAAAATTGATCCCGAGCCGTTGATAGGTCCGCTCATCGACGAAGCGCGGTTTCGAGAATTGGGGGACGAAGGGGTCCTTGCTCTAATTGGCGATTCCACCAACGTATTTGTTCCAGGTCATTCTGGTTCAGAAGGTGCGTTGGGACGCAGCCTCACCGAAATCATCGCCAAGAAAACCGGCAGGGTAGCGGTGACAACCTTTGCCTCTAACGCCCCGCGCATTCAATCCATCGTCACCGCCGCCCGTGACAATGGTCGCGAGGTGGTGGTGGTTGGCCGATCGTTGTGGCGCACCATCGAGTTGGCAAAAGAAAATGGCTATCTGTCCGATCTTCCCACCCTTTTGGAGGATGACGAAGCTAAATATCTGCCCGCCGAAAATACTCTGTTCTTGGTCACCGGATGCCAGGGAGAAACCCGTGGCGCCATGAGCCGCATCGCCAGCGGTCAGCATAAGCGCATTGCCTTCGGCCCAGGGGACACGGTGATCTTTTCATCGAAAATCATTCCCGGGAACGAGATCAGCGTGGGCGCTGTGGTCAACCGACTGATTTATGCAGGTGTCGAAGTCATCACCGAAAAGGACGAATTCGTTCATGTGTCCGGCCACCCCGGGCGGGAAGAAATGGTCCAAATGTACGATTGGCTGCGGCCCAAAATTGCCGTGCCGGTTCATGGCGACGCGCGCAATTTGTCGCGCCACGCTGCCTTGGCACTTGCCGCTGGCGTCGATCAGACCCTTGTCATCGAAAATGGCTCGGTCGTGCGCCTGGCTCCCGGGCCAGCGGCGGTGGTGGATCATGTGCAAACCGGCCGCCTGGCGATGATGGGCAGCAAACCGGTGCCGATCGATTCCGACAGCATCCGCGCCCGCCGCAAAATGAGCTTTAACGGACTGATAGTCGCCATCATCGTCCTGGACGAAGATGGCGCGGTGGCCGCTCCGGTGCGGGTCATGTTGCGCGGTGTTGAGGCCGACGAGGACGAAGCCCAAGACAATGCCGAACGGGCGTTGCGCCGGGGGCTGGACGCCATGCCTCGGGCCCGACGGCGGAACGACGACGAAGTTGAAGCCATGGCCCGCAAGGCCCTTCGCGGGGAGGCCCGCCGTTTGTCCAGCCAACGCCCCGGAATAGAAGTGGAGATCATTCGATTGGCGGAAACGGAAGCAGTATCGTATCGCTAATACGCCGCTGGCGTAGCTTGCCTAGTACTCGCGCACAAACACCGGAGAAGGTTTGATGAATTGGATTACGCTGACCGGGATTTATTTCGTGGCCTGGTTCATCTCCCTGTTGGCGACATTGCCGTTTGGTGTTGAGCGCAATGAAAATCCCGAGGCTGGCCACGACGCCGGTGCCCCGGTCAAGGCGATGATGTGGCGCAAGGTCGCCGCGGCAACGGTGATAGCCGGGATCATCACGTTCAGTGCTTGGTTGGTGGCGGAGTTGGAGCTCATTAAGCTGCGGCCTGTTTTATGATCCGGCGGCTGGTCACCGTACTTTCGGCGACGGCCGCATTGGCGGCAACCAATTCCTTGGCCCAGGAGAACGCGCCGCCCGTCCTTACACTTGAAGAATGCGCCCGGGTTTTGCCGGTGGACGCCGCTGTGCCCGGGGTGAATTTAGCTCCCGGTGTCGATGTGCGGGGTCAGCCCATTGTAAGCGCGAATTTTACCCCCGGTGTCGATGCCCGGGGTAATCCGGTTGCCGTTGCTAACTTAGCACCCGCAGATCCGGCGGGGGCTTTCCCATTGCCCGAGAAAATCACGATCCCCATCACAGTGGGGGTGTTCGAACGGCTGGGGATTCCAGCACCCCCCGGCCTCGGCAATCTGGCTGCCAATGTCGGGGTGCTGTCCATCCGTCTCAGCGATGGTCAGGTCATGTTCAACGGCCAAGTTTTGGAGGCCACGGAAACCTCTGCCTTGCAGACCGCCTGTGGCGCGTTGATCGAAGACGTTGCGCCGGTCCCGGCTCCGGCGCCAGTGACCGTCCCCGCACCTAGACCCTAGGCGCCGAAGTCCGTGGTTCCATCTGACCGGATAGCACACTAAAATCCGCGCCGACCATGCGCCTTTCCCAATTTTTCATGCCGACCCTTCGAGAGACCCCCGCAGAAGCGGAGATCGTCTCCCACCGGCTTATGCTGCGCGCGGGCATGGTCCGCCAGTCGGCAGCCGGAATTTACACATGGCTTCCCCTTGGGCTGCGGGTGCTGCGCAAAATCGAGGCCATTGTGCGGGAAGAACAGAACGCAGCCGGTGCTCAGGAATTGCTGATGCCGACAATCCAACCCGCCGACCTGTGGCGGGAAAGTGGGCGGTACGACGATTACGGCAAAGAGATGTTGCGGATCACAGACCGGCACGATCGCGACATGCTGTATGGGCCCACCAACGAAGAACTGATCACCGATATTTTCCGACGGGATGTGAAAAGCTATCGAAATTTGCCAAAGGCTCTGTATCACATCCAGTGGAAATTTCGCGATGAAGTGCGCCCCAGGTTCGGCGTCATGCGCGGACGCGAATTTCTGATGAAAGACACCTACTCGTTTGATCTGGATGCGGAGGCAGCGCGGCGGGCATATAACCGCATGTTCGTCGCCTATTTGCGCACGTTCGAACGACTGGGTCTAAAGACCGTGCCCATGGCGGCGAACACCGGCCCCATCGGCGGTGACCTTAGCCACGAATTCCACATTTTGGCGGAAACCGGCGAAAGCGAAGCGTATTTGCACGGGGATTATCTGTCATTCGATCCCATCGGCGACGGGGTCGATTACGACGGCGATCTCCAGCCATTGGTGGATAAATGGACCAGCCTGTATGCCGCCGCCGATGAAAAACACGACCCAGCGCGCTTTGCCGACGAAGTTCCCGAAGCCAAACGCATCGAGACCCGCGGGATCGAAGTAGGGCACATCTTTTATTTCGGCACCAAGTATTCCGAAGCCATGGGGGCGACGGTGCAAGATGCCGACGGCAAATCGGTGCCCGTACAAATGGGATCATACGGGATTGGTGTGTCGCGGCTGACGGCGGCGATCATCGAAGCCTCCCACGATGACGACGGCATCATCTGGCCGACCTCGGTGGCGCCTTTTGATGTGGGCTTGTTGAATTTGAAGCCCGGCAATGAAGCCACCGACGCGGCCTGTAAGACCTTGTATGAAGGCCTGAGAAAATCTGGTCTTGATGTTCTTTACGACGATCGCAAAGACAGACCCGGTGCTAAATTCGCCTCCATGGATTTGATCGGCCTGCCGGCGCAAATCATCTGCGGTCCAAGAGAAGCGGAACAAGGCCGGGTGGAATTGAAAGATCGCAGCACGGGCGCCAAGCAAACCCTGTCGCTCGACTCCGCGATGACGGCGCTGACCGGCGCTCCCACCGGAGCGGTCTCCTAGGCGATGTTCACGGGCCTGGAATGGGGTATCGCCGCTCGCTACCTGCGAGCCCGGCGTGAAGGGTTCATTTCAGTTATCGCCTGGCTTTCCCTGATCGGCATCGCTTTGGGCGTTGCCACCCTGATCATCGTGATGTCGGTCATGAACGGGTTCCGTGCCGACTTGATCGAACGGATTTTGGGAATCAGCGGCCATTTGATTGTCCAAAGCAGCGAAGGCCAGATGCGCAATTATGAACAAATCACTGCGGCTGTGCGCAATGCCGATGGCGTAGTGCGGGCGATACCTATCATCGAGGGCCAGGCCATGGCCATGGCCGAAGGCGCTGCCAGCGGTGCCTTGGTGCGCGGCGTCCGTCCCGAAGATTTGGCCACCAACACGTTGATTACCGCTGGGATCAACTCAGGGAGCTTGGCAGATTTTCACGGCACCAATGCACTAATCCTGGGGGATCGCTTGGCTCGCACCCTTGGAGTACGTGTTGGCGATCAGGTGACATTGGTTGCCCCCCAAACGACCCCAACCGCGTTCGGCACGGTGCCGCGCATGAAGGGATATACGGTGGTGGCGACCTTTGGCGTCGGCATGTTTGAATACGATTCAAGTTTTGTCTTTCTACCCCTGGAGGCCGCCCAGGTATTTTTCCGCATGCAGGAAACGGTCTCCGCCGTCGAAGTCTTGGTTGACGACCCGGAAGAACTGGATGGACCCGTGGCGGCGATCCGAGCCTTCGTCCCGGATGTACGCTTGTTTGATTGGCGGCAAGCAAACCGCCAGTTCTTCAATGCCCTGCAGGTAGAGCGCAATGTGATGTTCCTGATTCTGACGCTAATCATTTTGGTGGCGGCCCTGAACATCATTTCCAGCATGATCATGTTGGTCAAAGACAAACGCGGGGACATCGCCATTTTGCGGACCATGGGTGCGCCCAGGGCAATGATTCTGCGGGTGTTCTTTATGGCGGGGGCGAGCATCGGGGTGATCGGCACCCTCGCCGGGTTTGCCTTGGGCTTGGGGTTTTCTCTGAATATAGAAACCATTCGCCGGGGAATCGAAGGATTGTTTGGCACGCAATTGTTTGCGCCAGAGGTTTACTTTTTGTCCCAGCTTCCAGCCAAGGTCGACCCGGGGGAAGTGGTCACCATTGTCGCTATGGCGCTGATTTTATCGTTTGCCGCGACCCTTTACCCGTCATGGCGAGCGGCGCGAACCGATCCGGTGGAGGTGCTGCGCAGTGAGTGATGCTGGCGTTGCACCCGACGATCCCGTCCTGGTGTTGGACGACGTAACCCGGACGTTTCGCGAAGGGGACACCCATCTCAAGGTGCTTGACGGCGTGAAGGCATCGGTAAAACCCGGGGAGATGGTCGCGTTGGTCGGGCCTTCCGGATCGGGCAAAACCACCTTGCTGCAAGTGGCTGGGTTGTTGGACAGGCCGGATTCCGGCGAGGTGTGGATTGGCGGGGTCCCCAGCGGCAAGATGACGGATCGCGAACGCACTAAAACCCGCCGACAACGGATTGGCTTTGTGTATCAATTCCATCATCTGCTGCCTGATTTTTCTGCCCTGGAAAATGTTGTTTTGCCCCAGAGGATTGCCCGTCGGGGGATTGCACAATCGGAAAGCCACGCCAAGGAATTGCTCGATCGTCTTGGGCTTCGGGAGCGCCTGAGCCATCGGCCCGGGAAACTTTCAGGCGGCGAGCGGCAAAGGGTGGCTATTGCCAGGGCGGTGGCAAACAGCCCCGATGTCTTACTGGGGGATGAACCCACCGGCAATTTGGATCAGCGCACTGCGGATACGGTTTTCGAAGCCCTGTTGGATTTGGTGCGGGAGCACAAGGTTTCGGCCCTGATCGCCACCCACAACGCCGACCTCGCTCGGCGTATGGACCGCACTCTGATTTTGCAGAACGGTGAATTAATCCCGGAATAGTCCACAGGGATTTTTTGCCGTTCCATGATCGTTCCCGCCCGGGCACGCGACACTTCGTGCGACACTCGGGCCCATGGGCCACGCCGATTTCATTCACCTGCGGGTGCATTCCGCCTACTCCCTGGCCGAAGGTGCCATCCGCGTAGACGAGGCAGTTTCCTTGGCCCGGCATCATCACATGCCGGCGTTGGGGATCACCGATACGGGCAACATGTTTGGGGCGCTGGAATTTTCCATCGCCGCGGCGAATAAAGGGATTCAGCCTATCGCCGGATGCGCCATCGGCTTGGCGCGACCCGAAGACGCGCCGCCCGGGGCCCTTCAGGTTTCTCCGCCGGATCGCATTGCTTTGCTGGCACATAACGAAGTGGGCTACGGCAACCTGATGGCTCTGACCAGCCAGGGATATCTGCAAACCGACCCCGGCCAAATCGCCCATTTGTCATGGGAATATCTTGCCGAACATTCCGACGGCCTTCTGGCGTTGACCGGCGGCCTGGGTGGCCCGGTGGGGCGACTCCTGGCTGACGGCCAGGGCGATCACGCCAAAGCTGCGTTGACCCGATTGGCCGAAATGTTCCCGGGCAGGCTGTATGTGGAAATCCAACGTCACGGCCTGGACGACGAAGCGCGGATTGAACCGGCGTTGCTGGACTTGGCCTATGGCCACGACCTACCTCTGGTAGCCACCAACGAAGTGTTTTTCTCCGCCGAAGACATGTTCGAAGCCCACGATGCTCTGCTTTGCATTGCCGACGGCGCCTATGTCAGTCAGGCCGACCGACGTCGGGTAACCCCCGAACATCGCTTCAAGTCACCGGAAGAAATGCGGACACTTTTCGCCGATCTTCCAGAAGCCGCCGACCACACGGTGGTGATTGCCAAGCGCTGCGCGTACCGCCCAACCATGCGGGATCCAATTTTGCCGAGCTATGCCATCGACTCTGGCCGCAGCGAACAGGACGAGCTGCGGGCGCTGACCGAGGAAGGATTGCTGGCGCATTTAGAGGGCAAGTCGAAAGACGATCAGGCCCCTTACCTGGAACGCCTGGATCACGAGATCGAGGTCATCACCAACATGGGGTTTGCCGGATATTTTTTGATCGTCGCAGACTTCATTCGATTTGCCCGGCGAGAAGGCATTCCGGTGGGCCCCGGCCGCGGCTCCGGTGCCGGGTCGATCGTCGCCTGGGGGCTGGGGATCACTGATCTCGATCCGCTGGAATTCGGCCTGTTGTTCGAACGCTTCCTGAACCCCCACCGGGTGTCCATGCCTGATTTTGATATCGATTTCTGCCAAGAACGCCGGGACGAGGTGATTCATTACGTCCAGGACATGTACGGGGTGGACCGGGTCGCCCAGATCATCACCTTCGGATCTCTGCAAGCCCGGGCGGTGCTGCGTGACGTGGGGCGGGTCCTGGAAATGCCTTATGGCCATGTGGATCGCATTTGCAAAATGGTCCCAAATAACCCGGCCAATCCCACCAGTTTGGCCGAAGCGTTGAAAACCGTAGACGGCTTGCGCGAAGAACGGGACACGGACGAAACCGTGGCCAAGATGTTGGATATTGGCGGCAAGCTTGAGGGCCTGTACCGCCACGCGTCGACCCACGCGGCAGGCGTGGTGATCAGTGATCGGCCCCTGACGGATTTGGTGCCTCTGTACCGCGACCCCAGATCGGAAATGCCGGTGACGCAATTTTCCATGAAATTCGCGGAGAGGGCGGGGTTGGTAAAGTTTGATTTTCTGGGTCTGAAGACACTCACCGTCATCGACAAGGCCCTGAAGCTGCTGGATTCGCGCGATATTCAAGTGGACTTGGGACACATACCCCTGGATGATGAGAAGACCTTTGCCATGCTGGGAAGGGCCGAAACCGTCGGGGTGTTCCAATTGGAAAGCGCCGGTATGCGGGATTTGACCCGGGACGTTGTGCCCACAGGCATCGAAGATCTGATCGCCATCGTCGCTTTGTTCCGCCCGGGGCCGATGGAAAATATCCCCAAGTATGTCGCGGCAAAGCATGGCCGCGAGGCACCGGAGCAATTGCACCAACTGATCGACCCCGTGGTCGCCGACACGTACGGAGTCATCATCTATCAGGAACAGGTCATGCAGATCGCCCAGGTTTTTGCGGGCTATGACATGGGCGAGGCCGATTTGCTGCGGCGGGCCATGGGCAAGAAAATTCAGGCGGAAATGGATGCCCAACGGCAACGGTTTTTGGAGGGGGCTAAAGCCAATGGGGTTTCGGCAGAACGCGCCAATCATGTGTTCGATCTGGTGGATAAATTCGCGGGCTATGGGTTCAACAAGGCCCATTCGGCGGGATATGCCCTGATCGCCTATCAAACGGCGTACCTCAAAGCCCACTACTCCTTGGAATTTCTAGCGGCTTCCATGACCGTGGATAGCGGCAACACCGACAAGCTCTCGATCTTCAAATTGGAGGCAAAACGCTTAGGCATCGAGGTCATTCCCCCGGACATCAACACATCAGATGTGGCGTTTGCCGTGGACGTCGAAAAGAACGCAATTCGCTACGCCTTGAGTGCCGTCAAGAATGTCGGCGCTCAGGCTATGGAAGGGGTGGTGGCGGAACGGGACGCCAACGGGCCGTTCAAGGATTTGGCCGACTTTGCCGGACGGATCGACCCCAGGGCGGCGAATCGCAGGCAACTGGAAAATTTGGCGGCGGCGGGAACCTTCGATGCCCTGGAGCCCAACCGCGCCCAGGCTTTTGCCTCGGTGCAGCCCATTAGCGCGTTTGCGGCGGCGGCTTCGCGAGAACGAGAAGCCGGGCAATCCAGCCTGTTTGGCGGAAAGTCCGGCACAGACGGCCGTGAATTGGTGGTGGACACGGTGGAGCCTTGGTCCCGGGTGACTGTGTTGAACAACGAGCGCGATGCGGTTGGCTTCTTTTTGTCCGCTCATCCATTGGAGGTCTATGATGCGGTGTTGGTGGAAGCGGGGGTCATCCCCTCCAACCAGCTAGAGACCCGCGCTGGAACATCCGGCAGCAGTTTGGTTCTGGCGGGAACGGTGGAACGCAAGATCGAGCGCCGCTCGGCCCGTGGTAACCGGTACGCCCACATCGGCTTGTCCGATCCCAGCGGCGGCTTCGAAGTGACTGTATTTCCAGAGCTTTTGGAGTCTGCCGGAACGCTGTTGGAGCCCGGGTCGTCGGTGATCATCGAAGTCGAAGCGCAGATCCAAGAGGAAAGCCTGCGGGTGGCTGCCCAGTCGATCCGTTCCCTGGACGATCTTGCGGCACGAAAATTTGAGAATTTAGAGATTTTCGTCGAAGGGACCGAAGATTTTGAGGCCTTGGGGCAGGCTCTGGGCCCGGCTAACGGCAGTCATGCCAAAGTCTCGGTGATTGTTTCTGACAGGGCGCTTGGAGGCGAAATCGAGATCGTTTTGGCCGGTCGATATTCCATTTTGCCTGAGGTCGAAGAGGCCCTAGCCCAAACCCCAGGTGTGAAAGGGCTGCGGGGCACCTAACTTTGCCTGCCACCAGGGTTGCGGGAAGCGCCCAGGGCGGGTATTGAAACACAGGTTTCGGCACTGGGCCGGACCTTACACACAATCTTGTACGCACACGTGGGAGTACGGCTGCCCGGGAATTCCGGCCGGCCGATCCGGTGCCAGGCCCATTTGGTCTGTTCACATTTCCCACGGAGGTCTAACCGGAGAAAGAAGCGCAATGAGTCTACCCACATTCACGATGCGTCAGCTGCTGGAAGCAGGCGTTCATTTCGGCCACCGGACCTACCGCTGGAACCCGAAGATGGACGAATACATTTTTGGCACCCGCAACGGCATTCACATCATTGATTTGCAGCAATCTGTGCCGCTTCTGCACCGGGCCCTTGGGGCGGTGAGGGACGTGGTCGCCGGTGGCGGCAGGATACTTTTCGTTGGCACCAAGCGCCAGGCGGCAGAACCGGTTTCGGCCGCAGCAAAGCGTTGCGGGCAATATTATGTGGATCACCGCTGGCTTGGCGGCATGATGACCAACTGGCAGACCATGTCGGTGTCCATCCGTCGCCTTAAAGCCCTGGATGAACAGCTGACCCAGGAACAAGACCTTGGGATCACCAAGAAAGAGCGCCTGAAGTTGGAGCGTGAGCGCTTCAAGCTGGAACGGTCCCTGGGCGGCATCAAGGAAATGGGCGGTCTGCCCAACCTGCTGTTCGTGGTGGACACCAACAAGGAAGAAATCGCGATCCAGGAAGCGCGGAAACTCAAAATCCCCGTAGTTGCTATTTTGGACACCAACAGCGATCCGAATGGCATCAATTACCCCATTCCCGGAAACGACGACGCCTCCCGTGCCATTAATCTGTATTGCGAGTTGATTGCGGGCGCCGTGGTCGCCGGCCTGCGGGAAGAAAAAGCCTCGGAAAGCGACATTGGGGACTCGGTGGAAATGCCCGGCGAAGCGTCAGCTCCATCGCCAAATCCTGCACCTACGCCGACTCCGGACTCACAGCCTGCGCCTGAAGCAGCGACAGAACCGGCGGCCGCCCCCGATCCTGCCCCTGCGGCGGAAGCTTCGAAGTCCGAATAATTATATTTTATAACGCTTTATATAAATTTCTTACGAACGAGGTTAAATAGTGGCTGAAATTACAGCGGCGCTAGTGAAGGAGCTGCGCGAACGCACAGGCGCCGGCATGATGGATTGCAAGCGCGCCTTGTCGGAAACCGATGGCGACCTCGACGAAGCGGTCGATTGGCTACGCACCAAGGGCCTGGCCGCTGCGGCCAAGAAATCCGGTCGCGTAGCCGCCGAAGGCTTGGTTGCTGCCGCGGTGGACGGCGCCAAAGGCGCGCTGGTGGAAGTCAATTCCGAAACTGATTTTGTCGCCCGTAACGCGACGTTCCAAGAGCTCGTCATGACCATTGCCGGGGTTGCCTTGGCCAACGATGGGGATTTTGACCGCATGGCAGCGGCGACTTTTCCAGGCGAAGACCGTACGGTGGCGAAACAAGTCACCCATATGGTGGGTACAATCGGCGAAAACTTGCAGCTCAGGCGGTCCATTGGCCTGTCAGTGGACCAGGGCGTGGTGGTCAATTATGTCCACAACGCGGTTGCTCCGAGGGCCGGAACGATTGCGGTGCTTGTTGGGTTGGATTCTGCGGGGGATGCGGAAGGTTTGACCGCCCTTGCCAAACAGCTTGCCATGCATATCGCAGCAACCAATCCCAAGGCGGTCACAGCGGCAGATCTGGATCCCGAGGTTTTGGCCAAAGAACGTAAAATTCTGTCGGATCAGGCCAAGGGATCGGGAAAACCCGAAGAAATTATCGAAAAGATGGTGGAAGGCCGGATTCGCAAGTTCCAGGCGGAAATTGTTCTGACCGAGCAAGTGTTTGTCATCGACAATGAAACCAAAATTTCCGCGGTGTTGGAAAACGCTGGGAAGGAATTGGGATCACCGATTTCGGTGGCGGGGTTCGCACGCTTTGAGCTGGGCGAGGGCATCGAGAAAAAAGAAGAAGATTTTGCTGCCGAAGTTGAGGTCGCCAAAAACTCCGAGTCTTGAGCGGCAGACCTGGAGTGGACTGACATGGCACCGGAACCGTCCTATCGCCGCATCCTGTTAAAGCTTTCCGGCGAAGCCCTGATGGGCGACGGCAAGCACGGGATTGATTACGCCACTGTGGGTCGTTTGGCGGGGGAAGTGGCGGCTGTCAGCAAATCCGGCGTCGAAATTTGCTTGGTGATCGGTGGTGGTAACATTATTCGCGGCGCATCGGCGGAAAAATCTGGTATGGACCGGGCCAGCGCCGATTACATGGGCATGCTAGCCACGGTGATTAACGCCTTGGCTATGCAAAATTCCTTGGAAGTTGCCGAGGTGCAATCCCGGGTGCTGTCGGCCATCCCCATGTCCACGGTGTGCGAGCCCTATATTCGCCGTCGGGCTTTGCGCCATCTGGAAAAGGGCCGGGTGGTTATTTTCGCCGGGGGTACGGGCAACCCATTCTTTAGCACCGATTCCGCGGCCGCCCTGCGTGCCGCCGAAATGGGCTGTGACGCTCTGTTTAAGGGCACCAAGGTGGACGGGGTATATTCTGCCGATCCAGAGACTGACCCCAACGCCACAAGATATGATACGCTGTCGTATATGCAGGTTCTGTCTGGGGATCTGAAAGTCATGGACGCTTCAGCGGTTTCGATCGCCCGCGAGAATCGAATTCCGATTTTGGTTTATTCCCTTCATCAGCCCGGGGCGCTGGCCGACGTTTTGGCGGGGCGGGGCACCTGGACGACGATTGCCGAGGAGGCCTAAGCCCGATGGCTGCATTTGATTTGGAAGATTTGCGCCGCCGTATGAATGGGGCGCTTGACGATTTGCAAAAAGAATTCGCCGGGCTGCGGACCGGCCGGGGGTCCATAAGCCTTCTGGAGCCGATCATTGTGGAGGCCTATGGGGCCGAAATGCCGATGCCCCAGGTTGGTACCGTCAGCGCGCCGGAACCCAGGTTGCTTAGCGTTCAGGTCTGGGACAAGGGCTTGGTTACCAGTGTGGAAAAGGCCATTCGCAAGGCTAATCTGGGACTCAACCCCATTGTGGATGGGCAATTAGTTCGGGTCCCGATCCCTGAGCTGACCGAAGATCGCCGCCGGGAAATGGTCAAGATCGCCCATAAATTTACCGAAGAACACCGGGTCGCGGTGCGCAACGTGCGCCGGGACGGCATGGACAAGCTGAAGGCGGACGAAAAGGGCGGGGATGTCTCCGAGGACAAACACCGCGAGCTGGCCGAGGTGGTTCAAAAGCTAACCGACGAAAAGGTCGGCGCCATCGACGAAGCGCTGGCGGTCAAAGAACAAGAAATCATGCAGGTTTAGCAAAGAGGCTGGCTTGCGGAATCCTTTGAAAAATATGGAAGCGGTCCAAGATGGGCAACCGTCGGCGTCGCCGCCAGAGCACATCGCCATCATTATGGATGGCAATGGCCGGTGGGCGCTATCCCGGGGTCTGCCCCGAGCGGCTGGCTATGAACGCGGTGCAAAATCCTTGCGCACAGCGGTCCATGCATGCATCGATTTGGGCGTGCGGTATCTTACCGTCTACGCGTTCTCGTCAGAGAATTGGAACAGACCGGCATCGGAAATCGACGATTTGATGGGCCTTTTGCGGGTCTATCTTCGGCACGAAATTGCCGAACTGGATGGGCTAAACGTGAGGCTCCGATTTATAGGCCAACGCGAAGGCTTGGCAGAAGACATCATCGCACTGATCAAAAAAGCCGAAGACAAAACCAATGCGAACACCGGCTTGGTTCTGGTGATTGCCCTGAATTACGGCAGCCACGCAGAAATTGTCCAAGCGGCCCAGCTATTGGCTAAGCGCGCGGCGGACGGTGTGATTGATCCATCGGACATCAACGAAGAAATGTTTGCGGCCCAGCTGGAAACGGCTGAATTCCCAAATCCCGATCTTTTGATCCGTACCAGCGGCGAACAGCGCCTGAGCAACTTCTTACTGTGGCAGTCGGCTTATACCGAGCTTATTTTCACCCATGTGTTCTGGCCGGATTTTTCCAGGGAAGCGCTGGAAGCGGCGATCGAAGAATATCATCATCGAGAACGGCGGTTTGGTGCCACCAGTGGCTGACACCGGGCAGGTGCTTGGCCTTCGGGTCATTTCAGGTGTTGTTCTGAGCCTTGTCGGTATTGCTGCCGCAATTGCCGGGGAGTGGGCGTTCACCGTGCTGGTCACCCTAGCCGGAATTGCCATGGCCCATGAATGGGATCGACTGAATGGTGGCAGTGGATTGGGACCGCTGGCCGTTATACACGGGGTTGCTGTCGTTGTTGCGGCGCCGCTGATCGTGCTTGGCCATGTGCCGGTGCCGGTCATGATCATTCTGGCGGTGGGCGTACTGACTTTGGTGTTGGCCCGCGATCGGAACACGTCCTTGTCCATGCATGCCGCCGGGGTGATTTATGTGGGCTTGGCCCCCCTTGCCTTGATTTGGCTGCGGGACTCCCCCGACGGCGGGTTGTACCTAGTGCTGTGGATTTTTGCCGTGGTGTGGGCGACGGACACCGGTACCTATTTCACCGGGCGGGTAATCGGCGGACCAAAAATGGCACCGTCGATTAGTCCTGGGAAAACGTGGTCTGGATTTGTGGGCGGCACTGCGGTTGCTGGGTTGGTAGGGTGGAGTGCCGCATCGATCAGTGATGGCGCGGTGGCCCAAGTGATTGGCGCCAGTGTTGTGGTGTCTGTCCTGGGGCAAGCGGGGGATCTGTTGATGTCCAAGGTCAAACGCACGGTGGGGGTCAAGGACACCGGCACCCTGATTCCCGGTCACGGTGGAGTATTGGATCGCCTGGACAGCCTGTTGCCGACCGTGCCGTTGGTTGCCGTGGGCGTCTTTGTGCTCCAACAGCGTGGCGTGACATGGTTTTAGCAGGCCCTGCCGAGGTGCTGGATCACGAACCGCGGCGGGTTTCGGTGCTGGGGTCCACCGGATCGGTGGGCCAAAGCACGATCGAGCTGATCTCAAACGATCGAAAGGGTGGCCGGGGTTACGTGGTAGAGGCGTTGACCGCTCACACCAACGTGGCGCTGTTGGCAAAACAAGCCAAAGCACTGTCGCCAAATTTTGTCGCCATCGGTGACGAGACATTGCGCGGTGACCTGACCGATGCATTGGCGGGGACCGGCATCACAGTTGGTGCAGGCGAGGCTGCCCTGACGGAAGCAGCGGCGCGTCCGGTGGATTGGGTCATGGCCGCAATCGTCGGTTCCGCTGGGTTGAACCCGACGCTGGCGGCTATCCGCCAGGGTGCCACGGTGGCCTTGGCCAACAAGGAGGTTTTGGTTTGCGCCGGGGATTTGGTGATGCAGGAAGTCGCGGCGGCGGGCGGCGTGCTGTTGCCGGTGGATTCAGAACACAACGCCATATTCCAGGTCTTTGATTTTGATCATCCTGAGACCGTCGAAAAAATTATCCTGACGGCTTCGGGCGGGCCGTTCCGCGATTTCGATTTAGACCGCATGGCCGGGGTGAAACCAGCGGAGGCGTTGGCCCACCCCAATTGGGATATGGGCGCCAAAATCTCGATTGATTCCGCCACCATGATGAACAAGGGATTGGAGCTGATCGAAGCTAACCACCTGTTCCGCATGCCCGAGGATAAGATCGATATTCTGTTGCACCCCCAATCGGTGGTTCACAGTTTGGTTTCTTACGTGGATGGATCGGTCCTGGCCCAGTTGGGCGCTCCCGACATGCGCACCCCCATATCGGTGACCCTGGCGTGGCCGGATCGCTTGGAATTTGGCGCCCAAACCCTGGATCTGGCGGCCGTTGGTACCCTGACGTTCGAGCCCCCCGATCCGCAGCGATTTCCGGCCTTAAGCCTGGCCCGCCAAGCCTTGCAAACCGGGGGGACGGCACCTACTATCCTAAACGCCGCCAACGAGGTCGCCGTGGTCGAATTCATGGCGGGGCGCATTGGGTTTCTGGATATTGCCCGCGTTGTGGAAGAAACCTTGACGAAAATACCGGTGGCGGCTCTCCGGTCCTTGGAAGACGTTTTCGAAACTGACACATCAGCGCGCGACGTGGCAAAACGGGTGTCGAGGGCATGATTCTGCCTGAATCGGCGGATTTGATGTAGTGGGGGTTCCGGGGTTTTATCAATGGCTGTGATCACATCAGTTGCCGCATTTATTGGCGTTCTGACCGTGCTGGTGTTTTTTCACGAGCTTGGCCATTACGGGGTGGCCCGGTGGCGTGGTATTGGCGTTGAAGTCTTTTCAATTGGCATGGGTCGCGAAATCTTCGGGTGGACCGACAAATCTGGAACCCGGTGGAAAATCAGCTGGATCCCAATTGGCGGCTACGTCAAATTCGTGGGAGATTTGGGGGTTGCCTCCGCCGGGGTTGAAGACCGGGAATACACGCCGGAAGAACTGGCAAAAGCCTTCCATACAAAACCCTTGGGCAGCCGTGCCGCCGTGGTGGCTGCTGGTCCGATCGCCAATTTTATCCTGGCGATCTTAATTCTGGCCGGCATGTTCATGACTGTGGGTCAGCGCTTTACGCCGCCAACCATCGGGTCAGTCGTCCCGGATTCGGTGGCCGATGCCGCGGGGTTTCAAGAGGCCGACCGGATTCTTTCCATCGACAGCACAACGATCGACAAATTTGAGGACGTGCTTTTGTTGATCCGCTCCAGCCCTGGCCGCGAACTAAAGTTTGTTGTGGAGCGAGACGCCACCGAAGTCGTGCTGATGGCGGCCCCTGATCGGGTGGTACAGGAAGTGGCCCCGGGGGTCGAAGAAGAAGTTGGGTTTTTGGGGGTCGGGTTTGGGCCGGTCGTTTTGGTGCGCCGAGGGCCGGGAACCGCCCTGTGGTATGCCACCAAGGAAACCTATTTCATCAGCAAACAAACCCTGATTTTCTTGGGACGCATGGTCACCGGGTCGATGGCCGCAGATGGGGTGCGCGGGCCCATCGGCATTGCACAAATGTCTGGCCAGGCCGCCCAGTTTGGTCTGACATCTATCTTCTTCTTTGTGGCGGTGCTTTCCATCAGCTTAGGTCTGATCAATTTGTTCCCCATTCCAATTCTTGATGGCGGCCATTTGCTTTTTTATGCCTACGAATTTGTCCGCGGGAAACCGTTGGGCAAAAAAGCCCAAGACATCGGGTTTAGGATCGGATTGACCATGGTTCTGATGTTGATGATCTTTGCCACATGGCAGGACATTGGTCGCTTCAATTTGGCCGAGAGATTGAGTGGGCTTTTCTAAATGGGCCAGAGGCTGACTATGGTTTGGAGGTGGGCCTGGCCGCGCGTTTTCGTGTTCGCGATCCTCGGGTCAGTGATCGCTGTGTGGGTCGGGCCCAATGGCGACGCCCGGGCCCAGGGTGCCCAGATCGTTCAGGAAATTCGAATTGAAGGCAATCAGCGGGTCGAGCCGGAAACGGTGTTGTCTTATTTGTCCCTGGCTATTGGCGATCCCATGGAAGCGCAAACCATTGATGGCTCTTTGAAGGCGCTGTTTGCCACCGGTTTGTTCGCCGATGTAGTCATCGGTCAGGAGGGTGCGGTTCTGGTCGTCAGAGTCGTCGAAAACGCGGTGATCAACCGCATTGCCTTCGAAGGTAATCGCCAACTGTCCGACGAAGT
>Ga0209403_10002010_pt1 | contig 25080 bp, 20 predicted proteins | sample ArcticOcean_MG_C_8_FD_187440 | JGI IMG/M metagenome (GOLD analysis project Ga0209403, IMG submission 187440) | Marine microbial communities from western Arctic Ocean - ArcticOcean_MG_CB11_86 (SPAdes) (version 2) | ecosystem: Environmental > Aquatic > Marine > Oceanic | place: Arctic Ocean... | reverse complement strand
ATCTACCGATCGCGAATCTCGTCGTGGCCGTGCAAGAGTATGGCTTGCCCAATGTGAGTTTGATCGCTGGGCTTGAGGCGCGCGGGGCGGTCGTCGAGTCGCTGTCGATCTACCGCTGGGACTTGCCGACTGATACGGGCCCGCTCGAAGGCAACGTCCGCCGACTGATAGCTGGCGAAGTAGACATCGCCCTGTTTACTTCGGCACAACAACTAACCCACTTACTCCGCATCGGCGCACAACTCAACCTAGAAACCGAGCTCGTCGCAGCCCTGCGTCAAACGGTCGTCGCCTCAATCGGACCGACCACGAGCGAAAAGCTGCGCGAACTCAACATCGACGTCGACTTCGAACCTTCGCACCCGAAAATGGGACACCTAGTTCACGAAACGGCCGCGGCGTCATCACGACTTGTCGAGCATAAGCAACAGGCGACTATTCGCGTGACTCAGCCCATGACACCTGGCCAACGGCAACCCGGTTGGCTGAACAGCCCCTTCATGTGTGCGTGCCGCCGCGAAGCTGTGCCCTACACACCGATTTGGCTGATGCGACAAGCGGGTCGATACATGGCCGAGTATCGAGAGGTGCGCGGCAAAACAACGTTTCTCGAACTGTGCAAAAACCCTCAGCTCTGCAGCGAAGTCATGTGCACGGCCGTCGAGAAACTGGGCGTCGATGCTGCGATCATCTTTTCTGATCTATTGCCGATCCTCGAGCCGATGGGCCTTGAGCTAGAATTTGTTTCAGGCGACGGCCCCAAGATTGGCAATCCGATTCGCGGGGCGAGCGATGTCGATCGGCTGCTGGAACTCGAAAACCTCGATGCACTGCAGTTCGTCGTCGAGACGGTTTCACAAACTCGACGGGACCTGCCCGATACGCTGCCGCTGATCGGCTTTGCCGGGGCACCGTTTACGCTGGCGAGCTACGCCATTGAGGGCGGCAGCAGCCGCAGCTTTTTGCATACCAAGACACTCATGTTCCGCGAGCCGTCGGCCTGGCACGAGCTCATGCAGCGCTTGTCGCGGTCGATCGTACGCTATCTCAATGCTCAGATCGCCGCCGGGGCGCAGGCCGTACAACTCTTTGACAGCTGGGTCGGCTGCCTTGGCCCAGATGACTATCGGCGTTACGTACTAGAGCACGTGCGGTCGATCACTGCGGGGCTCACGCCGGGCACGCCTCTCATTCACTTTGGCACAGGAAATCCCGCGCTCTTACCGATGATGACTGAGGCGGGCGGTGACGTGATCGGCATCGATTGGCGGGTCAACTTGGCCAGCGCCTGGCAAACTGTCGGCCACGACCGCGCCGTGCAGGGCAACCTCGACCCACTCACCCTGCTCGCCGACCACAACACAATCGCCGCACGCGCAACCGAAGTGCTTGACGCCGCCGCAGGCCGCGCCGGCCACATCTTCAATCTGGGCCACGGCGTGCTGCAACAAACGCCAGTCGATAACGTGCGGTATCTCGTTGATTTTGTGCACGAGGCGAGTGCACGATAATTCTTAATGTCTGAGGTATGCAACGAGCCTGTAACAGCCTCTTGCTCTAGGGAGACAGCGGTCGAATAATTTTTTCGAGGCGCAGGGAACTTTGGTTAACGCTGCAGCGTCAATACTCCTGTGAATCCCCTTGTCTTTTTGGAACAGCCTTTTTTAGAAACCCCTGGAGGAATGGATCATGAAACGCCCCATCACATGCCTGGCCATCCCAAGTCTAGTTGCGTTTTCGGTAGTGCTTGCCACCGCAACGACTGCCCGCGCAGAGAAGACCGAAGTGGTCATTACCATCGCGAAAAAAACAGCCGCAGAAGTACCAACAAAACCACCCTTTTCCGGCACGCGAGCCGCCGTTGACGTGGCGATTCTGCTCGACACGTCGAACTCTATGGACGGATTGATCAACCAGGCCAAAAGCCAGTTGTGGACTATTGTTGAGCAGTTTGCCAAGGCCAAGAAGAACGGTCAAACCCCCCTGCTGCGCGTGGCCCTGTTTGAGTACGGTAACACCCGCTTGCCAGCGGCCGAAGGCTATATCCGTCAGGTCGTCCCGCTCACCGATGATCTGGACAAGCTGTCCCAATCGCTATTTGCCCTCTCGACCAACGGCGGAGACGAGTATTGCGGGCAAGTGATTAACGAGGCGATCACGCGACTCAACTGGTCGAAAGAGCCCAATGCCTACAAAGCGATATTCATTGCCGGCAACGAACCGTTTACCCAAGGGACGGTGGACTATCGTGAGTCGTGCGGCCGGGCCATTCAAACGGGCATCGTGGTGAACACGATCCACTGCGGCAACCACGCCTCGGGTGTGAGTGGCGAATGGCAACAGGGAGCGCAGTTAGCCGAAGGTGAATTCTTTAACATCGATCAAGACCGTGCGGTCGTTCACATCGAGTGTCCCCAAGACGAAATGATTTTGCGGCTAAATACAGAGCTGAACAAAACCTATCTTTGGTACGGCGATCAAGCCAAACGAGAATCTCTCGCGGCCAACCAGGTCGCTCAAGACACGAACGCCGAACTGGTGGGTGAAGGCGTGGCAGTAGGGCGCGCGGTCGTCAAGTCAGGCAAAATGTATGGCAACTATGCCCGCTGTTTGGTTGACACTTTCTTGGAGAATGAAGCGATCCTAGACGAGGTCAAGGAAGAAGACTTGCCCGAAGTATTGCGAGTGTTGACACCCGAGAAACGCAAAGAGTACGTCCAGCAGCAGTCGGCCAAGCGTGGCGAAGTGCAAAATAAAATTGCCAAGCTCGCTGCAGAGCGCGAAGCCTATCTGACGCAAGAGCGCAAACGGCTAGCAAACGAAACGGGCCAGGCGACGCTCGGTGACGCGGTCGTCGCGACGATTGCGAAGCAATTGGCGAAGTCCGGCTTTGAGACAACGGCCACGTCGAAATAATGTTTCAATAAGAATTGAGTATTTTGCAAACCTTATCAACGCTCAACAGCCACGGCCGAATTAGGCCGTGGCTGTTTCGAGGTGAAAATACTGGTTGGATTCTGTTTCCGTCAGGCCGAGGGCCGACTGAAGAATTGATAGGCTGAAAGCACTTCGTACAGATCACGCGAGATCGTAATGTCGTCGTACTCAAAGTCAGCAAGCCAGGTACGCTGCTTGTTCACCGCATCGGCGATGAGCGGCAAAACTTCACCGACCGAGACCGTCACATTGTCTTCGGGAGTGGCGTAAGTGCTGGTTTCTTCGGGACCACGGTACAATTTAAGCTGGGCATTCGACATCGCTGGCGATTCCTTTCGAGCGATAGAGTTTGGCATTGGCACGCCGTGCTATCAGGCTTCCTGCCTGTCGTCACGACACAACACCCCCCTTCGGTTCTGAATCTATCGGCAGGTGCGGTCGTGGGTGTTGAATGTATTCGGAGGAAAGTTTGGGTTTTTCCGCTGACGCGGATTGGCCGTCGGCGACTGAAATGATGAATGACGAAATACCCTATTCCGGCAAAACGTAGAAAACGCCATTTTTCGTCATTGGGTATTTCGTCATTCGTCATTACTCTCCGCTAGGGGTTGCAAGCCTCAGTTCGGTGCTAGATGATCGATAGCCCCTATTTGAACCCGAGATGCTAGCAATGGACTTCAAACAACGACTGCAGCGTGCCGCCGAACGTGGCAATCAGGCCCGCGATGCCCGAGCGGCGGCCGAAGCGGCCAAAGCGATGAGTGAAGAAGAATGGCGACGCTTGCATTCTGGCTATCGATTGGAGCTGACCGAGTACATCGAAAAGTGCCTGCATCAACTAGGCGATAATTTCCCCGGCTTCGTGTTTGAGACCGTCGTCGATGAACAAGGCTGGGGTTCTGCGATCCGCCGCGACGATTTATCGATTCATGCCGGCAAGCGCGACAATTTGTTCAGCCGGCTCACGATGACCATCAGCCCGCACAACGAGTACCATGTCCTCGATTTGAAAGCCAAAGGCGCGATCCGCAACAAAGAAAACTTCAGCCGCAACCACTATCAACTGCTTAAAGAAGCAGACCTCGACAGCTTCAAGCAATTAATCGAGCAATGGACGTTGGATTACGCGGAGCAGTACGCCGCGAGTGGCGGATAAAAATGACGAATGACAAAATACCCACTGACGAAAGAAACCCGAATGATTGAATGACGAACTAACTGTTTAGAGCCTATCCAAGTACCCCTTGCTAGCACCGCTACTGCAGCAATTCCAAAGGTTTTTGGATAGGCACTTAGTCATTGGTGTTTCATCATTCTTTCGTCATTGGGTATTTCGTCATTTCCCTACGTCATTCTGCTTCAGCAAGCGCCAGCTCTTTCAGCGCATCAAGGCATTCGATGACCGATTCGGGCGTGGTGTCGCGCCAGTTTTCGCGCCGGTGGGCGATGATGGCTAACTTAAAGCTCTCGAATGCTTCGGCTATGTCATCAGGCAAAGACTCGACATCGACATTCAGCCGCATTCGCTTCGCCGCCGGTTCGGTCGCAAGGGCATCGCTATTGCCTAGTATTTTTGCCGCAGGTAATGCCTCGTCAGAATCGCCCACGCGTGGTTTTACGGCAGTGGTTGTCGATGGATTGGCGGGGTCGCCGGCGTCTTTCGCTGCTGAGGCTGCTGCTATGTCTGTGGCAGATTCGGAATCTTCGGCGTTGGCTTCGGTATTGGCTTCGGTATTGGCTTCGGCGTCGGCTTCGGTTGCTTCCAACGAAGCGGCAGCTTGTTGGTCTTCGGGCGGTGTGCCAAGTGTCTCCCAACGTTTGCCGCGCATTTGTGAGACCGACCAGTCGTTTTGCAAACTGCCCTCGAGCCACATCTCGGCGTCTTCCCAATCGAGGGCGGCCTGGAAGTGACTCCAGTAGAGACCCTCGTATTGGTCCCAGACTTCACCGAAGTGCTGGTACACACGCCGCAGGCGGCCCGCATGTTGGCTGGTAACGCCGCCCACCAGCTGGGCCCAGGCTTCGTCGGAATATTCGGTGATCGGTGCGCCACCATCGATCATTGCCTCGCGCCATTGGCAGATGATGCGGCCTTTTTCCCAGTTGGTGGTGCTCGTCAGGCGATTCCACTGGCCGATGTAAGGGAATGCCAATTCGTCAGAAACAGCCTCCTGGGAGACTGCGGCTTCGTTTTGTGGGGTTTCGGGTGCAACATCTTGAGCGGCCATGGTGCGAGCGTTCCTTCGTAGCATGGGCCCCCGGCCCGTGTATTCCTTTTTGGACGCACGGGCCGGGGGCCCATGCTACCATTCCCAACAAACTGTGGGGGGCGAATTCTAACACGCCATCTGCTGCGGCAACCACTAGGGAGAGCAGTCGCTCGCCAAGAAAACACGAGTTTTCCGTTAGCAGTACTCGCGCAACCGCTACGTCAGGCAAATTCTAGAGGCACAGGCGTACGGCCGCTGGTCTCGCCGGCCGGGGATAACTTGTCGGCAGAGAGTTGCTACCCGCCGCCCGCACGCTCATCCGACTCAAAACCGCACCGATTGTGCGTCCCATCGCAAAATGGCCGATTGGCCGACTCCCCGCAACGGCATAGCGCGATCGCCGGCTTGTCAGGACTAATCTCAAACGCATTGCCCTCCGGGTCGGTCAGCGTGATCGGACCTTCGACGAGAAAGGGGCCGTTAGTTCGCATGCGGATTTTTACTTCAGCCATGGTGCAAGTTCTCCCGGAGGGGCAAAGTCGAAAAGTGCATTCTAACGCGGAAGTCGGTTTCTGCCAGCTGCCGGGACCGTTAGGGACCTTCTCGCAAAATGAACAACACATGAATCGACTCGACGACCTGCCGAGGTGCGTCTTGAGTCGCGGCACCTGAGGCAACTTGGGCTTGCTCGGCGCTCTTAATGCCGCTCTGACTATTTATGTCTAGAGCTGGCGCGACCGCCCGTCCGGCGGCACGCTCCTTGCTTTGCCGCTCTCGGAATTGATTCTCAGGCATATCTCCCGAGGAGACTCCCTGACGCTGCCAGCGGCTCCACGCCAGGATTTGCTTGGCATCCGGCGCATTCGTAATGCGCAACGACCGACAAGACAGACCATCTGCATGACATGCAGCCAACACTCGCTCAATTTGTTTTGGCGGCGCTACAACGAGCAATTGCTCGCCCCTGGCGAACTCAGATTCCCGATCGCTTCGCTCTAAGATCTTCTGATACGATAACCCTTGATGGGCTAAAAGCTCTGTAAATTTTTTAGCCTCGGTAAACGTCACCTGCACCTGATAGCTCGGCGACACACCTTTTGACTTGGCCAAAAATTCTTTGCTACGCACCGCGACTTCATCGAATACTCCTTCTTCCGCCGCAAAGCTCTCGGCTACTTCTGCTTTTCCAGGCGCTTTGATATCTATTACCGGATCTTCTTGCGACACAGCCGCTTCGGTTTTTTCTTCGGTCGCTGGCGTTACGGCAGCCTGGGCTTCGAGCGAAATCGATTCTCGATCGACGGACTCTTCAAGCTTGGCCTTAGCGGCCAACTGTCGCTCTTCGGGCTGCTGGGTTTCAGGCAAATAAAACGTCAGCATTAAGGCCGCTGCGACTGCTGCGGCAGCCCAAATCCAGCGACGCCGAGCACTTGTCTCCGGTGGCAGGGATTTTTTGGTCTGATGCAGGACGGCGGCTCGTAGGTCTTGTCCCACGACCTCCCGCGGCAGCGCGCGGAGCGTCTTCGACAGCTCCCGCATTTCGGCAACCCATTGCCTGGCCTGGGGATCGGTGCGTAAACGCTCCTCGACCTGTGCGCTCAAATCGCCCGTGAGTTCACCATCGATATAGGCGCTCAGCAGTTCGTCGCTTTGCCTGTGCTTCATGTTGTTGTCGTCATTCGTCATGGTCACACCTGGTCGACCTCATTGGGCAGTAACTCGATTAGCTTCTCCTTCAATTGCATTCGCGCACGAAATAGCCGGCTCCGAACCGTGCCGACCGGGAGTTCTAAAATCTGGGCAATGTCGGCGTACGAACAATTTTCCATCTCGCGAAGCACCAGAATCTGACAATGCTGAACTTCCAGCGCAGCCAGAGCCTGCTGGACGGTTGCCGCCCGCTCTTGATCCATTAAATTTTTATCGGGCGATGGTAACTCGCTTACTGGTTCTTCGCCTGCCCGTTGTTTTAACTCCTCGACCGAAACACTCGGCCGGTGACGGCGCCGGTAGCTCAGTGCCAAATTCATGGCAATTCGATAGAGCCAAGTCGAAAATTTTGCGTCGCCTCGAAACGAGTCGAGTTTGACAAAAGCCTGCACCATCGCATCTTGTACCACGTCCAGCGCGTCGTCGCGCGAGCCCAAGACGCGCAGCAAGGAGTTGAAGATGCGATCTTGGTGTCTCTCGACCAAGATGCCAAAGGCATCCCGATCGCCCTGCCGGGCGGCTGCAACAAGCCGAGTATCGTCGGGCGGTAGGTCACTCACGTGCACCGAGTGGGTTAGACGCTGCGAAGGGAGAGAAAGTTCCGGGAGCGGTCAATTCTGCTATTATTGGACCATGAAACCACTCGACTGGATAGACGAAGAGCTCCGGCGCTTGCAGCTTGGCGATCTCCTCCGCGACGTCCCGCAGCCGCTGCGAACCCAAGGCGCACGCGTCGAACAAGGCGGGCAGAAGCTTATTAATTTTGCGTCGAACGATTATCTAGGCTTAGCGGCCGACGTGCGTTTGACCCAAGCAGCAGTCGCGGCCTGCCAGCAGCATGGCGTTGGACGCGGCGCAAGTCCTCTCGTCTGCGGCAGGTCAGAGATTCACGTACAACTCGAAGCTCGCTTGGCGCAGTTTCTGCAAACCGAAGCGGCAATTCTTTTCCCAACTAGTTTTGCAGCCAATGCCGGCGCGATCCCAGCGATTGTGGATCGCGAGGATGCTATCTATGGAGATGCCAAGAATCATGCCAGCATTATTGACGGCTGCCGATTATCGCGTGCCGAAAAACACATTTATCCTCACACGGACGCCGACGCGCTGGAAGATTTATTGCGTCGAAGTAAGTCCTATCGCCGGCGGCTGATCGTAACCGATACGCTGTTTAGTATGGACGGCGACTTGGCTCCCTTGCCCCGGCTCGCCCAGCTTGCCGAAAAGTACGATGCGATGCTGATGCTCGACGAAACGCATGCCATCGGTGTATTCGGCTCCCAAGGTCGTGGTGTGGCCGAACACTTTGGGGTGGAACAACGGGCCGATTTGCGGGTCGGCACTTTTGGCAAGGCGCTGGGGGCGGCGGGTGGTTTTGTCTGTGGCTCGGCGTCGCTCATCAAGTGGCTTGCCAATCGAGCCCGAACCTATGTATTTTCGACCGCCCATCCCGCAGCGGTTAGTGCGGCAGCGCTGGTGGCCCTCGATATTGTTGCAGCCGATCCATCTCGCCGTCTGGCCCTCTTGGCCCAGGCCAAAACCTTACGTGATCGGCTAGACCAACTTGGATGGGATACGGGCCAGAGCGTGAGCCAAATCATTCCCTTGCACGTGGGCACGCCCAGGAAAGCCGTTCAAATCTCGCAAAGCCTGCGCCACCGCGGTATCTGGCTTCCAGCCATTCGGCCGCCCGCCGTCCCGGAGAGCGAATCACTGCTCCGCTTGGGTCTTACGGCGATGCACTCGGGCGAGATGCTGGATTCGCTTTGCGAGGCCCTGCAAGAGATAAATGACCAAAGCCCCAATGACCAATAAAAAGATCGAGAAATACCCCCATTGGTCATTGGTCATTCTGCGTTTTTTAGCGATTATAAGGGTTCCCAGCACGCTTGCGGTTTCGTCGTAAGTCTTCTGCCAGCAAAAACTTGACGCTGCCAGACAGGCTACTTAGGATCGATAGTAGAGCACTGTAGCGAGTCCCGGCGCGCCGGGAAGCCTTTTCTACAGTTTACCCTCCAGCTTTCTTCTTTTGGCCTCACGTCGAAAGGAACACTCGCTTGACACTGACACTCGTGTTTCAAATCGTGATGGGTCTTGCGCTGCTATTAGGGCTGGTGACTCTATTCTTAAGCAGCAAGAACTGGCATTGGAGCCACGTCTTGCTAGTAACATCCATTCTCTTTGCGGCCACTGGCGTACTTTACATGGCTACGAAGACCGCAGCTATGCACAAAGAACTACGCGCCAAAATACCGAGTCTGGAGGAAAAACTAGCAGATTTCGAGCAACGGAACGAAGATCTGCAGAAAGGCACAGCCGACCAAAAAGGAATTCGCGAGCTCGATCATCGCTTGCAGATTGTTTTTCGCGAACGAGGACGCGTGTGGCGAGGTGTGCAACCGACTGGGCAGCTAGACGACCAGGGCCGGATTCAAGTGGAAATTCTTCGTCCCGAGCCGCACGGCCTGGATCAAGATGCCATCGTTTTTGCCTTTGAGACCGGGCCGCCAGATAACGCTTCTCCGCATAGCGGCCCGCAATACCTGGACGAGTTTCGTGTGGTCTCTGTCGAAAAGAGCGGCGTAACGCTCGAGTCGATTCATTTGCTCCTCGATCCCCCCCGCAAGCGGGATCTATTGGCCAGAAGCAAGGGGCCTTGGAGCTTGTACGAAACGATGCCGGCCGATCGTCACAAGTTGTTCGCCAAATACTCTGAGGACGAACTTCGCCAGATGCTCCCCGCAACCTCTGTCGATGAATATATCCGTCACGGCCAGCCCGCGAACGACGATGACGATGAGTGGCATGTGATTGGCCTCGACGAAAACGATGCGCGCGTCGGTCCCGACAATATCGACCAGGCCGTAAAAAAACAATACGACCGCGTGCTCCGTGACTATGCCTATTTGTTTAGCGATTTGGCCAAGCAACAGGTCGTCATGCTTGCCGACATACAATCTGCAACCGAAGACAACAATCGACTCGAAATAGCGCTCAAAAGTGCCGAAGAACTTACTGCTTTTCGTGAAGACGAGGGTGAGAAGCTCGCTCGGGATTTGCGTGGCATGCAACAAGATCGGGAGGTGATCGAAGCGCACCGTGATCAGTTGGTGCAAATTCTCTCCCATGCCCATTCGCGCATCCAAGGGTTGCTCGTCGAAAACTCGGACCTCGCGAGCCAAATTACCGAGTTTCAGCTGGGCCTGATGGAATTCATCGACTCCGCGGCCCCCAAACCGGCAGTACCTGTGCTGACCGGCCCTTGAGCCCGACTCGCCTACTGCTAGCGGTTCCAGACGACTCATTGCACTCTAGCCCGCGTCAGCCGTTGATCGCCATCTTGCTGTCGCCTCAGACGCGATTCAGGCCTAGAATTCTCCTCAGGCCAGTCGTGCGATTTCAATAATCCTTCCCTGTACCAATAAAAGAACGACCCCATGGGACTCAACGACCGCGATTACGGAAGAGACCCAAACGGAGGCGGGCAGCCGGGAATTCATTTAGGCGCGCGCGGGCCGCTGACTCTGACAACCAAGTTGGTGATGTTCACTTTCAGCGTCTATTTGCTGCAGCTGCTTACCACGCCTGCGGATGCACAGCGGACAGGCAACTTCGGCTGGGTGACTCACTTCTTCTCTCTCTACACAGACACGCTCACTCGCCCGTGGCAGGTATTTGAGTTTCTCACCTATGGATTTCTCCATTCGCCAACCGACTTTTGGCACATTCTGGGAAACATGTTTGGCCTCTGGATGTTTGGCCGTACCGTGGAACAACGTTATGGCAAACGTGAATATTTGAATTTCTACTTAGCAGCTATCGTCTTCGCCGGTGCAGCGTGGTACGTGTCCGAATTTCTTGCCTACGGCTTGCAGGCGCCCGCGCCGACGATGCTGGGCGCTTCAGGAGGACTGAGTGCCGTCTTGATCTTGTTTGCGCTGAACTTTCCAAGACAACAAATCTATCTCTACGGCATTATCGGAATACCCGCATGGCTATTTGCTCTCTTTTTTGTTGGCAGCGATCTGATGGGGGCCATGGATCGCACCAGCAAAATCGCTTGTACGGCTCACCTCGGTGGAGCCCTGTTTGCTGTTCTCTACTTCCGTTTCGGTTGGAAAATCTCGCCTTGGATCCCGTCGGGCTGGTCGCTCCCTCGGCCTCGCAAGGGTCCCAAGCTGCGCATTCACGAGCCCCGCAAAAAGGAGTCGGCGTTGGACCAACAAGTCGATGCCCTTCTGAAGAAGATCAAAGAACAAGGTCAGGACAGCCTCACTGCGAGCGAACGCCGCACATTGGAAAAAGCCAGCCGCGAATACCGACGTAAGGAAAGTGAAAAGGATGAGGGTTCCTAGAAAATGAATCGCCACGCCAATCGACCAAGTATTTTACTGCCGCGCGAGGATTCAACTACCGCTCTCGTAGGCAACTACCTCGCGAGCGTGCTTATGCCTTAGGGCATAAGGTCTCGGTTGCTCCCTAAACCGTCCTATGCAACATCACAAGAAAATTTGGTGGGCACTTCTACTCCTGATGCCGTGGCCGGTAGCCTGGGGCATCCAGCGGTGGCGACCCACGCCCATGGATCCGACTGCTCACTTCAAACCCCAGTTCAAACAACTGACGCTAGAAACTCGCGCCCGTATGGTCCGCTTACCGGACGGACAGTTTGCGATGGGCAGTTCGCACTCGCACGACGAGGACGCACGTCCTGTTCACCGCGTCGAGATTCGTGCCTTTTGGCTGGACGCAGTACCTGTTACCAACCGCGAGTTCGCCCGGTTTGTCGATACGACTGGGTTCGTCTCCTCCGCCGAGCGGCGGGGCGAGTCGCTAGTCTTCGATAGGACGGTGGGCAGCTGGTTGCAAGTGTCTGGTGCCAGCTGGCGACACCCGCAAGGGCCCAATCGCTTCGCCCTCTACGATATGGCGGGCAACGCCTGGCAGTGGTGTGCTGATTGGTATGCCCAAGACTACTACGGCAAAAGCCCAGCAGCAAACCCGCCCGGCCCCTCAGCGGGAGAAGTCCGCGTCCGACGCGGCGGTTGTTGGCTTTCGACTGCCCATTTGCGAAGCGCCTTGCGGGTTTCGCACCACAATTATGCGCCGCCGGGCGAGAGCGCTAGCTATACAGGATTTCGCTGCGCGAAAAATGACCAATGACCAAATCCCAACGGCCAGCGGGAAGCGTTTCTCCGCATATCTCATTGGTCATTGGGGCTTGGTCATTGGTCACTAGCATCATACATGTTCTATTCACAGTCTTCGTATTCACAACATCTTGAGTTCTCCTCATGGCTAAAACTTCTTCTACATCGACGGTTGTCGTGACCGGAGCCACCGGTCTCGTGGGGACTAAGCTCGTGGCCGCGCTCGAGAGCGCGGGCAAGCAAGTGATTCGAGCCGTACGGCGTCCAGTGCGAGATCCGTCAACTGAACTGCACTGGAACCCCGCCCAAGGCCAATGCGATCGCGACCGATTGGAGGGAGTCGATGCCGTCGTACACCTGGCCGGGGCCAATATCGCCGGCAAGCGTTGGAGCGAGAAGTATAAAAAGCAGCTCCTCGAAAGCCGTGTCGAAGGTACCACCCTACTTAGCCAAACGCTTGCCGGCTTGGCAAGCAAACCGCGTGTGTTCGTGTGCGCATCGGCCATCGGCTATTACGGCCACCGAGGTGAGGAAGAACTCGACGAATCGGCCGCCTGCGGCAACGGGTTCTTGCCAGAGGTCTGCATGCAGTGGGAGCGCGCCTGCCAATCGGCACGCGACGCGGGAATTCGCGTTGTCAACGCGCGTATCGGCGTGGTGCTCAGCCCCGACGGCGGGGCTCTGGCCAAGATGTTGTTGCCTTTCAAGCTTGGCGGCGGCGGCAGAATCGGCAGTGGCAAGCAGTACTTCAGTTGGATTGCCCTCGATGATGTTGTTGGGGGCATTCAATTTGTCATCGACAACGATGCGGTATCGGGGCCGGTCAATCTCGTCGCGCCGCATGCGGTCAGCAACCGCGAGTACACCCGGGCGCTCGGCCGCGTATTGTCGCGGCCTACGATCTTGCCGATGCCTGAGTTTGCCGCGCGGTTGGCCTTCGGCGAAATGGCGGATGCTCTTTTACTGGCGAGCGCGCGTGTGGTGCCAGATGCTTTGGCCACAGCGGGTTACAACTTTCAACACCCACAGCTAGAGCCGGCGCTGCGGCATTTGTTGGGCAAATAAGCCGGCTTCCAGGTGCCATTGTGAGAACGCCGCAGTGCGTTAAAATGGGGAATTCCCTCGTCAATGACGCCCACTACATAAAAATGGCCCAATGACGAATGAAGATCGAAAACCGAATGACTGAATGACAAATTGGTGATCCTGTTTTCGTCATTTTGGCTTCGTCATTGGGTATTTAGTCATTCGTCATTTCATTCATGGGGTTCAGATGCATTCACCCGTTGTCGTCCTTGGTGGCGGTCCCGGCGGCTACGCTGCCGCCTTTATGGCTGCCGATTTGGGGATGGAAGTCACCGTGGTCGAAGCGGATCCCCGCTTGGGCGGTACTTGCCTGCTGCGCGGCTGTATTCCTTCGAAGGCCCTGCTCCACGTTGCCAAGGTGATCAGCGAAACGCGTGAAATGGCCGAATGGGGCGTGACCTTTGGCAAAACAAAAATCGATGTCGATGCGATGCGCGCCCGTAAGGAGAAGGTGATCGACACGCTCACCGCGGGTTTGGCTGAGTTGGCCAAACGCCGCAAGGTACGCGTTGTGCATGCGCGCGGTATCTTCGTCGATTCACAAACTTTGCAGCTGGAAGGTGGCAACCCCGACACGTACGACAACGAGCGGCTTACCTTCGACCACTGCATCCTGGCAACCGGCTCTGTCCCCGCCATGCCCGGGATGTTCGACATCGGCAGCCGCCGCGTGATGGATTCGACCGGCGCGTTGGCCCTCCAAGATATCCCTAAAACCTTACTCGTCATCGGCGGAGGTTACATTGGGCTGGAGATGGGCAGTGTCTATGCAGAGCTCGGCACAAAGGTCTCGGTGGTAGAACTCACCGACGGACTCCTGCCCGGTGCCGACCGCGACTTGGTCAAGCCGCTGCAAAAGCGTCTCGAAGGCTTGTACGAGAACATTTACTTAAATACCAAGGTCGTGGCGCTGGAAGACGCCGGCAATAAGGTCGAAGTCCAGATGCAAGGGCCAGATCGGGAAGGCTCTTTTTCCTATGAACGCGTGCTCGTTTCTGTCGGGCGCCGACCAGTAAGCCAAGGCTTTGGTCTGGAAAACACGCAAGCCATCGTCAACGAGCGCGGCTTCGTCCAGGTCGACCAACAACAGCGCACGGCCGATCCGCATATCTTGGCGATTGGCGATGTGGCCGGCGATCCGATGCTTGCCCACAAAGCGTCGCACGAGGGCAAAGTCGCCGCCGAGGTACTCGCCGGCAAGCCGGCTGCCTTTGACAAAATGGCGATTCCCGCTGTCGTATTTACCGATCCCGAAATCGCCTGGGCCGGCCTCACGGCGAATGAAGCCAAAGCGGCTGGCCGCGAAGTAAAAATAGCGATGTACCCGTGGCAAGCCAGCGGCCGGGCCATCGCGATGGGCAAAACGGATGGGCTCACCAAATGGCTCATCGATCCAGATAGCGATCGTCTGTTAGGCTGCGGCATCGTGGGCTCGGGCGCAGGCGAACTGATTGCCGAGGCAGTTGTCGCCATTGAAATGGGCTGCAACGTGATGGATCTTACTGAATCGATCCATCCGCACCCCACCCTTAGCGAAACGATGGCCTTCGCCGGCGAAGTGCATCTGGGGACGGCGACTGAAGTTTATCGACCGAAGAGAAAATGACGAAATACCCAATGACGAATGACGAAAGAAACCAGTCATTTAACAATCTATAACCAGAGACTACTTCTCATGGCCAATACCGGCGTGAACCCTCCGAAATCGCCCATACCGGGCGATACCGACCCGGTAGAAACGGCCGAATGGCTTGAATCTCTGGACTATGTGCTGGAAAGCAAAGGCCCGGAGCGCGTGCAGCAGTTGCTGACCGCACTGGGCGGCTCGGCGCACCGAAACGGCGTGGAATTGCCTTTTACAGCCACGACCCCTTACGTTAATACGATCTCGCGTGATAAACAGCCGCCCTACCCTGGCAATCGTGAGCTGGAGCGGCGCATCAAGAGCTTCGTTCGCTGGAATGCGATGGCCATGGTCACGCGTGCCAACCGCGACCCGGCCGCACCCGGCGGACACATCTCGACGTACGCTTCGTCGGCTACACTTTACGAGGTTGCGCTCAATCACTTCATCCGCGGTCGGGGCGACGGCTACGACGGCGATCAGGTTTATTTTCAAGGTCACGCCGCGCCCGGCATGTATTCGCGTGCTTTTCTCGAAGGGCGACTGACCGAACAAAACCTGGTCAACTTTCGCCGCGAGCTGAGCGAGGGAGGCGGCCTATCGTCGTATCCGCATCCTTGGCTGATGCCGGACTTTTGGGAATTTCCCACGGTGTCGATGGGTCTGGCACCGATCATGGCGATCTATCAGGCGCGTTTCAACGAGTATTTGCGCGATCGGGGCATTGTCGATACTTCGAATAAGCGAGTGTGGGCGTTCCTGGGAGACGGCGAATGCGACGAACCCGAAACGCTCGGCGCTATTACGCTGGCGTCGCGCGAGAAGCTCAATAACCTCACCTTTGTGATCAATTGCAATCTCCAGCGACTCGACGGACCGGTGCGCGGCAACGGTAAAATCATCCAAGAGCTCGAAGGTGCTTTCCGCGGAGCCGGCTGGAATGTGATCAAGGTTGTTTGGGGCGATGATTGGGATCCGCTGCTGGAGCAAGACGAACAAGGCCTCCTGGCCCAGCGGATGATGGAAGTGGTGGACGGTCAGTACCAAAACTATGTCGTCAAAGGAGGCGACTTCATTCGCCAAGATTTCTTTGGCAAATACCCCGAACTCCTCGAATTTGTGAAAAACTACTCCGACGAGAAGCTCCGTAAATTACGCCGAGGCGGGCACGACCCCGAAAAGGTCTATGCCGCTTATAAGGCAGCGACCGAATGCACTGATCGGCCGTCGGTGGTCCTCGCCAAGACGATCAAAGGCTATGGCGTCGGCGAAGGGGGCGAAGGCCGCAACGTCACGCACAACCAAAAGAAACTCAACGAGGAAGAGCTTCGCGAATTTCGCTCCCGCTTTGGCATTCCCATTTCCGACGAAAGAGTGGCGGACGCACCCTTTTATCGGCCACCCGAAGACAGTCCCGAAATGGTGTACTTGCGCGAGCGCCGCGCGGCGCTGGGTGGATCTGCCCCATCGCGCCGCACCGAACCGGTCACGATGGAGGTACCCAGGCTTGCCGACTATGGGAAATCGATGGCCAAGCTCGTGAGTAAAGGGCCCGGCAAGGAGATGTCGACCACCATGGGCTTTGTCCGTCTACTCAGCGATTTGCTGCGGGACAAAAAGATAGGTAAACAAATTGTACCGATCGTCCCTGACGAATCGCGGACCTTCGGCATGGAAGGTTTATTTCGCCAAGTCGGTATCTACGCGCACTCTGGCCAGCTTTATCAGCCCGTCGATTCGGATCAGATCTCGTACTACAAAGAAGCCAAGGATGGGCAGCTCTTGGAGGAAGGCATCACCGAAGCGGGTTCCATGTCGTCGTTCAATGCGGCTGGCACCAGCTATGCGTCGCACGGAGTGAACATGATTCCGATGTTCATCTATTACTCGATGTTCGGTTTCCAGCGAATTGGCGATCTCATCTGGGCCGCCGCCGACATGCGGGCCAAGGGCTTTATGCTGGGGGGCACCGCTGGGCGCACCACACTCAATGGCGAGGGGCTCCAACACCAAGACGGTCACAGTCTCGTGAATGCCATGGCCTTCCCCACGGTACGTGCTTACGACCCAGCCTATGCCTACGAAACGGCTGTGATTATTTTCGATGGTTTGAAACGGATGTACGAAGACAATGAGACGGCCATTTACTACATCACGCTGGAAAACGAAAACTACTTGATGCCCGAGATGCCTGCCGGACCGGACGGAGGTCCCAGCAAAAACATCGAAGACGGCATCATCCGTGGCATGTACCAGGTAGCCAGCGCCGCTCCCGAAAAGGCCCGTGCCAAAGTTCAGCTCTTCGGTAGCGGGCCCATTCTCCGCGAAGCACTGCGGGCCTCAGAAATCCTGGCCGACCAATTTGGTATCGCGAGCGATATCTGGAGCGTGACCAGCTACAGCCAGCTCCGCCGCGACTGCCAGGAGTGCGAGCGCTGGAATATGCTCAACCCAGGCAAGGCGGCCCGCCGATCTTACGTCGAAGAGCAACTTGTCGGCACCGAAGGCCCCGTAATCGCTGCCAGCGATTATATGCGCGCGCTGGCCGAACAAATTGCTCCGTGGACGCCCAACGGCTTTTTCGCCCTGGGCACCGACGGCATGGGCCGCAGCGAATCGCGCGGTGCCCTGCGGCGCCATTTTGAGGTGGATGCCGAGTGCATCGCCATCGCCGCACTCTACCAACTTAGCAAGCAAGGCAAATACGACGCCAAAAAAGTCGCCGCTGCGGTGAAAAAACTAGACATCGACCCCGACAAACCTTCGGCCTTATATGCCTAGGAAGAACATGACTACACAAATTACACTTCCCCATTTGGGCGAAAGCATTGAGTCGGGCGACGTGCTATCAATCTTCGTCGAAGTAGGCGATATCATCGCCGTGGATCAGGACATCGTCGAACTCGAAACCGACAAGGCGACCATGCCGGTCCCCAGCCCTGAAGCGGGCAAGGTTACCAAGCTGCTCGTGAGCGAAGGCGATACGCTCTCGGTCGGTGCGGTAATTCTTGAGCTCGAAACTACGGCTGGCGAAGCGGCTCGGCCTGCGACAGCGCCGACCGCCACTGCACCGGAACCTCCGGCTACAACATCCGCTGGAACATCCGCTGGAACATCCGCTGGAACATCCGCTGGAACATCCGCTGGAACACCCGCTGCAACATCGCCCGTCGCCGAGCAGGCCCCGTCTGCCCTAGTCCGTCCAGCGCCTTCTGCTCCTGCTCCGATAACCAAGGAGCCGCCCGCTCCTGAACCAACCGCGACGGCTGCTCCTCTGGTCGATGTGCCCGGCGACGGTCACGCATCGGCCGCAGCAGGGCCCTCGGTGCGCCGTCTAGCCCGCGAGCTAGGCGTCGACTTGCGCCGGGTCCGTCCCAGCAGTAGTGACGGTCGCACTACCGAAGAAGACGTGCGGGCCCATGTCCGCTTGGGTCACGAGCAAGTTGCCTCCTCCAACCCGGCCGGTGTCACACCGCCTGGCACGCCTGACTCCGATGGCCAGGGGGCGGTCAGCCGTGAAAAAATGTCGCGGATGCGGCGGACGATCGCACGCAACATGTTGCAGTCTTATAGTACGATCCCGCAGCTCACAAATTTCGATGACGTCGATGTCACCGAATTGGAGCGGATTCGCAAAGACAGCAAAGACGACTATCGAGAGAGCGGCATTAAGCTCACCGCGATGCCATTTTTGATTAAAGCGGTCGCCTCAGCGCTCAAGCAGCATCCCATCATCAATAGCTCGATCGACGAAGGGGCGAACGAAATCGTCTACAAGGAATACATTAATATCGGTATCGCTGTTGATACCGAGCGCGGCCTAGTCGTGCCCGTATTACGTGACGCCGACCGCAAGAGCATCCCTCAAATCGCACGGGAGCTTGCCACTGTGGCCGACTCCGTGCGCTCCGGCAGTTTTGGCATCGACGACTTACGCGGCGGCACCTTTACGATCAGCAACTTGGGCGCCATCGGCGGCACCTATTCAACACCCATCATCAACCCGCCCGAAGTGGCCATTCTGCTCGCTGGCCGCAGCCGCATCCTACCGCAATTCATCGAAGGATCATTCGAACCTCGACTGATGATGCCCCTCTCCATCACCTACGACCACCGCATCGTCGATGGCGCTGCGGCGGCTCGTTTCTTAAATGACGTGAAGGTGTATCTGGCCAACCCGGGTCGGTTGCTGCTCGCACCTTAGACTTAACTACTGCCGAAAACCCTGCAGCGGAAAGCACAGCAGTGGGATGAAGAGCGACGTGAGGCCGATGGCCCAGCGCACGGGGCCCAGTTTTACATGGTCGTTGGCGGTGGGCGGGTGATGAATGCCCATCAGAATCACCAGCACGAGCATGGGGGTCCACATCACCGCTTGGTTGATGTGAATCAAAATGTAAAAGATCGACAGCGAAACGAACCAGCGCGCCAAGGTGTGGGCGCGATCGAGGAACAAGGCATAGATGGTGTGGCCGCCGTCCAGCTGGCTGATGGGCATCATGTTGAGCCCGGTAATCAACATCCCCACCCAGCCGGCCATGAAGTAGGGATTGAGCTGCGACAAGCCAATCCAGTCGCGGCCCGTCCACTCGGGATGGGCATGTTCGAGCATCCATTGGCCAAGCCATGGCAGGTACAGTTGGATCTCTTCTGGGCGCGGCATGCGCGATAGATCTAAGTCTTGAATGCCCCACCAAAACACGGGAATTGCCACAACGAGTCCTGCCAAGGGACCGGCAATGCCAATGTCAAAAATCTGCCGGCGGTTGGCCCGCATCCCGTCCATGCCGATCACCGCGCCCATGGTACCGATGGCATTGAAAGGAATCGGGATGCAGAGCGGATAGCTGGCTGCGATGCGGTGTTTGACCGTTTGCAGAAAATGGCCCATCTCGTGCGTGAGCAAAATCGCGAGTACGGCAATCATATATTTTAAACCAGTAGCCCAATTCTCGCCGATCACTTCTCCCATCGCCGCGTAGCTATGCAAAAAGCGATGTTCGAGCGGCTGCCAATGGGTGCAGCCCACCCAAAACGTTGAGACGCAAGTGGCCAGAAATAATAGAATCGGCAAGAGCGTACGTCGCTGAGGGCGAAAGCGCAGGTCCGAAACTTTCAGCTCCGGCAAATGCTCAAGGTCTGGGTCGCGATAGGCTTCTGCGACCGGAGAAATCGGTAGCGCTGGGCGCTCAGCGCGAACTTCGCTTTGACCCTCAGAAGTTGGTTCCTCACTACTCATTGGGGAATCATACCACAGTGGGAGCGTCGAGAGTCAAGGGTCTTGAGTCGAGGGGTGAGGGCCAAAAGGGGTAAGCGAATCGTGGAGAAAGGCCTCAAAAAATCTCGAGGCTCTTGACACCGAATGCTTCGCCAGATTGCGCCGCCGAGAGGCAGCGATTGGCGGTCTCGAGCAGATCAAGGGGCGGGAAATTTCTGGGGGGCAAGGCGACGGACGCGACACCGACACCCACGATGAAATTGGGGGCCGCGCAGACAATGTCCAAAGGCCCAACCATCCCTTGAATTCGCTCAACGACTTGTTGCCCAAATCGGACTGCCTGTTGTCGATCGATGCCAGGCAGTATTACGACTCTTTGGCATGGCCCCAAGCTTTCAATCACCTGATGCTGCACGGCATTCACCTGACAGGCAGCATCGAGCAACTGGCCAATGACTTGATGATGAGCCGCATCCTTGACGATTTCTCCGACGGCCCCCAGTAGCACTAAGCTGACAGGTTGCCGCTGCGCACGGCACTGCCCCACAGTGAGCGTTAGGGTTCGCTCAAAACCGTTTTCCCGCGTCCCATTAAGCTCAGCATTTTCCTGGCCGAGGGGTGCCGCCCTATCGCGTAAGTGTTGGGAATCTTGTAGTGCTGAATCCGGCGCTGGCGGTGTCGACTTGCTGGCAGAGGCAGGCTGCTCCAAGAACGTATCGACCGCCGACCGGAGATGGGAGGCGCCGGCCAGCACATTGGCATAGGCCTGCTCATCGCACGCGCGCCCAGGACTCAAGGGTTCTGCTACGCTTTCGGCGAGCAAACTCATCTGTTGATGGGCTTCGGTGATTACGGCCACGAAGTCCAGGTCATCCTGCAAATGCAGAGACATGACCTCGACCAACTGATTGACCTGTGGCTGCAAATAGGCCGCCAAATCTCCCAAACTTTCGCGGTTAAATTTTCCATAGCGTTCGCCCGCTTCCAGCAATTCAGGCAATACGGCGAGTCGATTCTGTCCCACTAACTCGGCAAGCAATTCGGCCATGTGCAACGTGCGCGCCAGCTCGCTATGAGGTAAATTCTGTTTGGCTAAGATGGCACAATTGCGCGGTTCAGCAATTGTTTTCACGAGCAACTCCGGCATCTTCCAATGCCGGAGTAGCGCAGCAGTCAGCGCCTGATGATCGAAACCGAGCGACGCCACCTCAACGCGGCGTAGGTCAACGCGCTCATGAATCACGCTCGACAAAAACTTGGCGTAGGGTTTCTGCAATTGCCCCAACAACACCAGCACGCCAATGTCTTGGAGCAAGCCGGCCAAAAAAGCATCGTCGCCCGGGGAATCGTAAAGTTTTTCGCTGATCGCTCGTGCGGTCACGGCCCGGGTGAGCGTCGTCGTCCAAAACCAGTCGAGTTGCTCCCGCGCAACTTCGTGAAAAAGTTTCTCCGGCAAGCTGAATCCTAGGACCAGCAGCTTGAGCGGTTTGGTCCCTAACAGCGCAATCGCTTGATTGAGATCGCCCACTTCTCGACTCAAACCGAAAAGCGAGCTGTTGACCACACGTAAGATCTTAGCCGCCAGCGCAGGGTCGGTCTGAATGCACTCTTTGAGCGCACGCGTATCGATCTTGGGATTGTTCGTAAGCTGAATCACTTGGGCGGCAACTGCAGGCAGCGTGTACAACGAATGGACACGACCAACCAATTCGTTGAGGGCTGGCGCAGCGGACCCCTTGGATTCGACGGTGAGGGTCTTGGCAGTCATGCACAAATATAGCTTGCGAACCTCCGAAGTGACGTGCTAGCTAGCACAATCGCTACGATTGTATAATGTGGCACGAGGCTTCGAGTCCCGGCGTGCCGGGAATCGAAGAACCGTGCTACAATGCCGCGTCCGTCGCGTACCCCTTAGGCAAGGAAAGTTGATGACCGCATGGCGATTCCCAGGGACTTTACTGATAGCGCTCGCTACGCTAAGTACGTACGCCCAAGACAAAGCGTCCCTCGAGCAAACCTCTCGCATTCGTCAGATCGTACTCAGCCGAGGTGAAGACCCGGCGGCGGTTGCCCACCTCGTGCAACTCACGCGCGATCTGTCTCCCGCAGATGCCGCAGTTTTGTTTGGGCAACTCGCCAACGATTATCTTACCGCGGGCAAACATGATCGAGCAGCCGAAGTGCTCAGCCAACTCATCGACCAGTATCAAGACCTGCCGGCGGCAGACGAGGCCGCGCTCACATTGGTCCGGCTCTATACCAGCAGTGAAGTACTACACACGCAGGCCAAAAAACCCATTTCTTCGGCAGAAGAGCTGGCGACGTATGCATTGCATCTGGCTGGGCAGGCAAGAAGCCGTCGGCCCGCGCTCGCGAATGACCCAGCGCATGCCTTTCAGTCGGCTGTCGTGGCTCGTCTAAGCAACCGACTGCCGCTTGCACAAAGTTTTCTATCACCGCTGAAGCATAACCCGCGGATGCGGCCCTGGCATGAGCGGGCTCAGGCGGAGCAGTGGCTGACAACCTCTCGCCAAGAGGATGGGCCCCTCGCCGTGCGGCGCGCCGCTCGCATCGGCAGCCGGCCTCATCTTGACGGTCAACTGCAAGAATCGTTTTGGCAGAATCGCCTCGCCGCTTCGCAAAACAAGGCCACCCATGCCTGGTTCGCACGAGATGACGAGTTTCTTTATCTGGCTGTGCAGTGTGAAAAGAGGCCGGAGATTCGCTACGCGGCCGACGACCGACCGCGCAGCTACGACGCAGACCTTAGCGATCATGACTATGTGCGACTGCGCTTCGATTTAGATCGCGACTATGCCACCTGTTTCGAATTGTCGGTCGATCACCGTGGCTGGACCGCCGACCGCTGCTGGCTGGCCCAAGATTGGAACCCCCGCTGGTTTGTCGCCGCTGCGCAGAACGCCACGCACTGGACTCTCGAAGGCGCCATTCCTTGGTCGGAACTTGGCGGCCCACCGCCGTCGCCAGCTGCCTGGGCACTTGCCGTCGAACGCCAAATTCCTGGTTTCGATGCTGTACCCGCCGAGTTCGAACTGCTGCTGTTTGAGGACGCGAAACGGCCTCTCAAATAATTCACACATGCACCGAATGCGCAGCATCCTGTAGGGAACGTGCCTCCGTGCCATTCCGTGCCCCGGGTACACTCGCTATGTTTCTGGGGGCAAGCCAAAATTTTTGGGTTGTTACGACGCGTTCTCTGTTCTGCGTACTCTGTGTGCTCACAAGCTGCCGAAAATATTTGTTCGCCCCGTGGGCTTCGGGGGAAGCCCAGCGCTGCGGCGCCGTTACTAGGGGCAAGAGAGGCCTTGCGGCCTCGCCAACAATTTGGGACGCGCAGGATGCGCAGCATCCTGTAGGGAATGTGCCTCCGTGCCATTCCCTGCCCCGAGTACACTCGCTCTATACCGTGACGCTACTGAATCTCATTGAGGACGTTTCCAACGCGGGCTGACGCACGCACGCCATCCCGCTATACTACGCCGCATGGCATGGCTGATTGGCATCGATGAAGCGGGGTACGGGCCCAACTTGGGACCGCTCTCGGTAGGGGCCACCGCGTGGCACGTGGAGCAGCGAGGAGCGAGGAGCGAGCGACGAGGCACGGGCTGCGAGCGCAGGTCCAACGTCGGTGGGTTGGCGCTTGCCGAGACGGACATGTCGATCGATCTGTACCAGCGATTGGCTGACGTGGTGAGTCCGAAACCCGATGGCCAGCGCATCGCAATTGCCGATTCGAAGCAGCTCTACAAACCGGCCAGTCACTCCAAGTCAAACGGTGGCCTGCGGCATCTGGAGCGCGGCGTGCTTACTGCCCTCGCGACCTGCGGCCGGCCGATAGCCGACTGGCAAACGCTGCTCACTCCACCGCCATTGCCATGGTATGCCGGCTACAACTGCGAATTACCGATCGACACTACGCCGACAGAATTGACGGAACTCGCAGGCCGTTTTTCTAAAACGTGCGAAGCTGCGGCGGTACAACTCGTCGATCTTCAAACACGACTCGTCGATCCCGAAGAGTTCAACCGCCTCACCGAACACCACGGCACCAAGGGCGCCGCCCTCTCCCACATCTCCATCGAACTCCTAAAATCCATCCTCGCCAACTTGCCCGCTACCCACGACCCACTGCCCACTTTTATCACCTGCGACAAACACGGCGGCCGCAACCGCTACGGCGCGTTGCTCCAGCATCATTTTCCCGACCACTGGATCGAAACGCTCACCGAAAGCCGTCCAAGGAGTCACTATCGCTGGGGCCCAGCGGAGGAGCGGGTGAAAATCTGCTTCCGCACCAAGGGCGAAGCTGAGCTCCCGGTGGCCCTGGCTTCGATGACCGCGAAATACCATCGCGAGCTGGCCATGCGGGCCTTCAATGCCTTTTGGACCGCCCAGCTGCCGGGGCTCCGCCCCACGGCCGGCTACCCGCAAGATGCCAAGCGGTTTAAAGCTGAGATCGCTGCGGTACAATCAAAGCTACGAATCGACGATTCCGTACTGTGGAGAAACCGATAGACTAACCACAATCGGACCACGGAACGACGACCAGAAAACTGCCTACTATCTTTTTTCGTCGGGTAGCGTCGTTCCGTCGTGTTTCACTTTCGTTGGAAAGAATCAGATGCTCATCTACATAGCACGGCACGCATGGGCCTACGAATTCGGCGATCCGCGCTGGCCTGACGATTCACAGCGCGAATTAGAAGTTGGCGGTGCCGAGCGGTACATGCGTGTTGTGGAGGCGTTGGCCGAGCGTGGGTTTGCGCCCGAGGCGATTGCCACGAGCCCGTACGTCCGCTGCCGGCAGACGGCCAAGCTCATTGCCGAGTACACGCACGGCCAGCCGCCAGTCACCGAACTCGAAGCGCTGGAGCCGGGCAGTGATTTCGAAGCATTGGTCGCCTGGTCACGAGAGACTGCCTGCGAGCAAGTCTGCTGGGTAGGCCACGCGCCTGACGTGAGCAACCTTACCGCGGCGCTCGTGGGAGACGGCCGGGCCGATATCCGATTTGCCAAAGGAGCCATTGCCGCGGTACGACTTTTTGAACCGGTGGGCCACAGCTGCGGCGAGTTGTACTGGCTAGCCACAGCAAAATCTTTGGGGCTTTAGCAAAGCCGAGGGGAGAA
>Ga0209403_10002009_pt1 | contig 25093 bp, 23 predicted proteins | sample ArcticOcean_MG_C_8_FD_187440 | JGI IMG/M metagenome (GOLD analysis project Ga0209403, IMG submission 187440) | Marine microbial communities from western Arctic Ocean - ArcticOcean_MG_CB11_86 (SPAdes) (version 2) | ecosystem: Environmental > Aquatic > Marine > Oceanic | place: Arctic Ocean... | reverse complement strand
GCACCACGCCTTCAGCCTGCTCTCAGACACTCATCCGGCAGGACGATCAAAGGCGAGGCTACTGAAGCATCTGGGTTATACACGGGCCAATGCCAAGGATTTGGAAACGGCCCTTTTTGAGATCGCTACGAACGGAGTGTTGTGGGGCACGGTTTCGGTGGAGCAAGGAATCAAGTATATTATTAACGGGAACTTGCACACGACGACAGGACGCAAGGTGCCCTTTCGTACCGTGTGGATTGTGGAGCAAGGCACTCCCCCACGCTTGGTTACGGCCTACCCCTTGAAGTGAGGAGTCTCATGAACGAACTGAACTTGGTGGAACTGAAACAGGAATTGATGGAATACGGCCTGAAGGTTGGGGATGTCGGCACGATCGTCCATTGCATGCGGGAGAACGCGATTTTGAGGTGGAGTTTGTCCGGACGGACGGTTACACGCAGGCGTTGCTCACACTCTCGATTGATCAAATTCAGCCGCTGGAGCAGCCGGGCATCCTCCATGTCCGTTCTCTTGACAACCAAGCTGCTGTGTCGCAGGACTCATTCTGACTGGGCAGGTTCGATTTCGTTGGTCCTGAAGCTCTGTTGGAGGGAACTCCGTGCCATTAGGAAATACCCTGGAACCCTTGTGACCTCACTTTGATTTCATGAGCAACACCACCTACACGACCGCAGGCGGCATCTGCATCGAGAAGCGAGTCACGCCGCTGGAAACCAAACACGCGCTAGACAAGGTGTACCAGTACATTGACACGCACAAGGGGGCGCTGTTTGTCAGCAACTACGAGGTGCCTGATCGCTACTCGCGCTGGGACTTGGGCTTCATTCATCCAGCGTTGGAGTTGGTCACGCGCCAGCGGCATTTCGAGTGGAACGCGCTCAACCCCAACGGCACAAAACTGCTGCGGTTGATTGCCCCGGCCTTGCGCGGGCATCCGCATCTGGAAACGCTGGTGGAGCATCCGGAGCAGGTTTCCGGCACGGTGAAGCCGATGCCCGACTTCTTCCCGGAGGAGGAACGCAGCCGCCAACCCAGCGTGTTCTCCGTGATCCGCTCGCTCTGTGAACTCTTTCGCAGCGAGGATTCCTACCTCGGCCTCTACGGCGCCTTCGGCTACGACCTCGTGTTGCAGTTCGAGGAAATCGCCACCCGCCACGCCCGTGATCCGGAGCAGGTGGACTGCCACCTTTTTTTGCCCGTGGAACTCGTCGCGGTGGACCGCCAGAAGGAGGAGGCGTTCCTGCTGCAATACCACATCCACACGCCGGACGGCCTCACCGAAAGTTGGTGGAACACGGGCGCAGAGTGCCCACGGGCTTCCGGAACAGCGGACGGACAGATTCACTGCGACCACGAACCGGGAGCGTTTCAGCAAAAAGTCGAACGCATCCGCGAGGGCTGCCAACGCGGGGATTTCTTCGAGATCGTGCTGTCGCAGGCGTTTTCGACCGGATTCAACGACACACCTTCCGCGCTCTTCCGGAGAATCTGTGAGCGTAATCCCAGTCCCTACAGTTTCCTCATCAACATGGGCAGGGAGCAGATCGTGGGTGCCTCACCAGAAATGTACGTCCGCATCAGCGGCAACCGCTTCGAGACCAGTCCGATCTCTGGAACCGTGCCCGTCGGCGGTGATCCGATGGAAACCGCCGAGCGCATCAAAACCCTGATTTCTTCAGAAAAAGAGGAATCGGAATTGACGATGTGCACGGACGTGGACCGCAACGACATGGCCCGCGTCTGCAAACCCGGCACAGTGAAATTGCTAGAACGGCGGATGCTGGAGCGTTATTCCCGGCTGATCCACACCGTGGATCACGTTGAGGGCGAACTGCTGGACGAGCGCGACGCGCTGGATGCGATCCTCACCCACATGTGGGCCTGCACCGTCACGGGATCACCCAAACCGATTGCTATGCAGACCATCGAGGATTTGGAACTGTCGCCGCGAGGGTGGTACAGCGGCTGTATCGGTTTTCTCTGGTTCAACGGCTACATCAGCACGGGCATGACGCTGCGCACCGTCCACCTTAAGGACGGCGCCGCCACCGTGCGGGCGGGCGCGACGCTGCTCTACGATTCCGACCCGGAAGCCGAGGAACGTGAAACACGCATCAAGGCATCGGCTTTCCTCGAAGCCACGCTCGGACAGTCGAACTCCACAGGCGCAGCGGACGGCGCTTTGCCGCAATCCGGCAAGGACCGCACGGTGCTTTTCGTGGACTACCACGACAGCTTTGTCCACACGCTGGCAAGTTACGTCCGGCAGACCGGAGCCAAGGTGATCACGCTGCGGGCGGGCTTTCCGGAGTCCATGCTCGATGAAATCAAACCCGATCTCGTCTTCCTCTCTCCGGGGCCGTTCACGCCGTCCGAACAGGGCGTGCCACAACTCGTCAAAGCCGTGGTGCAGCGTGGGATTCCGCTCTTTGGGGTCTGCCTCGGACATCAAGGAATCGCCGAGCATTTCGGGGCAAAACTGGGCACCTTCGAGCATCCGGTGCACGGCAAACCCTCTGAGGTACAGCACAACAACTCCGGGATTTTCTCAGGACTATCCAGCCCTTTCACGGCGGGTCGTTACCACAGCCTTTTCGTGAAGCGCGAGACGCTTCCGGAGGAACTGGAGGTGACGGCAGAAACCGAGGATGGTGTGATCATGGGCTTGCGGCACAAAGCTCTGCCGATTGCCTCCGTGCAGTTTCATCCTGAATCCATCCTCAGTCTCAAGGACCGCTCCGGTTTGCGCTTGCTTCAGAAGGTGCTGACGGAGCTGTGCCCTTGACCCGGCCCGCGAACACCGAGTTATTTTTTGCCACAGATTTTCGTGGATAAAACGCCTGAGTTCAAATCGTTTCGGATCCGTAGAACGTCATGCTTAAAGGCGCCATTCGTTGAAGCAAAGAGACTGGCTGAGGCCTTGGGCTGAAAAATTGCGCACGAGCCTCCGCACTCACTCCGCCCAGAGCACGGAGAGCGGAAAAGTGATCGCGTCAAACGGTGCAACACGGATTTCATTGTTTCCTCCATAACTCCCCAGCAGAGTCCATTGCCCGTCTTGCAGGGCAATGGCTTCCAACAGCTTGATTTTCTGGTCCACCAGCCAGCAGCGGGCAACTCCGAATTCCACATAAATTGGGAGCTTGAGGACACGAGCCGTGCGAGCCGTGGAGGGCGACAGCACTTCGCACACCCAATCCAGAGCGAGTTCGAAATAGGCGGTTTCCGGGATTTTCGGCAGCCGCTCCCTGCACCAGCCTGCAAGATCGGGAACCAGCACATGCTCGCCAAGATGCACCTCCGGCTCGTCCAGAATCCACCCGCCGCCAGGGCCGCCGCGCCCCTTGTGGAAAGGGCTGACCAGTTCATCGCCAATTGACGAAGACGTGACTGCATGACTCGGAGTTGGTCGGGGGTGCGTGTGCAGTTCCCCGCAAAGGATTTCTGCAACCAGTGGTTCCAGAACCGCAAGCAGGTCGGCGTATCGCTTGCGGCTCGATTGTTGCGGCTAAGGAACTCATGGAGCCTCCTGTGTTGTTGATGGGCAAGAGGTGGAGCTTCAACATTTACCGAACTTTGGCCGAGAACCCCAGTCGAAGATGAAAGCGGCGTGGTCCAGCAAACTGCGGGAGAGGACAAGAGACAAGAAACCCGCAAGCTGTTGCGGGTTCTGCATTCAAGCTGAAAAGGTTTTGTGAAACTGGAAGGTCTCGTGTACTAGAGCAGCACAAATCCGAGGATGAGCATGGCTCCCAACGAGAAGATGAGCACATAGCTCTGCATCATCCCGTTTTGGGTGAGGCGCAAACCACTACCGATTCCACGGGCGACATTTCCGGGCAGCATCACCAGCCGATCAATGATATTTTGGTCAATCAGTTTCCAGAGTATGAAGGTGGAAAACAGTTTTGCAGGCACGACGATGACGGCGTTGTAGATTTCATCCACATACCACTTGTGGAGAGAGAGCCGATACGCCAGTTGAAAACGCTCGCGGAGGATGGCTACGGCTTCAAGGCTCGTTGCGTAGTAGCGCCGAGCTAGTGACCAAGCAATGATTGCAAGCAAAACGGAGGCGATCATCAGCCCAACCTCTGCGGCGGCGGAACCATGGCTGGTTCCCGGAACTTGCGCGAAGAAGCCCTCGAAGTAAAGCTCTATGCCGTTGGGCAGAAAATTCAGGATGTGGGGAACCCCGAAGAAACCTCCAAACACAGACAGCACTGCAAGGATCACGAGCGGCACCGTCATCACTGCTGGAGATTCGTGCAAATGTTCAGCAATGTGGGCATCCACCCGGGACTCCCCGTGGAAGGTGAGGTAGATGAGCCGGAACATATAGAACGAGGTCAACCCTGCGGTGACAAAGCCGACCAACCAGAAACCTCCGCCCCCCAAGGGTGAACTGAACGCTTTCCAGAGGATTTCATCCTTGCTGAAGAATCCGGAGAAAAAGGGAATGCCTGCAATCGCCAATGTGCCCATCAGCATTGTGAAGTAAGTCACAGGCAGTTTTCTGCGCAGTGCGCCCATGCGCATCATGTCCTGTTCGTGGTGCATTGCATAGATCACTGATCCGGAACCGAGGAAGAGCAACGCTTTGAAGAAGGCGTGGGTCATGACATGAAAGATACCTGCGGAGAACGCCCCCACCCCAAGTGCGAGGAACATGTAACCCAACTGGCTGACGGTGGAGTATGCCAACACACGCTTGATGTCTGTCTGCGTGAGCGCAATGGTCGCCGCCAACAAGGCTGTGGCTGCACCAATGACTGCGATCATGTTCATCGTGAAGGGCGCCAGCACGAAGAGGTGGCTGAGTCGAGCGATCATGTAAAGTCCCGCCGTCACCATCGTTGCGGCATGGATGAGCGCGGAAACCGGAGTCGGCCCCTCCATTGCGTCCGGAAGCCAGACATAGAGCGGAATCTGCGCGGATTTTCCGGTGGCTCCAAGGAAGAGGAAAAGTGTGATCACCGTCACCAAAATACCTCCGGCTTCCAAGCGCGAGGCGGCTTCGGCGTTGACCATATTGAAATTGAGAGTGCCGAAGGTGATGAAAATCAACATCACGGCAGAAAGCACTCCGAAGTCACCCACGCGGTTGAAGAGGAACGCCTTCTTAGACGCCTCAGCAGCCGAGTGTTTCTCGAAATAGTAGCCGATCAGCAGATATGAACAGAGGCCCACCCCTTCCCAGCCGACGAACATCAGCAAGAAGCTGTCGCCCAACACGAGAACGAGCATGAAGAAGATGAAGAGGTTAAGGTAGGCGAAGTAGCGGTAGTAGCCCGCTTCCTCCCCCATGTAGCCGATCGAATAAACGTGGATGAGAAAACCCACGCCCGTGATGATCAGGAGATAGAGTCCGGAAAGCTGATCAACCTGAAAGGCAACATCGACCTGGAAAGCACCCGTCGCCATCCAAGTGTACAGCGTCTCCACTAGACGGTGTCCATCCGCTGCCCGCATTTCAAAGAAGAGGATGAGAGACTGCAAAAACGCAAAGCCCACCGCCGCCGGAGCGATGATCGTGACGAAACGCTTACCGAAGAACTTTCCGAAAAAACCGTTGAGAAGGAAGCCCAGCAGTGGAAAAGCCGGGACCAGCCAGATTTGAGACATGGCTACCACTTGAGCAGATTGAATTCGTCGATGTTGAGCGTCTTGCGGGTCCGGTAGATGGAGAGGATGATCGAGAGTCCGACCACCGCTTCTGCTGCCGCTACGACAATGATGAAAAAGATGAAGATGACACCCGTCATGTCGTCCATCGTGCGTGCAAAGCCGACGAAGGAGAGGTTCACGGCGTTGAGCATCAGTTCGATGCTCATGAAAACGACAATGACGTTGCGGCGCAACATGACCCCCAGCACTCCAATGCTAAAGAGCAGGGCACTGAGGACGAGGACATGGGAGATGGGAATCATCCGGACTCTCAGGAAACGCGTCGTTTAGCGATGATGACCGCCCCAATCACGGCGACCAGCAGCAGAATCGAAATGACCTCAAACGGCAGCACGAACTCCGTGAAGAGCAACTGCCCGATGAGAGCGATGGAACCAATTTCCTGAATGCGCTCCACAGGATAGGCTCCGGGTTCGCCAAAGCGGATCGTCGGGTCCATGAACGCTGTGAGGATTTGGACAAGCAGCACTCCCGTGGTGGCGACCGCCAGACCTCTCGGCACATTGAGCTTGAGGGCGTATTGATCGTTGTCGTTTGAGGAAAGCAGCATGAGCACGAAAAGGAACAGCACCATGATCGCACCTGCGTACACCAAGACCTGAATCACCGCGACAAACTCGGCGTTGAGCATGACATAGATCGCCGCAAGGCAGAAGAAGGTACCCACAAGGCTGAGAGCGCTGTGGATGGGGTTCTTGAACACCAGTACCCCCAAGGCCAAGAGTAGGCTGGCCAAGGCGAAAACATAGAAGAAAACGATCATCCGGCTTTATTGGCAGTAGGGGTTTAGGCAGAAGCTGTGCGGAGATCGACGAGCGAGCGCCCGGAATCACTTGACTCGCCGGGGAGCAAAGTTCCGGCTTCGGAAATCCCGGTCAACGAAATGTTCTGAAAAGCTGGAACCTCCTGACCAAGTGCCTGCAAAACCGTGTCCGCGCTATCAAGCCCAGAGTCTTTGTCCAAGACTCGAAGCAGATCGGCAAAAATCTGCCACTCCGGGCGAGTCTGCCGTGGGGCTTGCACCGCGCTGTGGGTGCGCTGCACCCGTCGTTGCTTGTTCGTGTAGGTCGCGTTCTGCTCAGAATGCAGTTGTCCGGGAAGCACGACATCGGCAAGCTCGGCCCAACCGTTGAAGAGTGTGCTGATTGACACAATCAGTTGGGCTTTGCTGAGTGTCTCCCGAAGTTCCGTTGCGTTCTCAAACGGATTGCCGAGGACGATGACCACCTTGGGGTTTGCCGCAAGCACAGTTGCAAGTTCTGCCGTGTCAGCCACTCCGGTGAGTCCAAGTTCGCGGGCACCGGCACGGTTCGGAGTCTTGTCTGTGGTGATGAGCGAATTAATGAAAAAATCAGATTCCGGCTGCTGCCAGTCTGGCATTGGGCAATAGACCTGCTCTGCACCTAAGCCGTCTTGCGCGAACTTCCTGAACATGAACAGCGCCTCGTTGCTGGCGTTCGTGTCGGTCAACACCAATACGTCTCCCGCTCCCGGATTGAGGGTGGAAATGCGCTCGGCGAGTGCCTGATACGCCTGTTCAAAGGAAATCGGCTGTAGCTTCCCCTGCACACGGCCCAGCGGTTTCATGATGCGGTTTTCGCGCTCGTTCATCACGCGGTAGCTGAGGCGTCCCTCATCACACATCCACCAGCGGTTGACGGCTGGATTCTCACGCGGCTTGAGCCGGAAGACCTCGTTCTTGTCGTACTCGATGGTGACATTGCAACCCGTGGAGCATCCAGTGCAAATCGACGGGGTTTTCTTGAGACGCCAGACGCGGCGCTTGAAGCGGAATTCCTTGTCCGTGATCGCTCCGACCGGGCAGATGTCCGCCATGTTGCCCTGAAACTTATTGGTCATTGGACGGTCGGCGTAGGTGTCCACCGTCAATTCATGCCCCCGGTTGTACATGCCAAACTCGTTGGTGCCCGTGACCTCGCGGGTGAAGCGGTCGCAGCGCGTACAGTGAATGCAGCGGTTGCGTTCCAGTGCGACGAAGGTGCCAATGTCCCGCCAACCATACACGCGCTTGGCGTACTCCATCTCGGACTTCCCCGTGCCGTGTTCAAAGGAATAATCCTGCAACACGCACTCGCCGGACTGATCGCAGATTGGGCAATCGAGCGGATGGTTGATGAGCAGAAACTCCATCACATCTTCGCGGGCCTCTAGCGTCTTTGTGTTCTGCGTTTCCACCTTCATGCCCTCCACCGCGTCCATCGAACACGAGGTCTGGAGCTTCGGCATCGGACGTCCATTGCCCATGTCCACCACGTCCACAAGGCACATGCGGCAGGTCGCCACCACCGAGAGTCCAGGATGGAAGCAGTAGTGTGGAACCTCGACCCCGGCACGGAGCGCGGCGGACAGCACCTTCTCTCCCGGTTCAAACTCAACGGGCTGGCCATCCAAGTGGAAAACAGGCATTGCTGGTTGCTGGTTGGTTTATAGTTGTCAGTTGTCAGTGTTCAGCTATCGGTTTCCGGCTTTGTTTCTCTGTCCACTGAACACGCTCTAAGCTTTGTCGCTCATCTGCCTTTTGCCTTCTGCCTTATTCAGGCAGCGAGGGCTTGGACCTCGCGGAACTCATCCGCGAATTTAGTCGTGAACGCTTGAATGGGCATGCCGCAGGCATCCCCAAGCGCACAAACCGTGGTGCCTATCATGTTGCCACCCACACGGTGCAGACGCTTGAGCTTGCGCTCGTTGCCGTTACCGTCAAGAAAGTCCCGGATGATCATGCGTGCCCAGTGCGTGCCTTCACGGCAGGGGGTGCATTGTCCGCAGGATTCATGGCTGAAGAAGCGGACGATACGGTGCAACAGCTTGACGGCATCCGTGTCTTCATCAAACACCATGATCGCCGCCGAACCCATCATCGTTCCGGCTTTGGCGAGGGCATCAAAGGAGTAGGTGACATCAATCTCAGCGGCAGTCAGCACGGAAGAGGACGCGCCTCCCGGAATCACCCCCTTGAGCTTTTTGCCGTTGGGAATGCCGCCACCGAGATCGTAAATGATGTCCTTGAGGTTTGCGTCCAGCCGCACCTCATAGACTCCGGGCTTGTTGACGTGTCCGCTGAGGCTGATGAGGTGAGTGCCCGCGTTGTTCTCCGGGCCGAACGATTTAAACACCTCTGCGCCTTCGTTGACAATGAAGGGCAGGCAGGCAAGCGTTTCAACATTGTTCACCGTCGTCGGGCAGGCGTTGAATCCGGAAACTGCCGGGAAGGGCGGCTTGACTCGCGGATGGCCGCGCTTGCCCTCAATCGAATCGAGCAGGGCGGTTTCCTCTCCGCAGATGTAAGCCCCGGCTCCAGGGTGGACGGTCAGGTCGAGCTTTGGCCCTTTGCCGAGCAGTTTTTCACCAAGGATGCCGTCATCGTACAACTCCTGCACCGCCGCGTTGAGCGACTTGATGGAGGGCCAATATTCGCCCCGGACGTAGATATACCCGTGTCGGCAGCCAATGGCGAGGCAACTGATCATCATGCCCTCCAGAAATTGATGCGGGTCGTGGAGCATCAGCTCACGGTCCTTGCAGGTTCCGGGTTCGGATTCGTCGGCGTTGCAGACGAGGTAAGTCGGCTTGCCCGTACCCTTCGCCATGAAACTCCACTTGAGTCCGGTCGGGAAGCCTGCGCCACCGCGTCCCCGCAGTCCGGAATCTTTCGTGAGTTGCACGATTTCGCCGGGCTGCATCTCCAGCGCCTTCCTCAGTGCCGTGAAGCCGCCTGTCTTTTTGTAGCCCTTGAGGGATTTGTCGTAGTCGGAGTTCCGGATGTTCCGGAAGAGTACCAGCGTTTCCTCAAGCATGGGCCTGTCCTTGTGTACGCAGTTTGTCCAGCAGTCGGTCCAGCTTCTCCGGATTCATCTGCTCGTGGTAGTCCTCGTTGACGATCACAGCAGGGGCGTAGCTGCAGGCGCCGATGCACTCGACCTCTTCCACACTAAACACGCCATCGTCCGCCGTGTGGCCCGCGTGCGTGTCCAGCTGCTGCTCCACATGCTCCAAAAGCTCTTCGCCGCCCAGCAGACAGCAAGGCACACAGGTGCAAACCTGCAGATGGAACTTTCCGGGCTTCTCCAGCTTGTACATCGTGTAGAAGCTGATGACGCCTTCAACGTGGGTTTGGGAAACCTCGCAGATGCCCGCCACCTCTTCAAGCAGTTCCGGGGTTAGGTAGCCTGCGTTGGCCTTTTGCACCACATGCAGGATCGGCAGTAGAGCGTTGCGCTTGATAGGATAGCGGCTGAGGAGTTGCGTGATTTCCTTCTGAGTGTCCGGAGCAAGCAAGCGAGCGTTTGGGGTTGGAGTTTGAAAAACCAATTTTTAGTTCAAGCAACCATGTTTTAGCCAATACCCTGCGAACAAGCAAATGGTTTCTTGGAATCTTCGTCAGAAATGATGAATTCGCACGGATTTTCACAAAGTGGCAATTTTCCCACGACTCGACACCTGAATTCACCCACCCTGAGAGGATAAGCGGGTTTTTGTTGTTGATTTGCACAATTTTCTTGAATTCTCCTGAAAAACATGCAAGTCTTTTAGAAAAGTTGACACCCTTAGATTACTACAACAGGAGAAAGTCACATGAACGGCGCACAAGTTGTGATCGAGGCATTTGAACGCGAGGACGTTGATTTTGTGTTTGGGTACCCGGGTGGAGCGTGCATGCCCATTTTTGACGCCTTGGTGGATGCCTCGAAACTCAAGCTCGTCCTCGTCCGGCACGAACAGGGCGGCACCCACATGGCAGATGGCTATGCCCGCGCCACTGGCAAGCCCGGCGTGGTCCTCGTCACTTCCGGTCCCGGTGCAACGAACACGGTCACCGGATTGCTCACCGCCCAGATGGATTCAGTCCCGCTAGTTGTGGTCACGGGCCAGACGCTCACAGTGAACCTCGGCAAGGACGCCTTTCAGGAAGCCGATGTCTTTGGAGTCACCATGCCGGTGGTCAAGCACAGCTACCTCGTCAAGGACATCAACGACCTGCCTCGCGTACTGAAAGAGGCGTTTTACATTGCCAGTTCCGGGCGTCCGGGGCCGGTGTTGGTAGACATTCCCAAGGACGTGCAGACCGCCGAATGCACCGCCGACTTCCCAGACAAAGTGGACATGCCCGGTTATCAGGTGCAGACCCGCTGCGATCCGGACGACTTGCAACGCACCGCAGATCTGCTTATGAACTCCAAACGCCCACTGCTTTATGTGGGGGCAGGCGCAGTGATCTCCCAAGCCGGAAAGCAGGTGCGGGCCTTGGCCGAAAAGCTGGGGGCACCGGTCACCACCACTCTGCTCGGCAAGGGAGCGTTTCCGGAAACCCATGAATTGTCCGTGGGAATGCTTGGGATGCACGGCACCGCCTACGCGAACAAGACGGTGGTGGACTGTGATTTGATCATGGCTATCGGCGCCCGCTGGGACGACCGTATCACCGGCAAGGTCAGTGCCTTCTGTCCGGAGGCCGTCAAGATTCACATCGACATCGACCCCGCCGAGTTTGGCAAGATCATCCAGCCCGATATTTCACTTCAGGGTGATGCGAGCCTTGTGCTCGCAGACTTGCTTCCGCTCGTGAAACCTCTCAAGACCAAGCCGTGGCTCACACAGATCGCGAAGTGGAAACGACGGCATCCCCTCAAGTACCCCAAGCGCGGCGGCTTGCGGGCACAGCATGTTCTTGACGAACTGAACCGACTCACAGAATCGCGTGGTGTGATCGCCACCGACGTGGGGCAGCATCAGATGTGGGCGGCACAGTTCTGCAAATCCTCCCGCGAGCGTCAGTGGCTCTCCAGCGGCGGAGCCGGAACGATGGGTTACGGACTCCCAGCAGCTATTGGCGCACAGTTTGGATGTCCGGATGATCTGGTGATTGCCGTGGTGGGTGATGGCGGCTTCCAGATGACGCAGTTCGAACTGGCCACGGCAGCAATCCACAAGCTCCCGGTCAAGATCCTCGTCATCAACAACAGCTACCTCGGCATGGTCCGGCAGTGGCAGCAGTTGTTCTTTGACAACCGCGAGAGCGGCGTGGGCATGGAGGGCAATCCGGACTTCGTGAAACTCGCCGAAGCCTATGGGATCAAGAGCTTCCGCATCCGCCGTGCTGGAGATGTCACCCGCATTCTCAAGAAGGCCCTGGACTACAACGCTGGCCCGGTGTTGATTGATGCCGTGGTGGTCAAGGCCGATAACGTGTTCCCGATGATTCCTTCAGGCGCTCCGATCGCAGACATGTTGATCGATGAGCCGCCTCCAACCACCAAGCTCGAAAAACCTGTCGGCAGCACCTGATTGCATTGAGCATCCACCCTTCAGAAGTCTGGACCCTGCCTCATGGGTTCTAGGCTCTTGAATTCTGACTCCTGAATTCTGACTCCTGACCCTCATGGAAGAGCAATTCACCATCAGCATCTTCGTCAATAACAAGCCCGGCGTCCTCGTCAGGATCGCCCAAACCTTCGCCCGGCGCGGCTACAACGTGGCATCCCTCGTCGTTTCCGCCGCACACGATCCGCAGTTCTCGCGGATGACTGTGGTGGTGATCGGCAATCCGGTTGACTTCGACCAGATCCTCCGGCAGCTCAACAAACTCGTCGATGTCGTCCACGCCTCGCACCACGAATCATCGGATTCCGTGGATCGTGAAATGGCACTCTTCAAGGTCGAGGTCGAGCCGGAATTGCGCTCAGCAGTGTTTCAGGTGGTGGAGGTCTTCCGGGCCAAGACGGTGGACATCACCGAGCGGTCACTCATCATCGAGACCACCGGGAATTCCTCGAAGATTGATGCGCTGGAGCGGCTGCTGGGCACGATGGGGCTGGTGGAGATGGTCCGGACCGGCAAGCTCATCATGGCCCGAGGTGCCGCAGAAACTTGAGTTCAGAGAAACCGGGAGACGAGGTACTTCTTGATGGTTTCGGATTCCTTCATCGTCTTGCCCTCCACCACCAAGCACGGCACGGTCTTGTTGCCGGTGCGCTCAATCAGTTCTGCCTCAAACTCCGGATGCTCCCGGATGTTCTTCAGTTCCACCTGATCCAGCACCTTGAGATTCCTGAGCGTGTTCAGCACTGCCTGCGAAAAACCGCACGCTTCGTAGTAGTACAGTTCCATTGGAGTTTTGGAAATGCGGACACCGCAGCGCCCGCATGAGAGGGGTCAGCTGTTGTTGATTTTTTGGCACTCGGCCAGCAAATCGGCGGCGTAGCGTCGGCCTCCGGCCTCGACCAGCGCGGCGTAGCGCACCACGCCTTGCTTGTCAATGATCACGGTCGAGCGGGCGATGAGACCCCTCTTCTCCAAGTACACCCCATATGACTGGGCCATTGCGCCCTTGGGATGGAAGTCCGCCAGCAGTGGGTACGAAACCCCACCGAGAGAACTGGCCCAGTTGTCATGGCTGAACTTGCTGTCCACGCTCACACCCAGAACCTGAGTGTCTGCGGCCTTGAAGTCGGCGATGCTCTGCTCCAAGTCCGGAATCTCCTTGCTTCAAGTGGACGTCCAGTCGAGGGGGTAGAAGACGAGCATGACATGCTTCTGTCCCTTGAATTGACTCAGGGAAAATTCCCCAAGCTGGCTGTCCAACGTGAAGTCCGAAGCCTGTGATCCAACCTCGATCATGTGCACTCCTTTGCTTGATGTTAGAAATTGAGAGTCCGCGCCACAAGCGCTGTAGGTGGATTTATTGGAGCGATTTCCACGAATATAGGCAAGGCGTTTTCAAGGTCAACGAGAGAGTGCTCCCCGTCTGAACTCCGGAACTGAAAAAACGCTTGGAGAATTTGCAGTTCTTGACTAGAATATAGAACTGCCAAATTGCAGTTTTGTCGTTAATTCCCTAACGCTCCTGTGGGAGCATTTCATCTAAAAAGGAGACTATGCCAAATCTGGACGGAACCAAAACACACGAGAACCTCAAAGACGCCTTCGCAGGGGAGTCTCAAGCCAATCGCCGCTACCTCTGGATGGCCAAGGCTGCCGATGTTGAGGGCTTCCCGGAAATTGCCGGAAATTTCCGGCAGACCGCCGAAGGAGAAACTGGCCACGCCCACGGACACCTCGACTACCTCCAGCAGGTGGGTGATCCTGCCACAGGTCTGCCCATCGGAGAAACCCCGGAAAACCTGAAGGCCTCCATCGCTGGGGAAACCCACGAGTACACGGACATGTATCCGGGCATGGCAAAATCCGCCCGCGAGGAAGGCTTCGGTGAAATCGCCGACTGGTTCGAGACCCTCGCCAAGGCCGAGAAATCCCACGCCGGACGCTTCCAGCAAATGCTCAACAGCGTCTCCTGATTGCACCGTTGGGAACCCAAGCGTTCGTGCTGCAATTGTGGCGCGAACGCCCCACCTTTTTATATTTCCCGGCACCCTTGCCTGTCTGCTTCCTCCGCTAAGAACAGGTTTCTGACATGAGCACTGAATCCGAAAACATCTCCTATCTGCCCTCGGACGGCCTCTGCTACGATCCGAGCGAACCCAAGTATTGGGACGAGTCGGCCTTCCAAAAGGAACTCACTCGCGCCTACGAAATCTGCCACGGTTGCCGCAGGTGCTTCAAGTACTGCGACTCCTTCCCCACGCTCTTCGATTTGCTCGACCAGCAGTACGACGGAGATGTCCGGAAGGTGAACGCGCAGGACACCGAGCGCATCATGAACGCCTGTTTCCAGTGCAAGCTTTGCGAGGTGCAGTGCCCGTACACCCCCCGTGAGGAGCACGAATTCCAGCTCGATTTCCCGAAGCTTGTCCACCGTTACAAGGCGCTTGAGGCAAAGCAACGACCACCCTCGCTACGAGATCGGGTGCTGCGTGATCCGGACGCTTCCGCCAAGGCGGCGCGGGCCAGCTTCGGCCTTGCCAACGCAATGAACCGCGCCAAGGCGCACCGCTGGCTGCTGGAAAAGGCACTCGGCATTCACCGGGACAAGGAGCTTCCGGATTTTGCCCCACGGACCTTTGAGCAAATTGCCGGGGATCGTGGGAAAATCCAGTCGGCGACCGAGGGTGTCGAGGCGGTGCTGTTTCAGACGTGTTACGTCCAGAACAACGAGCCGCAGATTGGGCAGGACACTTTGGAGGTGTTGGAGCGGAGTCAGGTCAACTGCGCCTGTGCCAAGGGACTCCAGTGCTGCGGGATGCCTGCGTGGGAACAGGGCAACTTAGAACTCGTCCGCAAGCAAGCCCAGCACAACCTCGATGTGCTGCTGCCTTATGTCGCGTCCGGAGCAAAGGTGCTGGCGATCAACCCAACCTGTTCGATGATGATGTCACGCGAATATCCGGAACTGCTTGCAGGCAAGGATCGGGAACGGGCGCAGCAGCTTGCAGAAGCGGTACAGAACCCCGCTGATTTCCTCTGGAAGATCCGCAAGGAGGAACGTTTCAACAAGGATTTCAAAAGCACTCCGGGGGAGAAAGTGGCCTACCACGCCCCCTGCCACTTGCGCACACAAGGAGTCGGCTTCAAGGGGCGTGACCTGCTCCGGCAGATTCCCGGAGTGAAACCCACGACCACGATGGAATGCTGTGGACACGATGGCACCTATGCCATGAAGGTCGAGTCCTTCGAGGATTCCGGACGCATCGGCAAGAAGGCCTTTGACGGCATGAAGGACGCCCGTGCAGAAGTCTGGGCGACTGACTGCCCACTGGCCGCAATTCAGTTCGGACAATTTGCGGGAGTCCGCGCCATGCACCCCATGTCCATCCTCGCCCGTGCCTACCGCGAGGACGGTTTCCCCCAAAAAATCACACCATCCGAAGAAGTTTAATGCGCCCTGTCGAACGCCACGAAATTATTGATTACGCCACTTACGAGGAACAGCGCAACGCAATCCGCGAGCAGGTACTCAAGGTCAAGGAAGCCCACCGCATTCATGTTGGCGAGCACCTCACTTTTCTCTTTGAGAACGCCGAGACGGTGCGCTATCAGGTGCAGGAGATGATGCGAACAGAAAAGATTGTCAAGGAATCCGACATCCAACACGAGATCAACACTTACAACGAACTGCTGGGTGCGGAAGGAGAGTTGGGCTGCGTCCTGCTCATCGAATACACCAGCCCGGAGGAACGCGACGTGCAACTCCGCAAGCTGCTGGGCCTGCCGGAAAAGCTCTATGCGCTCTTGGAGGACGGACAGCGGATTCCCGCGAAATTCGATGATCGGCAAATTGACGACGACCGGCTCTCCTCCGTGCAGTACCTCAAGTTCAACACTGGAGGCGCAACGCCTGTCGCGCTGGGTAGCGACCACCCAAACCTCATGCTGGAAGCTCCTCTTTCACATGAACAACGACAAGCCCTCACGGAGGATTTGACATCTCAATGAGCGCTCCCCTGATGTGAGCCCTACCTGAGTTTTTTCATTCTCAATGTGAACCAGCAGTCTCTCATCAGGCTCAAACCACTCACCGGACATTGAGTCGCATCTTCTTTTCCTTGCTGGCGTTTTCTGACGATTGTATGACCGAAAAGTGCGCACGGAGTCAAGGCCGTGGTTGTACTTTTATTCCAACTCCCCCTGAATCTCGATAATCGCGGATTCAAGCGCGTCCAGTGTTTCCGGATTCGCGTCTTCCCAGAGCTGGCGTTCGTGGGCTTCGAGCAGACGTTGGGCGGCATCGCGCAAGGCGAGCGGGTTGTGGTCTCGGAAGAACTGCTGTTGTTCCGGATCAAGCAACAGTGTTTGAGCGATCTCCTCGTACTGGTAGTCTGCCACGATGTCGCAGGTCGCGTCGTAGCCAAAGAGGTAATCCACGGTGGCCGCCATCTCAAACGCGCCCTTGTAGCCGTGTTCGCGCATCCCGGAAATCCACTTTGGGTTGAGGACACGGCTGCGGAAGACGCGGTTGAACTCCTCCTTGAGGGTGCGGATGCGCACTTTTTCCGGGTTTGCAGAATCGCCGTGGTAGGTGATTGGAGCTTGCCCGCGCAGTTCGGAAACGGCGGCGTGGAGTCCGCCCTGAAACTGGAAGTAATCGTCTGAGTCGAGCAAGTCGTGTTCGCGGTTGTCCTGGTTCTGGTGGACGATCTCCACGGTGGAAAGCCGATCCCGGAGCAAGCCGATTTCCTCGGTGCTGGAGCCGTCGGCGCGGTAGGCGTGCCCACCCCACTTGAGGAAGACCTCGGTGAGGTCGCCCTTCGTTTCCCAGTTGCCTGCGTCAATCAGTGGCAACAGGCCCGTGCCGTAGCATCCGGGACCAGAACTGAAGACGCGCAACTCGGCCAGCTGCTCTGCCACTTCCGGGGTATGCCCCGACTCCACCAGCCGTTGCTGATCCCGGAGCCACGCGGCCCGAATCGGGTTGAGGTCTTCCGGTTCGTCCAGTGCAGCGAGGCGTTTCGGAATGGTGGACAGCAGCCGCATCGCATCTCCAAAGGCATCCCGGAACATCCCGGAAACGCGCAAGACGACATCCACGCGGGGTCGTCCCAGCACCGAGACGGGCAGAATCTCGAAATCCACGACACGCCCGGAAATCGGTTCCCAAACCGGCTCGCAGCCCCAAAGCCAGAGTGCCTGTGCCAAATCGTCACCACCGGTGCGCATGTTCGAGGTGCCCCAGATCACCAACGCCAGCGTCTTTGGCCAGTTGCCGTGGTCAGCCTTGTAGCGTTCCAGCAGCGCGTCTGCCAGTCGCTGTCCGCATTTCCACGAAGTCTGCGTTGGAAGCACACGCGGATCGATCGAGTAGAAATTGCGTCCGGTCGGCAGCACATCAATACGCCCCCGCGTCGGCGCTCCGGCAGGTCCGGGCGCAAGGAACTTCCCGGAGAGGCCGCCCAGCAATCGTTGTGGTTCGAGTGCGCAGCGATCCAGACGTGGAATCAGTGTTTCGTGCAACCATTCCCGCAAAGCCTGAATCGCTTCATTGTCCGGGAACGCCCCACCAATTCGTAATTCGTAATTTGTAATTTGTAATTCTCTTGCCACCCAGTCCCGCGCCAATCCCTCCACGTGGTCACGCTTGGTGATCGACAGGGAATCGAGGTCGAAATCCGACTGCTTGCCGAGCAACGCTTGGAGCAGCCCGGGGCGTTCCACCGAGGACATTCGCAGTAGGCTGAGCAAAAAATCGAGCCGACGCTCGTGCTGCGGAACTTCGCCAAAAATGTGCAGTCCGGAGCGGATTTGGCTCTCCTTGAGTTCGCAGAGGTAGTTGCTGAGGGCGTTGAGCCAGTCGTCTTCCTCCGGAAGTTCCTCGCGCCACGGGGCTTCTTCCAGCAGATGCTCGATTTCGTGTTCCAACTCATGTGCCCGTTCCGGATACATTGTCTCGCAATGGGCGTGTTCCTCCAGCAGCCGCTCCACGCGGTCGAGGGCGTCGTAGAGTCCAGCGCGGGTGAGCGGCGGGGTGAGGTGATCCACAATCACCGCGGAGGTGCGGCGCTTGGCCTGCGTGCCCTCTCCGGGGTCGTTGACGATGAAGGGGTAGAGGTGCGGAAGCGGGCCTAGCACACTTTGCGGAAAATCCTCCGGACCCAGCGCGACACTGCGTCCCGGAAGCCATTCAAGGTTGCCGTGCTTACCGAAATGGATGAGCGCATGGGCCTTGAACTCCGTGCGAATCCAGTGGTAGAACGCGAAATAGTTGGGCGGTGGGGCAAGCTCTGGGTCGTGGTAGATCGCCTGCGTCTGTAGCCCGAAGCCGCGCTGCGGCTGGATGCCGATGAAGACGTTGCCGAGGCGCATTCCGGCGACCGGAACGGTAGTGTTGGGTTTTGTCCCGGAGTCAGCATCTTCCGACCACTGCCGCCTTAGCCGCTCCTGCGCGGAGTCGGGCAATCTGGAAAGCACCTGTCCGAGTTCCTCCGAGGAAATTCCCTGCGCGATTGGTTTGCCATAGCTTTGCTCCTCATCGTTGGTGATTCCTGCCTGAAGTTCCCGGATGAGCGCGTCACCGTCTTCTGGAATTTCACCGACATCGTAACCGTCGGTCTGCATTCGGTGCAGAAACCTGACAACACTCGCCGGGGTGTCCAGTCCCACGCCGTTGCCAAGTCGGCTGTCGCGGTTGGGGTAGTTTGCCAGAATGATGGCAATGTGTTTCTCGGCGTTCGAGACTTTCCGGAGCTGCACCCAGTTCGCCGCAAGTTCAGCAACGAACTGAATTTGCGCGGTATCCGGTTCTACGCCTTTGGCCTGAAACTCCAGTTCCGGGTGCGTCGCCTGCGTTTCTTTGAAGCCGACTGCCGTGGTCAGCACCCGCCCGTCGGTTTCGGGCAAAGCCACCGACATCGCCACATTGGAGGGCGTGAGGCCACGCGGGTTCGCCTGCCACGCCTCACGGCTGTCCGAGGACGCCACCACCTGCAAGACCGGACAGCCGAGGGTTTCCAAAAACGAAACCCGCTCGTCGAGCCGCCCGATGGAAAAGCTCTGGAGCGTCAGTACCACGTCCGGAGGGTCAACCTCAGCGCGGCGTAGCAGTTCCTCCTGTGCCTCCGGCTCCCGTAGCGAGTAGGCGTAGAAGGCGGAAACTTCGAGTCCGCACGAAATCAAGGCTCCTGCCAGCGCGTCCACCACGGCAAGGTCGCCCGTCTGGTGCCAGGCGCGGTAGAAGGTGATCCAGGCGCGTCCGGGAGCAGAAGCACCACCGGAAGAGGAGCGCAAGAGGATGTCTGGTTTCAAAGTGGTCAGCCGCTGGGGGTTCTGCTTGGGAACGGGAGGTGTTTTCTTCTCCGGATTCATCACAGAGGGCACCGAGGTCGGCTCCCTGTGTGCTTCGCTTCGAGTAGTTTATGGGTTCCGTGATGCGGACGCGAGACTTTAAGCCGATTTCAGGACAGAAACTTCAGGTGGGGACAAGGAGCCGCCAGTGCCATGCCCGCCTCCGCTTACGCACCCTCCTCCAGCAAACGCCGATCTTTCTCTTTGAGCATCCCACCGACTTCATTTAGGATTAACCTTGTTGTCAGCCGATAGAGCGTGAGGGTTTCCTCAAGACCCTCATCGAGGCTGTTGACGGCAGACGGTTTGAGCAGACTCAGTTTCTTGTGGATGGCCATGAGCGTCTTCTTTGCCGATTTATAGCTGTCCTGCTGATAGACTTTTTGGAGTTTTTTGCGAAATTTTCCTGTGTGAAAGGAGTTGTACGATGCGTATCATAATCGCAATGATGAAACACGAAACCAATACATTCTCACCGGTACCTACAAACCTGGAGCGTTTTGCTCGCGGTCAGGCAATACCGTATCAAGGCGTAGCGGCATATGAAGCCTATCAAGGCACAGGTTCTGGGATTTCCGCATTTATTGATCTCGCTGAGTCCGAAAAGGCGGAAATCATCCTGCCTATCGCGGCCAATGCCTGGCCTAGCGGTCCCGTGCATGACGATGCGTATGAATACATTTGCGACAGCATTTGCCAGGCGGTGGAAAAAGGCTGTGATGCGATTCTGCTTGATTTGCATGGTGCTATGGTTACGCAAAGCCTAGAAGACGGAGAAGGTGAACTGCTGAGGCGTATCCGGGCAATTACTCCTGATGTACCGATCGGGGTTGCACTGGATATGCACACCAACCTGTATCCTGAGATTGTTGATAACGTTACGGTGCTGGCCGGCTATCAAACTTATCCGCATATCGATATGTATGAAACCGCACAACGCGCAGGCCAGCCTATTTTCGCTATGTTGCGTGGTGAAGTGCAACCAACCATGGCCTGGGGGAACCGGCCTATGCTACCGCACGTCATGCGGCAGGGCAGTGGTGACTCTCCAAACCGTGAGTTGCAGGCGCGCTGCCGTGAAATAGAACAGCAGGGAGCCTTGGCTGTAACCGTGTTTACCGGTTTTCCACATGCCGATATTAAAAATGCGGGTTTAAGCTGTGTTGTAGTAACAGATAATGATCCGGCACTTGCCAAGCAACTGCGTGATGAATTGTTGGATTTTGCCTGGTGCGAGCGAGAAGCTTTTGTTTATCATATCGAACCGCTTGCCGATTCCCTGGCAAAAGCACAGAATTTTGATGAGGGTCCAGTAATACTGCTTGATCACTACGATAACGCGGCTTCCGGCGGCACCATGGACACGATGACCGTATTAAAAAGCATCTTGGATGCAGAGTTCGAAGATGTTGCTGCATTTGCTGTTTTTGATCCTGAAGCGGTGCAGCAGATGATTGTAGCAGGCGTCGGCCAGACAGTGACTTTGCCGTTGGGCGGTAAAATGGATATGCCGGCGATAGGGCTTAAAGGCGAGCCTCTTGAAGTAACGGGTCAGGTCAAACTGATATCAAATGGTCAGTATCGCAATCTTGGACCGATGCAAAAAGGGGTGCTTATGGATATGGGACCAACCGTTGTACTGGATACAGGAAAAGTGGAAATCGTGCTGATCTCGCGTCATCAAGAACCCAATGACCTGGCCTGTTTTTTAAGTCTGGGCATCGACCCTCTGCGCAAGAAGTATCTGATGCTGAAAAGCCGTATTCACTACCGCGCTGGTTTTCAGGACATTGCCAAGGAGATTATCGAATGCGCGGGCGTCGGCGTATGCACATCGGATTACAGCTTGCTGGATTTCAAAAAAGTACGCCGACCGATTTATCCGCTCGATTTGATTAATAATTACGATCTCGTATAACTGACTGGCTATGGATAGGTAGGAGTCTTGAGGGAGTATTCCGGGGACTCTAAAGCTAGAAATGAACGCTTCGTGCAGAATTGTGTGGGATTGCACCATGCCAGTTTACGAGTACGCTCGCGAAACGACGTAGACCGTGTGTCCCAAAAGTAGTATCAAAGGAAGAAAATCGGATGGAGGCATACAATTAAATGACAAGGTATCCTCCGAAGGCTGACACGCCAACCATCCCAAGGAGGACAGCAATGATCGTGACCAGCCAAGTTCATCACTGCCGCGAGTGCGGCAGCGCACACATCGTCAGGAGCGGGCGCAACCGCTACGGGAGCCAGCAGTACCAGTGCCGCGATTGTGGGGCGAGCAAGGCCGAGGTGCTGTGTGCCCGCCAGGAGCGCTCCTCGCTGCGGGGACTCAGTCGCACCTTCGGGATCACGCGCAAGACGATCACGCGGTGGCTAAAAAAACTCCTGAGCCTGCCCACCGTCGAGGAAACCCTGTCCGTAGCCAGGGCCAGTGATGTGATCGAGTTTGACGAGGCCTAGTCCTTCGTGTGGCGGCGCAAGAACAAGCGCTTGCTCTGGACGGTGATGTGCCGCGGAAGGACCCGCCAGATCGTGGCCTTCGCCAACGGCGACCATAGCGAGGGTGCCTGCCGGGCACTTTGGGAGCCGGTGCCGGAGACCTATCGCAAGTGCCGTAGCTTCAGTGGCTTCTGGAAGACCTATGTGGGCTCCTCCCGGAGGGAGCCACCGCAGCGCCGGCAAGGAGACCAGGGAGACCACGCACATGGAGCGCTGGTACAACACCCTGCGCCAGCACACCGGGTGCTTCGTCCGCAAGACCCTCTCCTTCTCCAAGAAGGACTGGTAGCACGATCAAGTGACCCATTGGTTCATCATCGAATACAACCTGTCATGTTCTTGGTAGCTACTATCACCTTATCATTTAATAGCACGCCACTACCTGTTTTTCTAATGTAAAAAGAGGTAAATCAAGAGAGGATTTGCTACCAGAAAAGGACATGTGATGATGTATACTCTCCTAACAGGGCACTCCTGCGGACGGCTGTTCGCCGCCGCTGAGTTTGGTCGTTATGCCACCTGTGTGAAAGTTCCAAAATGAGTGAAGCGCAGAAAACTGGGGTCATCAGGTTCTATGACACTCATCCGATCAACGAGGACGAAATTCTCGCCAAGGCTGCGGCGTGTGGCGCCTCGTTAGACGCACTAACCCAAGTCGATCTCAAGGACTTCGATCAGGACCACTATGGCGGCACCGAAGTTCTAGACACGCTGGCTGACGCAGCGAAAATTGGCAGTGAGCATCACGTGCTCGATGTGTGCAGCGGTATGGGGGGTCCTTCTCGCTGGCTTGCATATCAACGCAATTGCCGAGTAACCGGCTTGGACTTTACGCTTAGCCGTGTGGAGGCTGCAAGGCGATTGACCCACCGAGTTCGACTCGATCACCTCGTGGACTTTGTACATGGCGATGCCACCGCGATACCGCTTCCGTCGTCGTGCTATGATATTCTGATTGGGCAAGAGTCGTGGCTACACATTCCGGACAAAGCGGCCCTCATTTCAGAATGCGCCCGCGTTCTCAAACCGGGAGGGACCATTGCATTCACCGATGTCGTGATGAGGTCCAGCCTCGACCAATCAACCGAGGAGCGCCTAGCCGCAGAGATGCAAACAGCAAATATCGCCTCGGCCGAAAGCTACGCTGCGCTGCTCGAGAAACATGGCTGTGCCGTTGCGGCGCAGGATGACTTAACCGGCGAATGGAAGGACATTCTTGTCAAACGTTTGGAAATGTACCGCTCGCTGCGCGATACAACGGTTACGAAATTTGGTGAATCGCGCTATCAGGAGTACGACAACGCTTACAGCCATTTTGTCGGTTGCTTTGTCGCCAGCAAGCTCGGCGGGGTGCGCATGGTGGCTCGAAAGGCGGCATAACATGCCAATGCAGTGGACCGCCTCCGGCGGCCGCTGATCTCTACGTTGGGCGCTATCTAAATCACTGAACGTATGATTGTTAGGATGCATACAACCCATGCCGATCGAAAAACACAATAATCGCATTCTCGTTTCTTCCTTTCCCGGACAGGGCTGGGACTTCGGACTGATACGTCACCCCTTTCATGAAGAGGAACGCCAACGCGGCGCCAAATACTGTGTCTATAACCGCCGCCTGATGGCGGTGTGTTTCGACGATTCCACCACCGAGCAGGAATACTGGCTGCTGCGCCGGGGTGTCGGCGTTCTGCACACTGGCGAGCACACCTGGGATATCCGTGGTCCTGACGCCGAACGGTTTCTGAACCGGGTCTTCAGTCGCGATGTTGGCAAACAGCGAGTCGGGCGTTGTGCTTACCAGTTCGTCTGTTACCCCGACGGCGGCATGCTGGTCGATGGTGTGTTGCTGCGTCACGCGCCGGATCACTTCTGGTTTGTGCAGGCCGACGGCGATCTGTTTCCTTGGCTGATCGCCCACGCGCAAGATCTGGACGTCGCAATCTCCGATCCCGGGGTTTTCGTCAGCCAAGTGCAGGGTCCGCGTTCGCTGGAGGTCCTCGAAGCCGCAGCCGATGGGGGACTGTCGGGTGATTTTCACTACTTCGACATCGAGCGAGTATCGATCGCCGGGCAGGAAATCGTCGCCACCCGGACGGGTTTTACGAATGAACTCGGCTGGGAATTCTACATTGAGCCCCACCATAATGCTCACGCCCTATGGGACCACATCAAAGCGGCGGGCAAACCTTTTTCAATGAACCTAGCCGGGCTCGACGCCTATGACCCACGCCGCATTGAAGCGGGTATCCAGAATGCCGGCTCGGACTTCGACAAAGACACCACACCGTTTGCGGTCGGGCTCGGCGGGTTCGTCGATCTGGACAAGCCCAACTTTATCGGCAAAGCCGCCCTCGAACAGGCCGACAAGACTTGTCGTCAGTTTGGTCTTCGCTGCGAGGGTGGGACTCCGAAAATTCGGGGTCGCGTAAAAATTAAAAACGTCGAAGTTGGAGTCATGACCTCTGGTGCCTGGTCTCCGTATTTGGAATGCGGTGTTGGGTTTGTGCGCTTTTTTAAATCCGGTCCGCGACCCGGCGCGCAAATCGAGGTGGATTGTCTCGATGGTGCGTCGCATCCCGGCCTAGTGTGCAGCCTGCCGATGTACGACGAACAACGCCGAATCCCACGTGGTTTGGCAGTCGATATCCCGACATTGCCGGGCTAGATTGAAGCCCCCATCGTATCAGGTTCGTACCAAGCGTATGACCAGTCTTAATCTCGTTGAGGCTCTCGGGCAGCTTGGTCCTACTTATGTGGGCGTCATTCAGTTGCCGGTCAGCGTTTCAGATAAAGAATTACTTAAACTGAACCAAGCAGGAATCCGTGCGCTACGCTTTAATCTGAAGCGTGGTGGATCAGAGGGGTTACGACACCTTGATACGCTGGCAAGGCGTGTCCATGAAGTTGTAGGCTGGCATGCAGAGTTGCATGTAGATTCGCAAGAACTCAGCACGATTTATGAAACACTAATTGAGTTACCAGCCGTCAGCATTAGACCTTATCATTTAATAATACGCCACTACCAATTGCAATTTCCTAACCGGACAATGCTGATCCTGACTCGACAATTCCCGCACTTGCTTGTGCAGGAATTCAGGAAGTCTCAGACTGATTACTCTCATCACACCCACGGACAGTTGGAGTTGCGGTTGCCGTAAGTCCAGCCTTCGGCATAGCGCCGGAAGGCGAAGGGCTTGAGTTCGTCCGGAGTGGT
>Ga0209403_10002006_pt1 | contig 25106 bp, 27 predicted proteins | sample ArcticOcean_MG_C_8_FD_187440 | JGI IMG/M metagenome (GOLD analysis project Ga0209403, IMG submission 187440) | Marine microbial communities from western Arctic Ocean - ArcticOcean_MG_CB11_86 (SPAdes) (version 2) | ecosystem: Environmental > Aquatic > Marine > Oceanic | place: Arctic Ocean... | reverse complement strand
CTAAAACTAGTAATTAAGATTGCAGATAAATATCAAATTGAGATGCCTATCTGTGAACAGGTATTATCAGTAATCAAAGGCACAAAAACTCCTAATGAAGCTGTTACTGAACTCTTACTTAGAAAACCAAACCAAGAATAACCTTTCCTTAATAATTACCCTTTAGGAACTCCTTCAAGATATGGGTCTAACTGATAGAAAAACTATTAATACAGTAAAAAATCAAAAACAAGATCTGCGTCTATTACTCCATTTAGCGCCCTTCATAAAGCCCTATAAAAAAGTTGCCTCAATTGCTGGTATTGCACTTATCTTAAGCTCAATAGCATTCCTATTGTTAGGGCAGGGAATTAAATTATTTATTGACGAAGGATTATATGCTCTCGATAGTAAAGCAATGATTACTATCTTGCTTGTTTTACTCATTATGGTTGTAAGTACTTTTGTTCGTTTTTATTTTGTTTCATGGATTGGAGAAAGAGTTAGTAATGATGTTCGCCTTGCTGTCTTTAAACATTTGCTGACACTTCATCCACATTACTTTGAGCTCAATCGAAGTGGTGAAATTAATGCACGCTTGACAACTGATACCACATTACTTCAATCGATTTTTGGTTTTTCAATATCTATGGCTCTTAGTAGCGCTCTTTTATTTTTGGGCGGACTAACGATGATGCTTATTACCAACTTAAAATTAGCTCTTATAGTTCTTATTAGTGTTCCTGTGATTCTACTTCCAATGCTAATTTATGGGCGTCGATTAAGATCCCTCTCAAGGAAAAGTCAAGACAGGGTTGCTGACATTGGAACCTATGCTGGTGAAATAGTTCAAAACATTAAAGTGGTGCAGAGTTTTACGCGTGAACCTGAAGAATCAAAAGCATTTAGTATCGAAGTTGAAAAGGCATTTATTGCAGCTAAAAAACGCATCATGCAAAGTTCTCTATTAATAGTTGCAGCAATGACTCTAGTTTTTACAGGTCTGGGAGCTATGATATGGAATGGCGGCAGAGATGTCACATCTGGAATCATAAGCGCTGGTGAACTTGCTGCTTTTGTTTTTTATGCAATCATGGTTGCAAGATCTGTAGCTGTTATTTCTGAGATTTATGGACAGCTTCAGCGTGCCGCTGGCGCCACTGAACGCTTAATTGAGTTATTAACTGAAAAATCTCAAATTATTGCTCCAATTGATCCAAAACAGTTAACTAAGGGTCCTTTATCTTTAAGTTTTAAAAATGTAAGTTTTAGTTATCCTTCGAGGCCTGAACAATTCGCTTTAGAAGACGTTAGCTTTAAAGTTAGCGTAGGTGAAACAGTTGCCATTGTTGGACTTTCAGGTGCAGGGAAATCAACTATTTTTGAGTTATTGCAAAGGTTTTATGACCCCAACAAAGGAAGCATCGAAGTTGATGATATTAATCTTGTTGATCTTGACCCAAAAGATTTTCGTTCAAGTATAGGACATGTACCACAACAACCTACATTATTTTCAGCTGATGTCACTCATAATATTGGATATGGCGATCCTACGGCAAATGAGAATGAAATCAAACAAGCAGCAAATAAAGCATACGCATTAGAATTTATAGATGGCCTTCCTGATGGTTTTAAAAGCTATTTAGGTGAACAAGGTGTTCGCTTATCAGGAGGACAACGACAACGCATTGCCATCGCAAGAGCGATGCTTAAAGACCCATCTATTCTTTTATTAGATGAAGCTACTAGCGCTCTTGATGCCAGCAGTGAGCAAAAAGTTCAAGCCGCTTTAAAGGAATTAATGCAGGGAAGAACCACACTAATCATAGCACACCGACTTGCAACTATTATGCATGCAGATCGTATTTTACTAATCGATCAAGGGCGCTTAATTGCCCAAGGTAGTCACCAAGATTTATTAGCAAGCTCAGAGCTATATAAAAGACTATGCGAATTACAGTTTAATCACTAAAAAATTAATTTTGAGTAAGAATTATTTGATTTAGAAGTAATTATGAAAGTCTTATTATTTTTTTAAAAATAGAAAGATAAAACTTTTTTTTTACAGGATAATAGGCTGAAATTTCAATAGTGAATTGATTATCAAATGGTCAATAAATATAGAAATATCAAACAAAATCTAAAAAGCATTTGCCTTTTAGTCACTCTATTCTCTGTTAGCACACTTGTCTCTTCAGCATCGCTATCATCTTTCAAACCGAGCTTTAGTTCAATTGAAAATACTGTTGTTAGGAAAGAGGTTTTCTTTAATTACCTACTGCCAGTAATTTATCAAAAGAATGCTGAAATAATTGCACTTAGAAGTTCTATATTAAACAATGAGTTAAGTGCTTCTGAACTTGATAAATTAGCAAAAAAATATCGCATTGAAAAACTAACCTCTAAAGAAGATTTACTTTTAGTAATTGATATTTTGCCGCCCTCTCTTGTGCTTGCTCAGGCAGCTAATGAATCAAATTGGGGTAGATCTCGCTTTGCTGAAGATTTCAATAATTACTTTGGAATATGGTGTTTCAAAAAAGGGTGTGGAGTTGTTCCCAATAAAAGAGATAAAAATGCAAGCCATGAAGTAGCTAGCTTTAAATCACTTAAGGAATGTATCGACTATTATGTTCTTAATATTAATCGAAGTTATGCCTATGAGGATCTTCGATTATTAAGAAAGGAGCAGCGTGACGACTCTAACGCAATCACAGGAATTTTACTTGCAGATGGTCTAGCTAATTATGCCTATCCTGGCAATGAGTATATTGACTCTATCAAGTCAGTTATTCAATACAATCAATTAGAGCGTTATGACTTTTTCAACTAATCTTTATATACTTTAAATATAATAAAAAACCCGCAATAAGCGGGTTTTTTTGAATTAGATCTTCCTAACTTTTAACGTTTAGAATACTGCTCACTCTTACGAGCTTTCTTCTTACCAACTTTTTTACGCTCAACTACACGAGCATCACGAGTTACTAGACCTGCACTTCGAAGACCAGGACGAGTAGCTTCATCATATGCCATTAAGGCACGAGTAACCCCCAATCTAATTGCTCCAGCTTGGCCTGTATCTCCACCACCTTTAACTAGAATATTAAAATCAAATTTATTATGCATTTCAACAACATCTAAAGGTTGATTTATAATCATTGATGATGTTTCTCTACCAAAATACTCATCCATTGGCTTTTTATTAACCGTAAAAACGCCTTTGCCTTTTGTCATATATACACGAGCAACTGATGTTTTTCTTCTTCCAGTTGCGTAATAAACTTCTTTATCTGCCATATCAATATGCCTTAAATATCTAATACTTGTGGTTGTTGCGCCGCATGAGTATGTTCACTGCCCGCAAAAACTTTCATTTTTCTTGCCATTTCTCTTCCTAAAGGACCTTTTGGTAACATTCCTTTAACTGCTTTCTGAATAACTTCTTCAGGCCTCTTAGATATTAAATCTTTGAAAGGCACTGATTTTAAATTACCAATATAGCCAGTATGATGATGATACATTTTATCGTTGTACTTGTTTCCAGTGACAGTCACTTTAGCCGCATTAACAATTACAATATAATCTCCAGTATCAACATGAGGAGTGAATTCAGCCTTATGCTTACCACGAAGACGAGAAGCTACCTCGGTTGCCAGGCGTCCTAGTGTCTTACCATCGGCATCAACCAAAAACCAATCTCTTTTAACCTCTTCGGCTTTCGCACTAAATGTCTTCATAACTCTTTTCTCTATGTCGCTTCAGAATAATCGGACTATTATAATCACTTTTCATTCTTGATGTAAGTTTTCATAAAGCTAAAATTAAACTATCGACTAACAAAATCATGGGTTATATTTGAAATTTATTTTATCGCAATATCCATATCTTTTTGATACAGCTCTGTTTCAACATCCATCAGTCCTAGCAAGGTGTGAAACAAGTTATCATGTGATTTTGCTAACTCTGAATTTTTCTTTATGGCATCTATATCAAATACCTTTGTTAAGCCTTCATCAAACCACATAAACGCTGGAATATCAATCTGCTCATCTGGAGCCATAAAATATGGCATTCCATGCAAATACAAACCACCTTCCCCTAATGACTCTCCATGGTCACTTATATAAAACATTGCGGCATCAGACTCTTGTGAGTTATTCTTTAGAAGTCCTATAACTTTCGAAAGAAAGTAATCTGTATATAAGATTGTATTATCATACGCATTACTTATTTCTTCATCACTACATTCATTTAGCTGTTTAGTTTTACATACTGGTAAAAAAACTTCAAATTGCTCTGGATACCTCTTGTAGTATGCGGGCCCATGACTTCCCATTGAATGCAACACTATAAGCACATCCCTATTATCTTGCTCATCAATATAGCTTTGCAAATTTACCAACATCCCTTCATCTCTGCACTCAGGATTACAAATTGAATTCTGGTCTGATGATCGATAATCCTTAAAAGTAATACGATCTGCTACACTCTTTGAACTCGAGTTATTATCTAGCCAAAGAACACTCACGCCTGCATGACTAATTATATCGAGAACATTACTCATATTTTTACCATTAGCATGGTTATAGCTAGAACGATCGAGTAATGAAAACATACACGGCACCGACAAAGCAGTATCAGTTCCACATGAAGTCATTTTCTTAAATGAAACAATCTCTTCTTGCTCTAGATTGGGATTCGTTTTGAGGTTATAGCCATTGATTGACATGTGATCACTTCTTGCAGTTTCACCTACTACTAAAATCACTAGGCGCCTTTTGTCTGACTTCTTATTAAGTTTTGCATCTAGGCCAATTTCTTTAAATGGTTTAGTTGATGTAGCAAATTTTGAGTCAACAAACTTTGTCGCTGAATACAAATAATATGTTGGAGTAATATAGAGCCGTAGATCACGATTTTCTCTTGCAAAAGATGAATAATGTTTTGAAAAGGTTAATACTACAATTACAAATATAATAACTAAAACTAAAAAAGTTTTTATGCGCTCCCAAAGCTGAGCTTTAAATGATATTTTTTTTAGTTTTACCGCCCATACAAAAATTGATGGCAATAACCCAAATATAAAAAAATATAGAATTGACTTAAAACTTACCAAGTCAAGAAACTCACTTGTATCAGTTTCAAATGTATTTAAAATCATATTATGATCAAAAACAATGCCATAATTATTTGTACTATAGCTCACAATTGCAGAAATCATAATCAATACGATTAGAATTGGCTTAGTAGTTACCCTGTAACAAAAGAGCAGTAATAATGCAGCTAAAAAAGTAAATAAAAAGAAAAATAAAGATCCCAAAAATAACCAATTCTCAGATAATGGATAAACCAAAATTGTTTTTTGGAAAAATGTAAAATTACCCGTTATTGTTAAGAACGCTGAAACAAACAAAACTAGATAAATCTGCGATAATTTCTTAGGGAAAAGCTGCATTTATTGTGCTTAAAAAAAATACTAGTTATTATATTATCCATTAGACAACAAAGGAAGTAATGCTAAACTCACATATACATTTAGATTTTGACTACGTTAACCCTCCTTCAAGCACTACAACGGGAGTTATCGTTCCCTCAACTGGAAAAGATAACTGGGATAATGTTATTGCTTGCTGTAAAAAAGACAACCATAGCCATTACGCTCTTGGAATTCATCCTTGGTTTATTGATGACCACCAGATGATAGATTTATATTCACTTGAAGTTCTTATTGAAGAAAAAAAACCTGTAGCTATAGGCGAATGCGGTCTAGACTATGTAAAAGTTAAAGATCGCAATAAACAACGCTTCTTTTTTGATGAACAAGTTGCATTAGCGACTCGTTTTAACTTACCATTAATTATTCATTCAGTTCAAGCAACTGAAGATGTAACTGATTTGCTGAAATCATATTCTAAATCTCGTGGTGTAATTCATGCATATTCAGGAAGTCTTCAGCAAGCAGAAAATTTAATGAAAATAAATTTTTTATTTGGCTTTGGCAACACACTGGTCAACCCTCACGCATACAAACTTCATGACATCGTAAAGTTTTTACCTATAGAGTCTATAGTTATTGAGACTGATGATCATAATAACTCAGATGAGTTAATTCAAGTAGCAGAAAGAGTTGCAAGAATAAAAAAGATTCCAGTTGAGCAAGTCATTGAACAGTGCGATCAAAACACTCTTGATCTTTTTAATTTAAGTTAATGGCGCTATCTCTTGTATGCCTAATACTTTTGGGCTTATGATTGCCGAACACATTGTTCAAACTATATTAAAATCATAGTAATTAGAACTTGGAGAACTTTATGGGAACTGAAAGCCCTATTTGTGACTTTAATCTACCCGCAATTGAATTTAATTTAAAAGGCGTAGATGGTAATTATTACGGTCTTAATAGCTTAAAGGGCCCAAATGGTTTACTAGTAATGTTTATTTGCAACCACTGTCCATACGTCAAATCAATCATTCACAAAATTATTAGAGATACAAAGGAACTTGCAACTTTAGGAATTAATAGTGTTGCAATAATGTCAAATGATCCTAATGAGTATGAAGAAGACTCGTTTGAAAACATGAAAAAAATTTCAAAAGAACTAAATTTTGCCTTCCCATATCTAATCGATGAAACTCAAGAAATTGCAAAATCTTATGGAGCAGTCTGCACCCCTGACTTTTTTGGTTACAATAAAGACCTAGGCCTCCAATATCGCGGACGACTCGATGAATCTAGAAAGGAGTCAGTTATAAATGCAAAGCGAGATCTATTTGAAGCGATGAAAAATATTGCTATAACCGGCAATGGCCCTAAAGAGCAGATCCCTTCAATGGGTTGTTCAATTAAATGGCTTAATTAATTTATTTTATTAGTGACTTCACCGCGATAAATTATCGGTTTTCAATGCAGAATATCAAATAAAGGTATAATACTCACCTTTTTACTCCCCCACCGTACATGTCTGAATACGAGTCAAGCGTAAAGTTTAATAGTTTTGGTCTTTCTAAGGCTCTAATAAAGGTGCTCGATGAAGTTGGTTACGAAACACCTTCAGCAATTCAAGAGCAGTGCATACCTCACTTACTTAATGGACATGATATTATAGGTCAGGCACAAACTGGTACCGGTAAAACAGCAGCCTTTGCTCTTCCTTTGATTGATAGAATTGATCTTGATAATAATCAAGTTCAACTTTTAGTTTTGACCCCTACTAGGGAGCTTGCTATTCAAGTTTCAGAAGCTATTCAAACCTATGCTAGACATCTCAAAGGATTTCATGTATTGCCTATATATGGAGGACAATCTTATGATATTCAATTAAGGCCATTAAAAAGAGGAGTCCACGCCGTTGTAGGAACCCCTGGAAGAGTAATGGATCACCTAAAAAGAGGCACACTTAAGTTAAATTCACTTAAAGCACTTGTTCTTGACGAGGCTGATGAAATGTTGAAAATGGGTTTTATTGATGACGTTAAGTGGGTATTGGAAAAACTACCAAAAGAACGTCAAATTGCTCTTTTTTCAGCCACAATGCCCGATGTAATTAGAAGAGTTGCAGAAAAATTCTTAAACAACCCTAAGGTTGTCAAAATAAAAACAAAGACTGCTACTGCTCAAACAATTAGCCAAAGATATTGGCTAGTTAGTGGTGTTAATAAGTTAGATGCACTTACTCGAATTTTAGAGGTCGAGTCATTTGAAGCCTTACTTATTTTTGTAAGAACAAAAACTGCAACCTCAGACCTGGCAGAAAAATTATCCGCTAGAGGCTTTACGGCTGAAGCAATTAATGGTGATATCGCTCAAAACCAAAGAGAGCGGATTATTCAACAACTCAAAAATGGAAAAATTGACATCCTAATTGCAACAGATGTTGCCGCACGTGGCTTAGATGTTAATCGTATCTCTCATGTTATAAATTATGATATACCACAAGATCCAGAATCCTATGTTCATCGTATTGGAAGAACAGGTAGAGCAGGAAGAGAAGGTAAAGCTATACTTTTCGTTGCACCACGAGAAAGAAGAATGCTAAAAACAATAGAAAGAATTACTCGTCAGCCAATTGATCCTATGCAACTTCCTTCTGCGAAGATTATTAATGAACAAAGAGTTATTAACTTTAAGCACAGAATAACGGATACTCTAAATAATCAAGAGCTATCTATCTTTGAGGAGCTGATTCTTAATTACCAAAAAGAACACGAGATTGATGCTTTTAAAATAGCATCAGCATTAGCATTAATGGCTCAAGGTATAGAACCATTACTCCTTAATGAAAAAGAAATAAATCAAGCATCATTTAATGATAGCAGTAATGACAAAATTTCTGTTTCTATTCATGCAGACCCTCTAAAGGATAATCCAGCAATAAAGATGCGTAGGTACAGGGTTGCTGTAGGTCGTAAAGACAACATAAAACCTGGTAATGTTTTAGGTGCAATTGCAAATGAAGCTGAAATTAGTAGTGAGTTTATTGGTGCAATTCAGATTTTTCAAGACTTTACCACTGTTGATTTACCAGACGAAATGCCTAAAGAAACAATTGAAATCCTGAAAAAAACTAGGGTTTTTGATAAAAAACTTAGCATCGAAGAGCTAACAGAAAAAAATAATACTACCTCCCCCCGTGAAAAAAGTGATCATTTTAAGAAAAATTCTTCAAGAAGAGGTAGCGAAAGAAAGTTTGAAAGAAAGCCTAGAGGTAAGAGTGGAGGTAAACCTAATCGACACAAAGACAAAAAGTTTTCACGCAGTAAACCAAAAAGATAATCCTAACTACTAGCAAATAGACTTATTTGATACAAAATAATAGGTTAAAATGCGATTGCTGGTTAAAATACAGCTAATTTTGATGTTGTGTTGTTGATTCATAGTAAGTCGCTTTCACAGTTAATTAGGTTGGTTGCATCTTTTCCATGTTTTATTTTTTTTAGGAGACTGCATGTCTACAACAACAGGACGCGTTAAATGGTTTGACGCAAAAAAAGGTTTTGGTTTTATTGAACAAGAAAGTGGTGATGATGTTTTTGTTCACTTCAGAGCAATTCAAGGTGATGGTTATAAGTCACTAGAAGAAGGTCAAGAAGTAGAATTTGAACTCGAAGATGGCGCAAAAGGTCCACAAGCTGCCAACGTAGTTCCAAAATAGTTCTAGAATTATTTAAATAAACCCAGCCTCAGTGCTGGGTTTTTAATTCTTCTCTGTATATCCAACTGTTTATCTTTAAGATTTTTTCAGTTGTTAATAGCAAATGTTTTATTTTTGACAAGATAGTCTGGCTATATATTTCTCACTATTTTTTTAATAGACATATCCTAGATTTTATAAATAGTTTTAAATCTAATTCAATTTAATACAGTTTCATTAATCATTAAGGCTCTTAGCTATAATATAGTCAATAGATAAATGTTATAAATTTATGAAAACATTCTACTGGTATGACTATGAAACTTTTGGCCTTTCGCCAAGAGTCCAGAGAATTGCTCAATTTGCAGGCATTAGAACTGATGAGAACCTCAATGTCCTTGATGAACATATGTTCTACTGCAAGCCAACTCATGACTGCTTACCTGCCCCAGAAGCTTGTGCAGTTACTGGCATAACACCACAGTTATGTGAACAGAAAGGTTTAATTGAACACGAGTTTATAAAAAAAATAAACAAAGAATTTACAGTACCTCAAACATGCATTGTTGGTTACAATTCTATTGCTTTTGATGATGAATTTACGCGTCACACTCTATTTAGAAATTTTTTAGACCCCTATGCTTGGCATTGGCAAAATGGCAATACGAGATGGGATATTCTTAATGTTGCACGTTTTTGCTATGCTCATAAAGAACATGAAAGCTTAGAATGGGTGAAAAATGAAAATAATAGGCCTATTTTTAAGCTAGATAGACTCGCGCCAGCTAATTCAATAGATCATACTAATGCGCATGATGCCATGGCAGATGTCCGCGCTACAATTGGTATTGCTAAAATTATTCAAAAAACCCAGCCAGTATTTTTCAATTACGCTCTCAGCCTTAATGAAAAAAAAGAAGTCAGTAGGCAAGTTAAGCTCCTTCATCCTATGCTTCTAACCTCTTCATCTTTTGGATATAAGTGCTCATTTACTCGTATGGTAACAGCTCTTTGCTACCATCCAGATTATCCCGACCGTGCGATAGTTTTTAATCTTGAACAAGACCCTGAAATAATTTTAGAATTAGATTCTAATGAATTAAAAACACTCGTATTTACAAAAAAATCCGATCTACCTAAAGGCGTTGATAAGCTAGAACTGAATGAGCTAATATTTAACAAAAGTCCTATGTTTGTATGTAGTCCAAAACCTGATAACTTCAAGCTTTCACCTCTGCTTATTGAAAAATTACAAGTTGATATGGATAAATGTATGAAGAATTTGTCTTATATCCAAAACAATCAAAAGCAAATAGAAGAAATAGTTCAATCAATATATAAAAAAGATTCTGAAAGAGAGATGAGCAATGATATTGACCAATCTCTTTATGATAATTTTGTAAGTAATAAAGATAGAAAGATATGTAACCATATTCAATCTCTTTCTAGTAATGAAATTGGTCTACTAAATCCAGACTTTGAAGACAGAAGATTATTAAAATTATTTTTTAACTTTAAAGCTAGAAATTATCCTGAATTATTGTCCAAGGATGAGCAAGAAGAATGGTTTGAAATTGTTCAATCTCGAGTTCAAAATGGTGAAAATGGATTTCTTTCATTTGATAGCTTTGAAAATAGCTTAGATAACTTAAAAACTAGCAAACCAGAAAAAAATAAACTCTGGCAAGATTTAGAGGTTTATGCTCAAACATTTCTATAAAACAAGATAGCCTATCTATTGAAAAATAACCAAAAATTAAGTATAATATTTACGCAGTATTTACTAAAAAAAGGCATAAATGAACGCAGAAACTAGAAGTGAAATGTTTGGTAGACTTCTTGCACAGATACCTAACCCTACAACTGAACTTAACTACTCAACATCATTTGAACTTTTGGTGGCAGTAACACTATCCGCTCAAGCTACAGATAAGAGCGTTAATCAAGTTACTAACATTCTTTTTCCATTAGCAAATACACCTGAAACTATCTTTGAACTTGGTGAAGATACTCTTCGTGATACGATTAAAACTATTGGGCTATTTAACTCAAAAGCAAAACATATAATTCAAACATGTCGTATATTAATTGATAAGTACAATTCACAAGTACCAGAAACCAGAAAAGAATTGGAAGCACTCCCTGGTGTTGGTCGTAAAACAGCTAATGTAGTTCTAAATACCGCTTTTGGGCAACCAACAATAGCAGTTGATACTCACATCTATCGTGTAGCTAATCGCACAGCGATAGCCTCAGGAAAAACAGTACTAGAAGTTGAAAAAAAATTAATAAAATTTATACCAGATGACTATAAAGTGCCAGCTCATCATTTAATGATTCTTCACGGCAGGTATGTGTGTAAAGCTCGCTCTCCTCACTGTCCTGAATGCACCTTACTAGATCTTTGTGAATATGAAGAGAAGAATATCTAGCAATATGCCTAAGTATTGTGTTTTCTCAAGATAGAACGAAACAGAGAGCGTTCCTAGCCAGTTGTTGGCAAAAAAATCTTAATAAAGAATATTTAGAGCCACTAGAGCAACAATTAGTATTCATAATACAAGCTCATCCTGAATATCATCATCTTATTAATGATGTAAATTCGGAATACTCTCCAGAGCAAGGTGAAATAAATCCATTTCTACATATAAATCTTCATTTAGCTCTTAAAGATCAACTATCAATAAACCAGCCGATAGGAATTAATCAAATATATCAAGATTTAATCAAAAAATATAAAGATTCGCATGAAGTTGAACACTTAATGATGGAGTGTATAGCTGAAATGATCTACATTTCTCAAAAAAACAATACTGAAATTGATGAAGATGCCTATCTGAATCGTCTTAAGAACCTAATAAATTAATATTAAGTGGTATTAATATGTTATTAATTAACAATAAACAACATATTTGTGTCATTTAAATACGTTTAAATATCTTAGTTCCAATTTGCAAAGTTTTTTAGTAATTGTAACCCATCGCTTTGTGATTTTTCTGGATGAAACTGGACTGCAAATAGCTTATCAATTGCAATTGCCGAGGTAAAAGTTTCCCCATAGTGTGTGGTACCTACAACGCAACTTGCATCATCCTCATCTACAAAATAACTATGAACACTATAAAAACGACAATTATTGTCAATTTTATACCAAAGTGGGTGATCACCTACTTGTTTTACTGAATTCCATCCAATATGTGGTATTTTAAGATCTTTATTTCTAAATTTTAATACCTTTCCTGGTACTATTGATAGTCCATTTATGCCATCGTTTTCCTCACTATAATCAAATAGTAGTTGCAATCCTAAGCATATCCCAAGGAAAGGCTTTGCTCTGGAAGCTAATTTAATTTCATCTGTTAATTCATTTGAACTTAGCGCACTCATGCAAGCTCCCATAGCCCCTTGTCCAGGAAAAACTATACGGTCTGAGTTCTTGATTACTTGAGGATCACTGGTAAGAATACAGTGATCATTTGGTGCAACATGCTCTAAGGCTTTCTGAACGGAACGGACATTCCCCATTCCATAATCAACAATTGCAATTGTTTGCACGTTGCTTTATCCTTATCCTATTTCTGCTAGAGTGAACCCTTTGTTGAGGGGATAACATTTAATTGCCTCTGATCGGGCGTTACGGCCATACGTAGTGCTCTTCCAAATGCTTTAAATATTGTTTCTGCCTGATGATGAGAGTTTACACCCTTTAAATTGTCAATATGAAGCGTTACCAATGCATGATTAGCAAATCCTTGAAAAAACTCTCTAATCAAATCTACATCAAATGTTCCGACCCTGTCTCTTGTGAACTTTACACCCAAATCCAGTCCAGGGCGTCCAGATAAATCTATAACAACTCTTGATAAAGCCTCATCTAATGGAACATAAGCGTGTCCATAGCGAGTTAAGCCTTTTTTATCCCCAACTGCCTCAAAGAAAGCTTGACCGATAGTAATGCCAATATCTTCTACAGTATGGTGATCATCAATTTCTGTGTCGCCATCACATTTAATAGACAAATCCATTAAACCATGGCGAGCAATTTGATCTAGCATATGATTTAGAAATGGAACACCGGTTTCTATATCAGCTTTACCTGTACCATAAAGTTCTAAACTAACTTTGATATCAGTTTCGTTTGTTTTCCGTTCTTTAGTAATCATTATTTGAATTTTATCTTAAGCTAAATAGTCTCTGATAAGAATTTCTGCTATTTGAATTGTATTAAGTGCGGCTCCTTTTCGAATATTATCCGAAACAACCCATAAGTTGAGTCCTTTCTCATGGCTAATATCCTCCCTAATTCGACTAACATAGATAGCATCATTGTTCGTTGCCTCTGTAAAAGGCGTTGCATAACCTCCGTCACTTCTTTCATCCATTACTATGACGCCATCTGCCTTTTCTAGCAATTTACGAGCATCATTTGCAGAAATTTTTTCCTTGGTTTCTATATGAACAGCTTCCGAGTGACTATATACAACAGGAATTCTAACTGCTGTAGGATTAACAAGAAGGTTTTCATCTTCAAAAATCTTCTGAGTCTCCCAAACCATTTTCATTTCCTCTTTTGTATAACCATTCTCTTGAAACGTATCTATATGAGGGATAGCATTAAAAGCTATTTGCTTAGTATAGACTTCTACCTCTACATCCTTGCCATTTAATAAGTTAGCAGTTTGGTTTGTTAGCTCAGTAATTGCCTCTTTTCCACTTCCTGAAACTGCTTGATAGGTTGCTACATTAATTCTATCTATTCCAACAGCATCATATATTGGCTTTAAGGCAACCAACATCTGTATTGTAGAGCAGTTTGGATTAGCAATAATATTACGATTCGTATAATTAGCAATTGCATGTGGATTTACTTCTGGAATAACAAGAGGAATATCTTCATCACGCCTAAAATGTGCTGTATTATCAATAACAATACATCCCTTTGAAGCAGCTACTGGAGCATATTTTTCTGAAATATCACCGCCAGCAGAAAACATACCAATTTGTACTTTAGAAAAATCAAAAGTATCTAGATCTTCAACTAACCAAGACTTACCCTGACACTTTACTTTACTTCCAGCAGATCGTTTTGATGCCAAAGGGTATAAATTATTGATTGGAAAATTTCTTTGATCTAAAATTGAGATCAATGTCTCTCCAACTGCACCTGTCGCACCGACAATAGCGACGTCATATTTTTTACTCATAATGTTCTAGGTATTACTAAAAAATATAGATTATACAAAGGACTAGAGTTAATAAGCATAGATTTATTCAATTATTCAGAATATATAATTCACTTAAATGCACTAATTTTTCCTCAATCACGGAAGTCGCCATGGCATCTCGCCTGTATTAAATGTAGCAGTATATAATTCAAACCAAGTTTCGAGATCCATATTAAAACTCAAAGCATCAGAAATTTTAGCTATCCTATCAAGATTATTTGTCCCCATCACAGGGCAAATCTTCGCAGGATGAGCTAAGAGCCATGCGACAGCAACTGCAGCCCTATCAACATTTTGCTTTGTTGCAGTTTTATCTAGAGTCTCACCAAGGGAGCTCTCATCTGTCATTAGCTTGCCACCACCAAGGGGTGACCAGGCCATTACCGGAGTAGCTCGCTCCTGATGAAAAGCTAAATCACCATTTGTAAAAGCATCGTTTGTTGATAATGAAAGCTCTATTTGGTTTGTGACTAACTGAGTATTCATTCCAGACTGCAATAAGTTGAAATCCCATGGTTTAAAGTTTGAAACACCAACCTCTCTAACTTTTCCAGATGAAACAAGGTCATCAAGAGCTCTTCCAGTTTCATTATGATCCATAAAAGGATTTTGTCGATGAATCAATAATAAATCTATATAGTCTGTTGACATGTTTTTTAGAGACACTTCAACAGAGTCATTGATATGCCCTCTAGAGGTGTCATAATGACTAACTGATATATTTGAATATCGCTCAGATGGATTAACAATACCACACTTGGTGACAATTTCAATCCTATTTCTTAATCCTGGATTTGCTTTAATAACATTTCCAAATAATGCCTCAGTATTATATGAACCATAGACTGCAGCTTGATCAAATGTCGTAATGCCTTGATCTAGGCATGAATTTATTTTGTCATCAATATGCTTAGTAGATATATCACTATCAGATGCTAATCGCCACATACCGTAAACAATTCTACTTAAGTTAGTTGAATTTGATAAATCTACACGTTCCATATTAACTCCAAATAGTAAAAGATCCTAGACAGAATTTTCAACCTCTATATATTGATGCTGCAATTTAAATTTTGCACATAGGTGCTTACATAAAGCTTGGACACCATATCTTTCCGTAGCATGATGACCTGCTGAAATAAATGTAATATTATTCTCTTTTGCAGCAGCAGGAGTCTTTTCTGAGACCTCACCACTTAAATACAAATCAACATTAAGATTGATTGCATCTTCAATAAAACTTTGCGCACCACCTGTACACCAAGCAATATTTTTAATTTTTCCTTCCTGCTTTCCAAAAATCTGTGGAGTTCTATCTAATTTCGCATCAATCAATTTTGAAAAATCAATTACATTACTATTTAATTCACCCTGCCAAAGCAAACTATCTTTAACCGGTTGCATATTTTTTATACCTAAGAGCTTTCCAAGCTCAACATTATTTCCAATATCTGGATGATCATCCAAAGGAAGATGGAAACCAAAAAGGTTAATGTTATGATTTAATAACAAAGAAATCTTTTGTCGCTTTGCACCAGTAATAGTCTTAGCCTCATTATCCCAAAAGATGCCATGATGCACAAAAATTGCATCTGCCTTTTCTTCAATAGCACATTCAATGAGATCTAAATTAGCACTTACACCACTGATAATTTTATTAATTCTAGAGGTGCCCTCAATTTGTAAACCATTCGGTCCATAATCTTTATAGTTATCAACGCTTAAATAGCTGTGACAATAATTTTTTAAATCATCGCGATCAACCATAGTATTCCTTGATATGCTTAAGAAGAATGTTATTTTCTTTTGATTCACTAACACTGATACGAATAAAATTTTCTAATTCCGAGTCTACTGCAAAGCCTTTAACTAAGACTCCATTAGACTTTAATGACCCACATAAAGATTGTGCATTATCAGCTTTTATTAAAAGAAAGTTAGTCTGGGATGGATAGACAGCAAGTTCTGGAATTAAAGAAAGCTCATCAAAAAGTCGACCCCTTTCATTCATAATTATTTTGGCATTATTAGCGATGCGCTCTTTTTCTTTAAGCAAAAAATTTGCGCTAGCTTGCGTCAAAATATTTATATTGTATGGAAGTCGTAATTTATTTAATTGCTCTATAGTCTCTTGACTTCCAACCAATAAACCAAGCCTAAGACCGGCAAAGCCTATTTTTGAAATTGTTCTTAGAACCACCAGATTCGAAAAATTGACAATTTCAGCCAAAAAGCTTTTGTCTGAATAGGCGTAATAAGCCTCATCTAGAACAACTAGAGAGTCAGTTGACTTAATTATTTCTTTAATCGCTTCATAATCAAATGAATTTCCAGTTGGGTTATTAGGATAAGCTATAAAAATTAGCTTTGGCTTATTACTTGTAATTGCTTTGAGAGTATTTTCTAAGTCAATTTCAAATTTATCATTAAGCTTTATTCCCTGATAGTTTAATTGAGTAAACTTCGCAACCATTTCATACATCACAAAACTTGGCTCAAAACTCATCACTATATCGCCACTATTGCATGCCATAGCTAATAGTTGAATCAATTCATCTGAACCGTTACCAAGCAAAACTCCCAAGTCATTTGGAATATCCATGAGACTTCTTATAGTAGTATGTAACTCTTCAGCGTTACTATCAGGATAACGATTAACTTGGGCTTGTGCAATGCAATCTAAAAAATATTGCTTTAGATCTTCAGGAACTCCAAATGGACTTTCCATTGCATCCATCTTAAGCATATTTTTTGACGAAGGCACATGATAAGCCTTGATATCTTTAATATCTGCTCTTAGCCATTGATTAATAAACGTCATAGTGGTTTCGGATAGGTTCGATTTGGATGATACTGCATTTTACCAAGCTTTTTTGCATTCAATAAAGTTTGGTATGTGTAATCAAGCGCCCTTCTACATGACTCCTCTACCGACACATCAGTTGCTATTAAAGCGCTAATAGCACTAGATAAGGTACAGCCTGAACCATGGTAATTTCCAAGTAGTTTTTTGTAAGAAAATTTACTTACGAGATTAGAGTGATGATATAAACGATGTTCAATTTCAACTTCAGAACTATCAGAGGTTGTCACTAGAACCCAAGGACACTTTAAGCTTGCTACTGCTGATTGCTCATTAAGGCCAGGTGCAAGACAACTAAGCTCTGATAGATTTGGTGTCAATAATGAACAAAGCGGAATAAGGTCATTCTTCATTGCTTCTATCATAGAATCAGTACTAAGCTCAATATCTGAACTAGAAACTATAATAGGGTCAAGAACAATAGAAAGATCAGGTCTATTAATAAGAAGCTTAGCTATAGTTTTGATTTGGGATGAGGAGCCTAAAAGCCCAATTTTTACTACTTTGAAATCAATATCCTCTTTAATTGATTTAAACTGCGCCTGTATGAGACTATTATTTGTTGCCTCAAGAAATGTTACATTTTGAGTATTTTGAACAGTAAGCGTTGTAATAATTGGAAGTGGCGTTATTCCAAACTGATTAATTGTTTCAATATCAGCTGAAACTCCTGCAGCACCACTTGGATCTAATCCTGAAAATAATAAAACAGTATCGGCAGAATGCCTTTTCACTTTCTATTGGGATTCTTTCTTAATTAAATAATCGATTACTTCAAAAATCTTCTCTGCACTTCCGGCACTAGTAGCATTAACCATATACTTACCATTTACAATGAAAGCTGGGACTCCAGGAATGCGGTATTTATAGGTATTAGCTTTCGCTTTATTAACAGCAACTTTAACAGGAAAAGATTCATAGACTTTATTTGCCTTTTGTTCATCTACACCATTCAGAGATAGCCATGTGACAAAGTCTTCCTGTGTTTTAAATTTGAGTTTTTGAATGTGGATTGCATTAAACAATGCACCATGTAAGCGATCCACCTCACCCAATTCTTGTAATACATAATAAAAATTAGCGCCATACTCCCACCCTGGAAAAACAGCAGGCTGCAGAACAAGCTGCGCAGAACTATTCATTGTTTTGAGCCAGTTATCAAGCAAAGGATGTACTGAAAAACAATGCGGACAGAAATACCAAAATAGTTCTCTGACTTCAACTAGGTCTCTCGTTTCAGTTTCAACGGCCTTATCAAGAACAATATAATTTTTACCGGCTACAAATTCTGCTTGTGTAGTATTAGTAAAAAAAACAAAAGCTGATAAAACAATTAGCGAAGAAAGTGCAGTTAATTTTTTCATATTAGTAGTCATTTAACCAAAAAGTTTGTCTATATTATACTGATTTAACTCAAAATCCTTATTGGATTGAAACTCTTCCCAAAGATTTAAAAATGAAATACCTTTTTGTGGGTGAATATCTTCAGGATTGAGTTCTGCAAGTGGTGCAAGAACAAATGCATATTTTAATATATCTCTTCGAGGTACTTTCAAATCTTCATCAATAGCATCGTTATATAAAACAAGATCAAGATCAATAATTCTTGAAGAAAATTTTGGTACAGAACGGTCCCTTCCCAAAGAGTTCTCAATATCATGCAAAATACCTACAACCTCATTAATGTTGTTTTTAGTCTTAGCGTTGACACCAACATTATAAAAGTTACTGCCTACAAATCCTTCAGCAGGACTTTCGAAAATTGACGATACAGTAATATCTGTAAAATTGGATTTCAACTTATTTAAAGCAAGGCGAATATTAATTCGTCTATTTTTATTTGATCCGATATTTAGATGCAAAAAATTCATTAATCATGTGATCTTTCAATAATAACTCCAACACCCTCAGCTCCAGTAATTGCCTCACCCTTATTAAGTTTTAATTTAACCCAATGAACACCAAATTCTTTAAGAATAATTTGGCAAATTTCTTCTGCTAAAGTTTCTACAAGCTGAAATTCCGACTCACGAACAAAACTAGAAATACGCTTACAAACATTTTTATAGTTTAAAGCTTGATCAATATGATCAGAACTTGCAGCTGCAGTAATATTGGAAGACATTTCAATATCTAGAACAATTTCTTGTCGTATCTTCCTTTCCCAATCATAAATACCAATTACAGTATCAATTTTAAGACCTTGTACAAAAACAATATCCATATTAAATTTAATTAAAAAAAACTATTATGATACCTTTGAGAAAACCTGTGAACCCTACAAAAAAACGTTTTCGTTGATATAATTAATCATTTAGTCATAAAATCGGATATGTCAATAAAAATCAGGAGAAGTGATTGATTTATTTTTTAATGGTAAGCTACTTAATTGGCTCAATATCGAGCGCCATTATTATTTGTAAGGTTGCAGGTCTTCCAGATCCTAGAACTCAAGGATCTAAAAACCCTGGCGCTACAAATGTGCTCAGATTTGGTGGTAAGAAAATTGCCGCATTTGTTCTAATCTTTGACGGCCTAAAAGGAGCTTTACCTGTAATAACAGCTAATTATTTTGGATTAAGTTTGTTTGAATTAACCTTCATTTTACTTTTTGCCTTTCTAGGTCATGTGTTTCCACTTTTTTTTGGCTTTAAAGGTGGAAAAGGAGTGGCAACTTACCTTGGAGGACTAATAGGAATTAATTTATTGATAGGCTTAACTTTTGCAATTATTTGGCTCATTGTTGCTAAAGTTTTAAAGTTTTCATCTCTAGCCGCACTAATCGCAACGATACTTTCACCAATTTATTTTTATTTAATAACAGCTAATTTACAGGCAGCTTTAGTTATTGGTTTAATCGGTCTATTTATAATTTACAATCACCGAACAAATATTAAAAGACTCATTAAGAAAGAAGAGGATATTATTCAGTCTTAATACTCACACCTCTACCTAACAGAGCATTAGCTATTAAAGCCAATATCACAATCATAATTACAGGAACAAGAAATGCCTTCCAAAGTTCAACAGAACCTATACCTAAAAAGCCTAGCCTAAATGCATCCATCATATAGTAAATAGGATTAAAGGCTGATAAACTCCTCCAAAAACTAGGCAATATATCAATACTATAAAACATCCCTCCAAGATAGGTTAGCGGCAATAATACAAAGTTAGGAACGATTGAGATATCATCAAACGTTCTTGCAAACACAGCGTTAATAAAGCCAGCTAAAGAAAACATTACCGACGTCAAAAGGAAAGTTACTGCAATAATCAAAAGATTATATGTTTGGATTTCAACAAAAAATGATATAGTGAAGGTAACTGCTAGACCCACAAAAAAGCCTCTTGCAATACCACCACTCACAAATCCCATTAAAATTACCCAATTAGGTGTTGTGGAAACTAATAACTCTTCAAAACTATTGTTATATTTAGTCATAAAGAATGACGAGACTGTATTGGCATAAGACTGCATTATTACAGTCATGAGGATTATCCCAGGAACTATAAAATGGAGATAATCAATACCCTGCATTTGACCTATCCTCCCACCCATTAATCCACCAAATATTAGCAAATAAAGTGAAGTCGTAATGACTGGGGGAATTATAGTTTGAACCCAAATTCGAGCAAATCTAAGAATCTCTTTTGTGACAATTGTTTTATAGGCGATCCACATATGAAATCTCTAATTAGTGAGTGATATAAATAGTGCTTCTAAGCGATTTTGTGAGTTACGTAAATGAGAAACATTAATATTTTGAGAAGACAAGCCTGAAATTACATCAGAAATTGAAGTCGACTCACCTTGAGAAACTTGTAACGTATTTTCATCCAATATTTCACAATCACAATTATCAATAGTTACATTCTTAGGTAACGTTTCAATAGTATCAAGAATTAAAACTTGTCGTTTTGCTCTGAGAAGTAGTTTTTTCATATTTGATTGCTCAACTAAATTGCCATTATTTAGTATAGCGATATTACGACATAAAGCTTCTGCCTCTTCTAAATAGTGAGTAGTTAAAATAATGGTCATTCCTTCATTATTCAGCTGGGTTAAATAACGCCACATTGATTGACGTATTTCAACATCAACGCCAGCTGTAGGTTCATCTAAAATCAATATGCTAGGTTTGTGCATTAGTGCTCTTGCAAGCATAAGTCGCCTTTTCATTCCTCCAGAAAGAGATTGGGCAACATCGAAACGCCTATCCCATAGTTCCATCTTTTTTAATAATACTTCAGCTTGAGTTTTAGCTTCAGAACGTGAAATACCAAAATAACCAGCTTGGTTCAGTAGAATTTCAATATTCGGTTCATGGGGATTAAAGTTAAATTCTTGAGGCATTAAACCAATCATTCTTTTGACTTTATTTGCATGGGTTTTCTGGTCTAATCCATTAATTTGAACTGCTCCAGATGTGCTCTTTAAGAGCCCAGATATAATACCTATTGCTGTTGTTTTTCCTGCACCATTTGAACCTAAAAGTGCGAAAAAATCTCCCTGCTCTACCTTAAGATTTACTCCCTTAAGTGCTTTAAGTTTATTAGAATAGGTTTTGGTTAAATTTTCTGTAGAAAGTGCTAATGACATAAACTTGATCGTATTGGGATATTGTAAAAATTAGAGTTACTATATAATTAATTTTTAGTTTTGCTATACGAAATTATTTTAACATTTATCGCCCTTATTAGGCGATTTTTGGGATAATTACTAAGTTCAAATATTTTACTAAATTATTAAACCATATGCCTACCAAAAAAAATGTTGAGTTACCAGATATAGGTGATTTTGACTCTACTGATGTTATCGAAGTATTAGTTAAGGTTGGTGATATTGTCAATGAAAACGATAGTATTATTACCCTTGAAACTGACAAAGCGTCAATGGAAATTCCTGCTCCTTTTGCAGGAAAGGTAACCTCACTATCAATCAAAGTCGGTGACAAAATAGCGAAAGGTGAGCTTATTCTCACTCTTGAAAGTGAGTCAGAGGAAATAAAGGGTGAGCTAGATCAGGTAGAAGGTAAATTAGAGAACGTAGAAGAAACTATTAAGCAAGAAGATATTGATGTTAACACTGACAATTCAGCGCCACCTCAAGATTCAATTGAAAACAATGATGAGCCTCAAGAAGAACTCTCTGTAAAAACTAAAATAGATTCTCATGCCTCTCCTTCAATAAGAAAATTGGCAAGAGAGCTAGGCGTTAGCTTAGCAAAAATTAAAGGTACTGGGCAAAAAGGTAGGGTTCTTGATGAAGACTTAAAGTCCTACGTAAAGCAAATCGTTAGTCATGGTGGTACTGATGATGAAGTTGAGATAGTACCACTCTCGAGAATCAAGAAAATTTCAGGGAAACATCTTACAAAATGTTGGTCAACTATCCCTCATGTGACTCAATTTGATGAGGTCAATATTGAACAAATGGAAAAATTCCGTCTACATCAAAAAGAAAGAAACATTAAGTTAAGTCCGTTAGTCTTTATCATGAAAGCTGTTGTTCAGACTCTAAAACGTCATCCAAACTTTAACGCTTCTCTTGATGAGAATGGAGAAAACCTTTTAATCAAAAAATATTTTAATCTTGGAATTGCTGTAGATACGCCTAATGGCTTAGTTGTTCCAGTTGTAAGAGATGTAGGTAGAAAATCATTAATTGAGCTTTCTGATGAGCTCACTGAGATATCCTCTAGAGCTAGAGAAGGTCTTTTAGAGGCTAATGAAATGAAAGGTGCTAGCTTTACAATTTCAAGTCTAGGTGGAATTGGTGGAACTCAATTTACACCAATTATTAACTCTCCTGAGGTTGCCATTTTAGGCGTCTCAAGAAGTCAAATTAAACCAATATGGAATGGCGATTCTTTTGAGCCAACTGCAACTCTTCCTCTGGCACTTTCATATGATCATAGAGTTATTGATGGTGCAGAAGGCGCAAGATTCATGGCCGAGCTAAACCAAATTCTTAGAAATATTATGGAGATGTTATTATGATTAAAACACAAGTTTTAGTTATTGGATCAGGACCTGGCGGATACACTGCAGCATTCCGTGCTGCAGACCTAGGAAAAGAAGTTGTGTTGGTTGAGAACTATGAAACCTTGGGTGGTGTATGCCTTAACGTTGGTTGCATCCCTTCAAAATCTCTACTTCATACTGCTCAAATAATCAATGAAGCAAAGCACGCTAGTCAACTAGGAATAAAATTTGGCGAACCTAAAATCGATATTGATGGCGTAAGAAGAAATAAAGAAAACATTGTTAATAAACTTACGGGTGGAATACAAGCTCTTGCCAAAGCCAGAAAAGTTAAAGTAGTAATGGGGTATGCAAAATTCCTTACAAAAAATAAAGTCAGCCTTGAGGGAACTGATGAAGTAATTGAATTTGAGCACTGCATTATCGCCGCAGGCTCAAGGGTGACCAAGCTACCAATGTTTCCATTTAGTGATGAACGAGTCATGGACTCTACAGATGCACTTATGATGGATGATATACCCAAAAGATTACTGGTTGTTGGAGGAGGGATTATTGGCCTTGAAATGGCTACAATTTATGACGCCCTGGGAAGCGAAATAACTATTGTCGAGCTTGAAGGTCAAATTATTCCTACTGCTGATAAGGATATTGTTAGACCACTGTTAAAGCGAATCAAAAAAAATTATGCCAATATTTTCCTAAATACTAAAGTTACAAAAATGACAGCATCAAAAAAAGGAATTAAAGTTAATTTTGAGGGCAAAGATGCCCCTAAAACTGACACCTTTGATAAAGTTCTTGTAGCTGTCGGGCGCTCACCAAATGGACAAATGATTGGTGCCGAAAATGCTGGTGTTAATGTTGATCAAAATGGCTTTATTTCAGCAAACAACCAAATGCAAACTAATGTTGATAACATATTTGCTATTGGTGACATTGTTGGTCAGCCAATGCTTGCGCATAAAGCGACTCATGAAGCGAAAGTAGCAGCAGAGGTAATTTGTGGTCAAAAATCGGGCTTTGACGCCCTTACAATTCCTTCTGTAGCATACACAGATCCTGAAGTAGCATGGACTGGAAAAACTGAAAAAGAGCTAACTGAGGAAGGCATAAAGTTTGATAAAGGAGTGTTTCCATGGGCGGCTTCTGGAAGGAGTTTAAGTATTGGTCGTAGCGAAGGAGTTTCAAAAGGTCTATTTGATGCAGAATCAGGTAAGATTCTTGGTATGGGTATTTGTGGTACAAATGCGGGTGATTTAATATCTGAGGCTAGCCTTGCAATCGAAATGGGTTGTGATATGAGTGATATTGCTTTGACAATTCACGCGCATCCAACACTCTCTGAAACAACAGCATTTGTAGCTGAAATGGTAGAAGGCACTATTACGGATTTGATGCCACCCAAAAAGAAGAAATAGGGAAACTATGAATATTAAACAGGCAAGAAAAAATGTTATTGAGCAACAGATAAGGCCTTGGGGCGGACTTAATGTACGTGCAAATCAAGCATTAATTGATGTACCCAGAGAGAATTTTGTCCCAGAAGGTTACCAAAACCTGGTATTTGCAGATATTGAAATACCTCTTGATAGTGACCAAAAAATGCTCTCTCCGAAAATTGAGGGTAGGATTTTGGATAGTCTCGACATTATGGGTCATGAAAGTGCCCTAGAAATTGGCACTGGAAGCGGTTATTTTACTGCAGTTCTAGCAAGGCTCTGCAAGTCAGTTAAAAGCATTGAAGTTAGCAAGGAGCTAAGCGAGTTAGCTCAAGATAAAATTAATGCTCTTAAGTTTACCAATCTGAGTATTGTAACTGGTGATGCGCTAACCTACAACTTTGACAATGAAAGGTTCGATATAGTTGTTGTTGGCTGTGCCCTTCCAAAAATACACGAAGACTTTAAAAGACTCCTT
>Ga0209403_10002003_pt1 | contig 25133 bp, 27 predicted proteins | sample ArcticOcean_MG_C_8_FD_187440 | JGI IMG/M metagenome (GOLD analysis project Ga0209403, IMG submission 187440) | Marine microbial communities from western Arctic Ocean - ArcticOcean_MG_CB11_86 (SPAdes) (version 2) | ecosystem: Environmental > Aquatic > Marine > Oceanic | place: Arctic Ocean... | reverse complement strand
GGCTGGGTCTACATCGCTGATCGCGAGAACCACCGTATCCAGGTGTTCAGTTCGGAAGGCAAGTTCGAGACCCAATGGGTGAACCTGTCCCGTGCCGCCTGCCTTTATATCGACACCCGTGGCGACCGGGACCTCGTGTACATCGGAGAGTACTTTGCCGGGATCTCCAGCAACGACACCGGCACCGATCTCGGGCCGCGAGTCACGGTGATGACCACCGACGGGAAAGTGCTGTCCAAAGTCGGTACCGAACCATACGGCTCGCAGACCGGACGCTTCTTCTCGCCGCACGGCATCACCGTGGACTCTAAGGGCAACATCTATGTAGCCGAAGTGTCGCACAGTGATTACGGCAGTGGCTGGGACATTCCGGCAGAGTTGCGGTCGATGCAGAAACTGGTGAAAGTTTAGATCACCAGCCCCTCGATACGTATTGGCCTCTTTCGTGGGAGTGATGGGGCAAGTTAGGCGGGTCATCCCGAGTGTAGTCGGGGGATCAATACGCTTGGTCCGTCGACCAAGATGATTGGGAAGAACCCAACAAGAGTCTCAAACTGGGTTAACTTCGCCCCTGGCTTCCCCATTGGGGGGAGTCGCGTCCCGCCATCACCCCCGTTCTGACTTGTCGTACTCGGCGTAGATGTATGGGTGTTCCGGATCGTAGTGGGTGAGGGTTTCGGGGTTGTCTACACGTGCCGCCAGGCGGATGTTTACGCCAGCCACCCCGGTTGCCTCGTCCCCTATGTCCACGCGGCACGCCTGTGCGAGGGCTGACAAATCTGTCACGATGTCCGGGTAGTTGTCGTACACGTTTGTTGTTTCCCCGATATCGGACTCAAGATCGAACAAGCCAGGAACAGTCCCCGCGTTTTCGTCTATGACTGCCTGGCTAACAACACCTGTCTGTTGGTGCGCTCGTAGCTCTCTGGAGAGGTGAAGCTTCCATTTGCCCTTCCTCACGGCCTCAAGACGATTACCCATGTAGTAGAAGAACGTGTCCCGGGGAGGCGTGACGTCATCACCCGTGAACATGAGTGAGGAAATATCTGTACCGTCGATAATCCGGTCCTGTGGCACATCCGCACCAGTAATACCGGCCAGCGTTGGCAAGAAATCGATCGACGACGTGATATCACTACGGACCACACCGGCGGGAATTTTTGATGGCCAGCGCATGATGCACGGCACCCTGAGTCCCCCCTCCCAAGTCGTTCCCTTGATACCACGAAGTTCGCCATTGCTGCCGCCCTGATCCTGCATGCGCGAGCCGTTGTCACTTGTGAAGATGACCAGGGTGTCCTCGTCTAACCCCTGCCGTTTCAGCTCATCCATCAGGACCTCTGTCACCCAGTCGACTCCGGCAACACATGCGCCGTAATCGCCGTTTTCCGAGGCGTTGACCATCGGCTCCGGTGCGTACAACGGCAGATGCACGTACATGTGGGCGAAGTAGAGGAAGAATGGCCCTTCCTTGTTTTCTCGAATGAAGCGGACGGCCTCCTCGGCATAACGCTCGGTCAGCGCCCGCAGATCTGGCTGCTCCTGAACCACTTCCCTATCCCGAATTAACGGCAGTGGCGGTCGGGCCCTAAGGCGCTCAACGCGTTCGGGATCTGTCGTCAGTGGGTCGTCGACCTGCCGACCCATGTCGTTGCTATACGGCAGCCCGAAGTAGCTGTCGAATCCATGTTGAGTCGGAAGGAACTCTGGCTGATCGCCACAATGCCATTTGCCGATCATCTTAGTCGTGTAACCGACTTCGCTCAGTGCGCCGGCTATGGTCGTTTCGTTCGGGTTCAGGCCCATGGGATCGCCGGGCATCAGCACCCAGCCGCCGTCAAAGTCGCCGAAATCGATTCGGGGCGGGTAGCAGCCTGTAAGCATCGCTCCACGGGATGGTGAACAAACCGGCGATGCGACGTAGAAGTCAGTGAATCGCATTCCCTCTGCGGCCATTTTGTCTATGGCCGGGGTCTTGTTGATCTGTGAGCCGTATACGCCCAGATCGCCGTAACCAAGATCATCGCAGTTGATTAAGACGATGTTCGGTCTGCTCATAGGGTCTCTTTTCCGGTAGTTGTTCCGTGTCGTAAGGATTTCCGATGATACAGCGCTTCGGTGGGGGTGCGTCGCGTGATTGAGTGAGTGGCGTTCTCCCTGATCCCTATCTTCAAAGGGCGAGACTTGCTACGCCATTCCGAGCGAATCCGAAGGGCCTTTACCGCGTGATCTTTGACGCAGACAGACTATCTGCGGGGTTCAGACTTAGGCTCTCGAAGTGTCCCTCAGGCAAGAACCTTGTTCTCCCGAGCGCCACGCTGTGGCTCTCACAGCCAACTGGCGCAGTGGTCCAGGCCCTTTGGCTGACGGTCCGGCATGTGGGCGGGGTAGCCAATAAACAGCGCGCCGACAATGTCCCATGAAAGGCCTGCACCAATGAGCTCTGCCAGATCCCCTGGTTTGGTCGCTTTTCCGGTCGACCATCCAACGCCGAGGCCTTCTGCGTACGCCGCCAGGGACAGGTTCATCACAGCGCAACACACAGCGGCGTAGTTTTCGCGCGTGATTTCCTCGTTGGCCCCAGGCACCGAATAGACATAAATGAATGAAGGGCTCTCAAGGATTTCACGCTGTGCCGATTCGGCCGATTTCTTACGGGTGGCTCGATTGGGATTCGGAATGTTCTCGAGCGTCCAATCGTGGATCAATTGGGCGACCTCGACGCGTGCCTTATCGCCATGCTGCAGCACGATAAATCGCCATGGATCCGTGATCCGATGGTTTGGCGCCCAGGTGGCCGCCTCGATCACGCGTTCCAGGACATTACGCGGCACAGGCGTGTCAAGAAATTCGCGCACGGTCCTGCGATTTCGGATCGCCGTTAACACGGGATTATCCGCCGGATGGCTCACATCGTTATTGATCATATGATCTCGCTTGTGAAGATTCTCCGTTTCGTCGTCGTTTATTCCCAACTTTGAATCAGGATGGACTGAGAGCCTCAGGACGCAGTGTTGTGCATCAGGGGGGTTCCCATCTACAGGTTTATTGACGAGGCGGTCACTTTTTGTTCGTCTAGATCGAATCCCAATCCTGGTTTGTCGGTCAGGTGGATGGCTCCGTCTTTGATGACGTACGGCTCTTGTAGAAGGTTGTTGTGGGCCGGGATTAACGACTGGGCATGCTCGAGTCGGTAGAAGTTGGGGACGGTGCTCATGACGTGTGCTGCAGCGATAAGTTCGATGGGGCCGCCGGGCACGACGTGAGGTGAAATGGGGATGTAGTACGCCTCAGCCATGGTCGCGATTTTCTTGATCTCTGAGATACCGCCGGTCCAGACGGTATCCGGCATGATGTAGTCGGCTACTCCGGTCTCGAAGACCTGTAGGAAGTCCCAGCGGGTGAAGAGTCTTTCGCCGATGCAGATGGGAGCGTTTGTCTTGTCCCGGACTTGCTTGAGGGCTTTTGTGCCTTCGGGTGGGAGTGGTTCTTCAAACCAGCCGATATTTGATTGCTCAAACAGATTGTTGGCCAGTCGGATGGCGGTCGGGACGTTGTAGTGGCCGTGTGCGTCGATCAGGATTTCGAACTTCGGCCCGACGACCTCACGAACGGCGGCGACGATGTCGTAGCCCTGCTGTTCACCCGCCTCGCTGATCTGCCCATCCTGGTACATGGTGTGATAGGGCAGCATCTCCTTGAACGGGTCCAGTTTGCATGCCTCATGTCCAAGATCTATCAGGTTCTTCTGGGCCGCGACCGCGTACTCTTCCGGCGTTTCGCATCCTTGGAACCAGACGTTGCAGTAGAGGCGTACCGGGTCCCGGAATTGGCCTCCCAGCAGGTCGTATACCGGCATCCCCGCCGCTTTGCCCTTGATGTCCCATAGGGCGATGTCGAAGCCGGCGACCAGGCTTGTGCCAAATCCACGCGAGCCGAGGTAGCTGAAGTTGCGGTAGATCTTGTGCCACAGCCGTTCGATGTCGGCTGGGTTTTCGCCGATCAGGGATTCTGACGCCAGCTTCACGGCCTCAACCATCACAGGGCCGCTTCCTCGAGCCTGGACGCCGGATTCACCCCACCCCGTGATGCCCTGATCGGTCTCAATCTTCACGAAGAGCCAGTTCCAACCGAGGCTTTTATTGGCCCCGCTCATGGTGTCGTTGGCTACGAGGTACGGGGTGATTTTGGTGATCTTCATGGATGGCTCCGAGGCCCACTAAGGGGAGGTCGTTTCTGGGATGTTGGCCCGCGTTCGGACGGGTAGATGCGGGAGGTCGCCGGAGAGGGTACTCCTGCTGGCCCGGATTTGGGGTGAGGGACGCGCGAAAAGAACAGTCTCAGACGATCCAGCGTGGTCAGTAGAACGCGCTTATACCGCCCGGGAACGCAACTCTTCCTCGTTCATCTCGTAGCCAAGCCCGGGTTTGCCGTTGAGCTTGATGACTCCGTTGGCGATGTCCATAGGTTCTGAGAGCAGCGTATTTTGCAGAGGGATCGCGCGCATTCCGTGTTCCTGCCGGTAGAAGTTAGGGACGGTGGTCATGGCGTGGGCCGAAGCGATAAGCGAGAGCGGGCCCGACGGGACGGCGTGTGGCGAAATTGGGATGTAGTGCGCTTCCGCCAGTGATGCGATCCGCTTTATCTCGGAGATGCCGCCAGACCAGACGGTGTCTGGCATCACGTAGTCGACAAGACGGTCTTTGAACAGTGGTACGAAGTCGAAGCGTGTGTAGAGTCGTTCACCGACGCAGAGGGGGACGTTTGTGTGTTCGCGTACCTGTTTTAGGGCCTCAAAGGACTCTGGTGGCACTGGTTCTTCGAACCACGCAATGTTCGACTGCTCGTACAGATTGTTGGCGAGCCGGATCGCGGTTGGGACATTGAAATGGCCGTGTGCGTCGATAAGGATTTCGTGCTTCGGCCCCACAACTTCTCGGATTGCGCTGACAATATCGTAGCCCTCCTGTTCACCCTCGGGCGAGATCTGGCCGTCGGAGAACATATGATGGGTCGCCGTCATTTCCCTGAACGGGTCGAGCTTCAGCGCTGTGTGTTTTTCAGACAGCACCCGTTCGCGGGCCGCCTTGGCGTAGTCATCTGGTGTCTCGCACGCCTCAAACCATGAGTTGGCATAGAGGCGAACTTCATTGCGGAAACGACCGCCGAGGAGGTCGTAAATTGGCCGATTTGTGGCTTTGCCCTTGATGTCCCACAGCGCGATATCGATACCTGCGGTCATAGCCGTTGGAAGTCCGCGGGACCCTAGATAGCTGAAGCGTCGGAACATCTTGTGCCAGAGACGCTCTATGTCGGCCGGATCTTCCCCGACAAGATCCGGAGTGATGAGATCGATCGCCGTCTTGATAAGCGTGTTAGAGCCGGCTCCGGAGTTGGTGGCTTCTCCCCAACCGCTGATCCCCTCATCGGTGTCGACCCGAACGAACAGCCATGTTCTTCCCGGGCCGACGATTTCGGCCGGGTTGATCTCGAAAATCTCTATACCGGAGATTTTCACGATCGGCCTTTCGATTCAGGATGCGGAGAGTCTTTCCGGCCGATGCGCGTCACTTTGCCGGATATGGGGTGTTTGAAGTGAGACTTCGTGGTTTTAGCGACGTTTTTTTCAGTCACCGCGTTCATGCCGCTCAGTCCAACAGCGCCAAGTTGCTCCATGTGGCCAAGAGCCACAAAAAGAACATCTGCCGCTTCCTCAGCCATCGCTGCTTCGTTGAATTCGGAAACTGGCCTTTCAACCTCTTCCTTTAACTCCCGTACCTCTTCATCCAGCATAGGGGTGCGTTTGATGATCACCTCTAGCGGCGTTCCAGGCTCCAGCGCCCAGCGCTCGTGAAAGTCGTACACCTCTGCGGCGAGGCGTGCGGCAGTATTCACGAACCGTTCTCGGTCCGGTTGGCCTCTTAAACCTGTTTGTCCGAGCGTGCTTGATGGGTCCGGCGATTTCGGCATGTGCCCTCCCGAGGTTCTTGTTCAGCCGGATGACTGGAAGGAAAGATCCACCCTGTGAGCATCCAAAGTGCGCGTAGCGCAGATCAGTAGAACCGGAGGATACCGCCACCGGTCCGGGCTGGCGAGGTGGGCGAGGGCGGGAATGTGAATATGCTCAGGTACCTGGCACCTAAGAATGACATCAGGAATGCATCGCACGGCATGGGTCAAATCCACAATCAGGACCCTCCAGAAACTTGAAACGAGTGGGTCTGATTAGTCGGCAATGATCAACGGGATGCGAACTTCGTCGGGAGATAACCCGGAATGGTGGGACACGAGACGTGACATATCTGGGCCAATGGAGTTAGCCGCTGACCATGCGAAAACGGCCGTGCTCATGCATATTGCGATGTAATCACCCATGCGATCACGCGTTCGAGCGGGAATAACTCCGGGCCCAAGCAGTTCAAGGCTCTCGATCTCGTCCTGAGTGAGGAGGACTACATCGTCAGGTATCCGGTCGGCATAAGCGTCAGCAAATCGGTCAATAGAGTCTTCGCGCACGTGGTAATAATTGACTCGCGCGTCACCGGATGGGGTGTGCCGGAGCATTAGGCCTAGTTCGTCCTCTTCCCGAATGAGCATCGGATCTGGTGGGAAAGCATCCAAATGTCCGTGATCGGCGCTGATGACAAGCTTCGTCGCATCTGGCTTGTCTCGAGCAATGCGTTCCAGACCGCTGTCCACATCGGCGAGCGCTGCGCGTGTTGATGCGCTTCCGACGCCGCTTGTGTGCGCCGCTGAATCGACCTGCGGGAGATACAGGTAGGTATAGGTGGGGCCGGAAGCCTCCGAGAGTCTTGTCAACGTCGCATCTACCCCTTCGGCAATCGAACCGTAGCCCCTGCGTATGGCCTTTCCAAGGGAATATCCGGAATAAACGCTGTGGGTGAGATGGCCCGGCAGAATCCCGACGGCGCTTCTGTCGAATGACGAAATCCTCGACGGAAGAGGAAATACAGCCTCCGCACTTATGCCGTGCTCTGAGAGTGGCGCGCCGGTAACCCGATTGATAAACGGGAGCACCGTCGCAGGCCCGGGGATTTCTGTGAAGTGCGTCCACCAGCCGATCACGGCGTGCTCTGACGGCCAGGCTCCGGTGGCAAGGCTCGTCAACGCCGCGGACGTTGTGGATGGGAAGACGGACCGCAGTTCAAGCGCGAGATGGCGGCGAAGGAACGAATCCTCAGGAAGCGTTTCTAGCAACGTCATTCCGAGTCCGTCGACGACCACGAACACGATGTGTTCCGACGCGCCGATCAACTTGCCGATCATTGCTTCGGAACCGATTCCAGCAGGAATAGTTCCGTCGCCAGAAAGGCGCGCGATCGCACGGGACAGGTCCACGGAGTTCGGGATATCGACCGAAGGACGCAAAAGGGTCCCGGTCTCAAAATTGGCGAGAAGTCGTTCCACGTCATTTGGGGGCATGGGATGGGATTCTATAGTGCCTCCCGAAATTATTGTTATCGCCATAGGCCGGGGATCTGATCAGGCCGTGATTTGACGCGGCGACACCTTGCCGCCCATTCAATTGAGACGCACAATTCGGGTACGAAATTTCGTTGACCGCATCCAGAGCCAACAGGACCAAAAATGACCACCGCCGACATCGATGAAGTACGCCGCCAAATAGTTGCCACTGTCCGTGAGTTCGTCCAGAAGGACGTTGTGCCTCAGGCCGCGGAACACGACGAGAACGATACCTACCCCACCGAGCTTGTAGAGCAGATGGCCGAGATGGGACTGTTTGGTATCACGATCCCTGAGGAGTACGGAGGCATGGGGCTGGACTACACCACGTACGCGATGGTGTTCGAAGAACTTTGCAAGGGCTGGATGTCGATCACGGCGCCGATTGGCACGCACTCCATCCTCACCGCCGCAATCGTGAATTATGGCACCGAGGAACAGAAGAGGGAGTGGCTGCCAAAACTGGCTTCCGGCGAAAAGCGTGGCGGACTCGCGCTGACCGAGCCTGGTGGTGGTAGTGATGTCGCAAGCTTGCAGACGACAGCAGTCAGGGATGGCGAAGAGTACATAGTCAACGGCAATAAGCTGTTCATCACGAATGGTCGTACCGGCGATGTTTACCTACTCCTTGCAAAGACCGACACCGACATCGATCCTCAGCATCGCGGCATTAGTGCCTTCATCGCGGAGAAAGGCCCGGGTTTCACAGCGGGTCGAGACCTGAATAAGCTCGGCTACCGGGGTGTGGATACCTCTGAACTAATATTCGAGAACTACCGGATATCGGCAGATCTTTTGGTCGGCGGCGAAGAGGGTAAGGGCTTCTATCACGTGATGGACGCGCTCGAGACCGGTCGTATCAACATAGCCGCTCGAGCGGTGGGTGTAGCGACGGGAGCGTTTGAGCTTGCTATCAAGTACGCGCAGGAGCGTGAAACCTTCGGCAAGAAGATTGCCGAGCGCCAGACTATTCAGAACATGCTGGCGGACATGGCGACCAAGATTCACGCCGCGAGGCTGATGACATACGACGCAGCAGCAAAGAAAGACAGTGGTGCACGTATTGATCTTGAAGCCGGGATGGCCAAGCTGTACGCATCTGAGATCTGTGCCGAGGTGACCATGGACGCGATGCGTATCCATGGCGGTTACGGGTACATCAAGGATCTGCCGCTTGAGCGATATTACCGTGATGCTCCTCTGATGATCATCGGCGAGGGCACATCGGAGATCCAGCGCCTTGTTATCGCCCGAAACCTCCTCAAGCAGTATGCGATCTAACCGCGGAGCGGTGATTATTTGGAGTCGTTTTCGAGTGCCCGGTGTTATGGCTTGACTTGGTCGCCCGACGGGTTTCGTTGGATCGGCTTGTGGATTGGCTGAGGAACGGTCTGGATGATTAACGAATCAGATGAGTCTGGAATATCCGGTGGGTCGAGCGAGAAGCCGGACTCGGGGGGGGCGCGATCCATGTCGAAGGATCTGCCCGTGCTAAACACGGCCCAGAATGACGGAGGACCGGTGCTTGGTGGACCCGGCACACGTAAGCGTCTGTTTGAGGAACTGGGGGGGCGCGAAAACATCGAGAAGGTCGTTGATCGTTTTTATGATTTGATCGATGAAGATCTGGAGCTGCGCCCCATCTTTCCGGCGAGCATGGAGCAAGGGCGTGCACGCCAGAAGCTTTTCCTTGAGGAGTGGCTGGGTGGGGAGTCGCGCTACACCACCGACATAGGGCCATGGCAACTACGTCGACGCCATGCTCCGTTCCGCGTAACAGAGGCCGGCGCGACCCGATGGATCAGCCATATGGAACTAGCGCTGCTCGATTGTGGCGCATCGAAAGAGCTTGCGGCCGAGATAGCGTCATTCCTGCGTCCGGTGGCCTTTCGTATGGTCAATTCTCTTGATTCTCGCCCGTCCGATACTCAGGAGTAGGTCGCGGGAATTCCAGACGGCGACGTATCTCTCATATGGTCGGTCCGTCGCGGTAAGCTGCGGTTTGATCATCGTGGGCGGGCATTTTGGCGCGCTCTTTGGATGGCTGCACAACTGAAGGAGCGCGTGTATGGACCAGGGTTACTCAGGCGCAGGATTTGCCGTTCCACAGGTGTTCCCGGACGGAAACGTTGATCTGACAGTCATACGTGACATTTCGTTGCGTGCTGAACAGTTGGGTTACGACAGCCTGTGGACTCAGGAACGGATTATCGGACCGAGCGTTAGCCTGGAGCCGTTGGTGCTTCTCTCTTACCTGGCCGCGGTGACCGAAAAGGTCAGGCTCGGCGTGAGCGTGCTCGTCCTGCCGCTCCGCAGCCCGCCGCAACTGGCGAAGACTCTGGCGACATTGGACGTGTTGTCTGAAGGACGCTTGATCGTCGGCGTCGGACTCGGGGGCAGCGATAAGGATGCGCCCGCGTACGGGTTTGAGTCCGGGCGTCGCGTACGTCGTTTCAACGAGGCTCTCGAACTTATGGACGCGTTATGGAAGAACGAAATGGTCGAGTATGGAGGTGAGTTGTACAACCTTTCGGGTGGCTCAATGGCGCCGAAGCCGATTCAGAAGCCGCGTCCGCCGGTGTGGTTTGGCGCCCGGGCCGAAGCGGCAATCAAACGCGCCGCGAAGTATGGCGATGGCTGGATGGCCCCGGGTTCTTCGAGCGCAGACGATTTCAAGGAGAGCATCGCTACACTGCGCGATGCCCTGGATGCCGAGGACCGCGACCCGGCGAACTACCCGGTATCGAAAAGGGTGTATGTAGCTATCGATGATGATGCTGACCGCGCTGAACGACGCCTTGCTAACTGGTTTGGGCATCACTACGGCAACTCGGAGATGGCGTCACGGGTCTCGATATGGGGTCCGGCAGATCATTGTTATGAACAGATCGATGCCATCATCGACGATGGAGCAGAGCATTTTTTGCTGAACCCGGTGTTTGATTACGATGAACATCTCGACGCTCTGAGACGCTACATACGGCCTTAATTTGATCATCAAACAAATGGGCTAGATGGCCACGGATTAGAGGGCAATAATGAAATACCGACCATATGGCAACACCGGACTTGAGATATCGGAGATCGTTTTTGGCGCGGGTGCCGTTGGAGGTCTCGTCATCGATGCCGATGATGAGACCCGGCGCAAGGCCATCAGGACGGCGTTAGATGCCGGGGTCAACTGGATCGACACGGCCGCCTCTTACGGGCAGGGTCGTTCAGAGACAGCGCTCGGCTGGTTGTTGAAGGAGATTCCTCAGGACGAGCAGCCTTATCTGTCTACCAAGTTCAGTATCGATCCTGAACTGGGCGATGTCTCGGGGCAGGTTGAGCGGTCGATGCACGAGAGTCTTGAGCGCCTTCAGCGGGATAGCGTGGACGTTTTTCAATTACACAACCGTGTGTCAGAGGAACGCGGTTGGTTCCCTGGATCGGTCGCTACGGTCGACGTAATTGGGAAGGACGGGGTGGCGGATGGGATACAGAGGCTTGTTGATCAGGGTCTGACGCGGTTCGCCGGATTCACTTGCACTGGCGAAAGTTCCGCTCTACACAAGGTGATCGAGAGCGAGCGCTTTAACTCTGCGCAGGTTTACTACAATCTCCTGAACCCGAGTTCAGGGCGAGCCGTACCTGAAGGCTGGTCGGCATACGATTTCGGAAACGTGATCGACAAGTGCGCCGCCCACGGAGTCGCCGTAATGAACATCCGTGTGCTGGCGGCGGGTGTGATCGCCACCGATGTGCGGCACGGACGTGAATCTCCGGTAGCCCCGGGCGGCGATGTGCCCGCGGACGAGGTGCGGACGAAGTTGATAGTGGAGGCACTGGGGGACAGTCAGGGCACCAGGGCGCAGCTGGCTGTGCGCTACGGGCTCTCAAACCTCAATGTGTCAGGTGTCCTAGTGGGTATGGCGGAGCTGGATCATCTTTACCAAGCGCTGGGGGCTCAGAAGATGGGGCCGTTGCCCGAAGACGTACTGGACGCGATCCACGCCCTTGTGGCGACCGACTTTGGCCGACTCGGCTAACACGATAATCCCTGAGACGCGACCAAGGGGGTGACAAGCGCTTGATGCGCCGGCCACCCCCTTGGTCGATTCAGATGCGGATGCCCTTTAAGAGGCTTTGCCGATCTTGAATAGCGTCGTGCTGCATGTGCCGCACTTGCCCTTAGTCGCCGGGCGACCATTTTTCATGGTTACCTGTTCGGCAGCGTTCATCTCTCGCATTGTTCGACACTTCATGCAGTAGGCGTCCATGAGGTTCCTCCAAAATTGACTCTTATTCGGCGGTCGTCCACCGAAGCTATCTAGCTTTAATTTAACACCACATTCTCAAAGCTGCGGTAGCTTTGGTCAGGGAACGACTGGGAAAAGAGACTAAAAAGGCCCCTGTTCGAGGCCTATAGCCCCCAGTTTTTACGATTGGAGGGGGGGTGAATCGATGGCGCCTATAAAATCGGCCCGAGATTTCCGCTTATCCCAATCGTACGAGACGGGGGTACACGCTGGGGGAATTTACACGATTGTGTCCATCGTAGAGCGTGGGAAACCGGCTAGGTCCGGGATGGAGCCTCCTATGGCAAGTGTCTGAGAAGCCCATAATCTCGCTAACAGGAACTAGCGGAGAGCCGTAAGGCAGGAGGCCGGACCATAAATGCCGTTGATTAATTTAGGTAGTGCAACGCTTGATTACGAAATAGAGGGGCAGGGTCCGGTGATTTTGTTTGCACACGGGGCCGGTGGGAATCGTCTGTCATGGTGGCAGCAGGTTCCGTATTTCATGGACAGGTACAGCTGCGTCACCTTTAGCCATCCTGGATTTGGTCGTTCCGGCTGGATTGGCGATGTCTCTGACCGCATCAGCTACTCAGATGTACTTCTGGAGTTGATGGATTATCTTGAGATAGAGCGGGTTGTGCTGGTTGCACAGTCTATGGGCGGATGGACATGTCTTCCGCTTGCGGTCCGACTGCCTGAACGGGTGGCGGCGCTTTTCATGGCTTCTACTCCGGGCAACTTGCGCACACCCGAGATCGATCAGGCTCGTGAGGCAAATCGGGAGCGGTTGGATGAGTTAAGACAGGCGTGGGAGGAACGGTCCGTTGGAAGCTTCAATCCAGCTCTCGGAGAGCGTTGTTTCATTGAGCAACCTACGATGCACTATCTCTACTCCGCTATCCAAGGCTTGAACCAGCCACGGGAATCGCGATCCGGGATGGATATTACTCCCGAAGAGATGTCCGGTTACCGCACACCGACGGTGTACATAACAGGCAAGGAAGACGTTGTACTGCCATCTCCGATGATAGCGGCGGCGGCGGCGGTTACGCCGGGAGCCGATCTAGAGTTAGTGCCAGAAACCGGGCATTCGATCTACTTCGAACGGCCAGACGTGTTCAATTCGCTACTCTCTGATTTTCTGAGCAAGGTATACCCGAGCTGAACTTACGGTTAGATCGCCTGAACTCTGCTGATCAGATCTATTAAACGAGCCTCGTCTTCAGGTGTATCTGACGGTGCATCGAACGAAACCCGGGTCGCATAATCCATTCGTTTTGTTAGCACATCGGGCAAATTGTCATAGGTTGATGTGACTGCGAACTCACGCACGACATCCAATGGTACGGATTCCACCATTCGCTCCCACTCGCCCTTGACCGACATGTCGTGGAGCATTAGCCCGAGTTCACCTAACCCATGTGTGTCGAAAACGTTCATATACGTACGGGTAGACCCGTAAAAAGAAATGGGTTGGCGAAGTTCGAGGAGCTTTTGCTCGATTTCGGAATCGTCCTTCCCAAGAGCCATCATGCCGCCTCCGGACACTTCGATATCCGATAGATCCCGACCGGCCTGCTCTGCTCCGCGTGCCAGTTCGGGAAGTGTGACTTCCCTGACGTACTTCTCGGTCGTGAAGCTGTGGAGAAAAAGTCCGTCAGCGACACGGCCAGCGACACGGGTCATGGCCGGTCCGACGGCGGAAATGAATACCTTTGGCGGCGGGACATCTATCGGCCCCATGTTGAAGGCGGGTGGGCATAGTGTGAAGTTGTAGAAGCGTCCCTCAAATTCCGGCTTCGCACCGGTCTGAAACGTGTCCCATACCGCCCGCATCATGCGAATGTACTCCTCCATTCGGGTGGCGGGAGCCTCCCACATTCCGGAACTGAATCGACGCTCGTTGTGGCCCTTGACCTGTGTTCCGAGTCCGATCATGACCCGGCCGCCGGTCAGTTTTTGCAATTCCCAGGCCATCTGCGCCATTACAAAAGGGCTGCGCGGGAAGGCAATGATGATTGAGGTGCCGATCTCCGCCCGCGTGCTTGTGTGTGCCGCAAGGGTCCACCGAGTAGTTGCCTCGTACTTCGTCTCCGAAGTGGTGATAGCGTCGTAACCGAGACGCTCAGCGCGTTCGACCTCGGATGGGACGTCCGATAGTAGACCTGCGCCAAATCGACCTGAGACCTTCAATTAATTTCTCCCTCAATATTTATTTATCGCTGGATATATGAGTGTTGTCGTAATAACCGACTGTTGCACACTTGCCGTGGCCGACATGACGTGGGGGTCGGAAATCGGATCATTGACGATGGATGGGGCTTGCCCTGTTGGGGATCGGCAGAGTGTAACCGGCAGAGACCATTTAGGGATCACCCGGTTACACTCTCCTAATAAGAACCGGGTCTGGCGCAATCAGTCTGACGCCGGAATATGCCACGATTTTCGGGCGTAGGCGGGGAGTTTAATGACGGTTCGCGCATATCAACTGGTTGACACAGCACCCGGCAGTGATGTGTCGACCCTCATCGATGCATTAAGCGCGATCGATGGAACGAAAAGGGTGGACGCCGTCACCGGCCCGCATGACATCATCTGTACGGTTCAGGTCGATGAACTGGCCAATCTGGCCAGCTACCAGACTCAGGTCCACAACGTGTCGGGAGTGACGCGCACCATGACTTGCGTTGTTCTACAGGGTTGATTCTGGTCAGAGGACGATTTAATGAAGATCAACGAATACACTGAAAACGCACTTGAACGCGTCCACGATTTTATGGCTCTGGCGTTTGCAGATTTGACCCCTGAACAACTCTGGTATCGCCCGGCCGTTGAGGCGAACTCGATTGCCTGGGTTGGCTGGCATTTAACCCGAGGACTGGACCGCCGCGTATCAGATATGGACCGGGGCGAGCAGACCTGGATAGAGGGACGTTGGTACGAAAAGTACGGGCTTCCTGCGAATCCAAAAGATTACGGCATGGGGCACACTTCGGATCAGGTTGACGCGGTCCGTCCGTCCGGATCAGACGTGATCCTTGGCTATTATGATGCCGTGTTCCAGCGGACTTTGAAGTTCCTGGCTACGCCTGAGGCGGATAACCATGATCGTGTGCTTGATGATTCCGGCAACACGCTCGCCGAAGAGATGGTCGGTATGGCGACCGGAAACCTGCAACACATCGGACAGGTCGGCTATATCCGAGGGCTAATCGAAGGACGACGCTGGTTTCCCCGATAGAGTTACCATAATCGCCGTCTCGCTCAGGCTCCCAAGTTTACCGGGGCGAGGATATTGTCCAACTCCAACATCTCTAACTCGCTGAGTTGCCAGTCTGCCGCGCTCGCGTTGTGCAGCACCTGTTCCACCGTCTTCGCTCCCGCAATGCACGACGCCATGGACGGATGGGCAAGGGTCCAAGAGATCGCCAGTTGAACTAGATCATGGCCGTGATCGGCGGCCCAGGTTTGGAGCGCTGGAACGACCTCCCATGCGCGATCGGCGCGTCCCTCACGGAAAACGAAATGGTCACTTCGTTCGTCGTCGGCCGGGAACTGGTGGCCAGGCTTGTACTTGCCGGTAAGGATTCCTTTGGCGAGCGGGGAGTGCGCCATCACACCGATGCCGAGTTCAATACACGCAGGTAGAACTGCATCCTCAGCGCCTCTGAACAGCATGTTGTAACGGGGTTGGGAACTGTTGATAGGTCCGTGTGCTGCAGCTTCATGGTGTTGGTCACCTGAAAAGTTGGAGACTCCGATGTACCTGATTTTGCCTTGCTCTTGGAGTTTCAAAAGTTCATCCATCGTGTCTTGGATTGGCCACCGGGGATCAGGAGAATGGAGTTGGTAAAGGTCTACGTAGTCGGTGCCAAGTGAGGTCAAGCTGTTCTCGATTGCCAGATTAATGTGTTCAGGTGAGTGGTTTCCCGACAATTTGGTAGCAAGAAATGCTTCATGGCGACGTCCTTGCAGCGCCCTGCCGAGTACGGATTCACTCGTCCTGTACCCCTCTGCGGTGTCGATGAATGTCATCCCAACATCGAGAGCCGCGTGGATCGCCGCGATCGCCTGTTCGTCAGGAATGACGCCCATGCCACCGCCAAGCGGCCATGCGCCGAGGCAGACGGCAGAGACCTGAGGTCCGTCCGTTCCGAGCGGTCGGGTGTCCAATAACGCCTCCAGTGCCGGTTTTTCGTATCGGAGAGACTAGCCTAGATCGATCACGAAATGGCGGACAAATCAGGGGCTGACCTCAATCCAAGGTCGGCCCCTGATTCAGGAATTTAATGCGCTCCCGACGGAGCAATACCCATCGACACGGTTGATACTGGGTTGGGATTCGTCAAGTAGTCACTTTCGCCCTGCACAGATCATGCACGCCTTGGAGATCACCACTGTGATGACAAGGATCGCACACCAACCAACGCCGCCAGTCAGCAGAGATATCCGGGCTAACACACAAGCTGAGAGCCGCGCCTAGAGTGATGTTGCGAGAGGACCCGTGCTGAGCTCATTCACCTAACGTTTGACGAACACGATCTCGGTCACACGGTCGCTCTCAGAAGTCAATTCTGAATTGAACACGTGTCCTTCTGGGTGTGAAAAACCGGCAAGCAAATCTAGGGCAGAATCAGTCGAGCCGGCTGCCTCCGTGTTGGTGACCAGGTGACGTATCAGTGCCCCTTTCAGCAACTTGGACCGGTGGTTAACGGTCTTCAATTCACCGACGGCGTTCCGTTCAAGAAATTTGACCGTGAATCGGGTCTGGTACCGGACCTTCGAAGAATCCCATGCGGCACTGTGTTCGATCGGCAGCAAGTCCCAGATAATGCTATCTCCAGCTGACTTCGCCAAGGATTCTGTGATCGCACGTTTCCAGACTGCAGCGCAGGTCTTGCCGTGTAGTAACTTGCCGCCCATCTTCAACTTGTATGCCGGGATCATGTCGAAGGGCCGGACTATGCCAAACACGCCTGACATGATGATCACAGAGTTCCCAAACACTTCTTTGGCGTCGCAATCAAGCGATTGGTGGTCGATCGCGTCGTACATCACACCTGTGTAACGCTCGATAGCCGGGAGTGTCGGAGCAGTATCCAGTTCGGCGTTTTCCGCCATCGCTTTTTCGAGCGCCGGACCTTTGACGCCAAGAAGTGCCCGTGACGACCTGGGTCGCTCGCTCAATTTCACGATGGCCTTAGTGAACAGGGCACGTGTCGGGTTGAGTTCCTCGAACGACAGCGAATCGAGATCAAGAGGCGCGCCTTCACCGCCGGAGGCTTTGCCTTCCGAGGGCGGGAGAAGGATCAATGGTGGGGAAGCTATCGTCAGGATTCCGTTCACTTATGAGTTGTCAGCCAAGTGTGACCTGCCCCGAACCGTTGCGCCAGTGCGGTGTCGATTTGCCTATTGGAGAGGTATGTCGCGGATACGATCCTTACCCTGTACCTGGTGCTATGCCCGTGGCGTGGCACCAGAAGAATGATGCGAACGCCCCGGGAGTTGCCGCCCAGTCAGTCCACGCCTGGCGCATGCGCTCTATCTCGTCCGCACTCGCCCAGCCCTGCTCTCGGGCCGTCGTAATAAGCTCGAGATTACTTAGGATCGAGTACATGTAGCCGACGCCCTCGGCGGTTCCGCTATCCGTCCCGTGCGACTCGGCCATGGCGTCGGCGTTTACATCAAGAAATCCGGCCGATAGTAAAAGCTCACGTAGGCGTCGGCCGACGTTTGGATGTCCGCCTCGGTGCCGTTGCCAGCGGTTCCTTAACTCGATTGAGTCCCGCAACGCCCCGGTATCCGGATGCAAGAGAGCAACGCCCCAGTCAGGGCTTCGAACGCCGATGACGCCACCGGGCTTCAAAACTCGAAGCAGTTCTTGAAGACCGACGCCCGGGTCTGTCAGGTGCTCTATCAGGCCGTTTGCGAACACTGCGTCAAAATGACCGTCTTCGAACGTAAGATTCGTCACATCAGCGACTTGGTATGAGATGTTTTCTATCCCCGCATGATGCCTGTCCCTGGACGCTGTTTCGATCCTAGTCGAATCCAGGTCTATGCCGACGACCTCACCCGGGGCTACGTGCGTGGCCAGTCCACAGGTAATGGATCCCGGGCCGCAGCCCGCGTCTAGGAGGGTCATTCTTGGCCTAAGGAAAGGCAGAAAAAAAGCGGCCTCTCGATCGGCATCACGTAACCGGAAGCGCCGGGTTTCCTTATCGTGCCTGCCGGTCTCGTCGGAGCTCCTAGGACTCACGGCGTGCCTTTTGATAAGTCAAGTTCAAAACCCCATTCAGGGCTGTTATCGGGATCGTCCAACACCCGGTCGCCCACCACGGTAAAGCCCATCTTTTTATACATCTCGTGCGCATCGTTGAACCGCTTGTCGGACCATGCGATAGCCTTCGAATGGCCGGTGGCCCTCGCCCAGTTTAGGAAATGCTCCGTCATGAGGCGACCATACCCGCGCCCGCGTTGATCTCTGTGCAGGTACAGCCGTTCGATCTCCGCTTCGGCACCGCGGTCCAGTGCGCAGACAGTACCGATAACGTGATCAGCCAGTACAAGCACCGAGAAAAACCCACCGGTATCGATGTAGGTTTCTTGGACCGTATACAGGTCACGATGATAATCGTCCGGGTCCCACGTCAACCGATACTCGTCGTACACGGCCTTGATCACGGCGGCGATCCCGGGCTGCCACCGGTTTTCGTACGGGAGTAGTTGGGGCATGTCTGACGGAGGAATCATTTCAGGTACTGACTTCTGGATTGGCTAACTTGATTGACGCGGATTAGTCAATTCCCCACTGAACGATCGACTTGTATTCGGAACCAATTTATTCTTCCGGTTATCGGGAAGAGCATGTCCTGAACATGGTTCAGGAATCTCCCGGGAATCGCTCCGCCCGATCTCTCAATGCGCGACCCGCGTGTCATGCCTCGGAAGTTCAGCTCAACAATGTGGGCCGGGTATGATCCCTGCCTCCATCCGTAGTAACCACCCCCTGACCCTCCTCCTATATTAGGAAGGGCAAGCCTACACCTCGGCACCCTCGTATCGCGCTATCTCTACATAGCCGTCCTCTTCGTCTGACCACGCGTACAGTGACGACTCCACGACGCGCTCGCGGTCGACACCTATGACGAGTTGTTGTACCGGATACGCCGGTCCGCCGCCCCATTCGGGCGGATTGGTGGCTACGGTTCGGTCCGTTTCGGACAAGTATGCGCGGCCGTTAGGGTGTGAGTGATAGATCACGAGTGGGGGCATGTCTCCGTCAAGATCACGGTTGAGCGCGATCAGGTCTTCGCCCTCGATCACATACGCGGTCTCGGCCGGCCGGCCGGCTGCCGTTGGGTGATTGCCGGAGGCCTGCTGATTCGCGCACGTGCGTACGGTCGTGACCGTCCCCCCCTGAGGTCCCGCTAACCAACCACAGCACTCTGCGGGGTAGGCGGATCGTGCCTCGGCGTAGGCGAGTATCAAGATAGCGCGGTCGATATGGATCGGCTCAGGAGCACTCATCCAAACACCGCCCCACCATCGAGATAGACCGTTTCACCTGTCATGTAGTCGGCGGCGTCGGAGAGCATGAAGTGTGTCAGCAGACCGACCTCTCGCAACCGGCCCGGGCGGCGGAGTGGGATCTTCCCGGAGGCCGCTCGTTCTGCGGCGCGTTCCACAGCCTCGGGCGAAGTAACTGCGTCCGGGAACACGCCGGGAGCTATGGCGTTCACGTTTACGCCGTATGGCGCCCACTCAAGTGCCAGTGCCTGGGTCATACGTGTCAGCCCGGCTTTGGCGGCCGCGTATGCGACTGAGTTCGCTCCGCCGCGCGCCGCCGCGTATCCAGAAATGTTGACAACGCGTCCAGAACGCTGGTTGAGAAAATGGTTGCCTGCGGCACGACATCCTACAAACGCTTCTGTCAGGTTCACATCAAGGATGAAGCGCCACTCCTCGTCGCTCAGCGGCCCGACCTCGCTATCGCCATCTGGCAATGGAACGATCGGCTTAGAGATGGCATCTCCGACGCAGTTGACCAGTCCGTCCAATCGGCCAAATCGGGACAAGGCTTGTTCCACAACCTCGGCCATGTCTTCACCACAGGTGGCGTCGGCGGTCATGAACTCGATCGGGTGCCCGGCGTCTGCAAGTTCGGCGGCTACCTGGGACATGTACGTCTCTGTCAGGGCGGTAGCGAGTACATTCAGGCCTGACTCCGCCAGTACGCGAGCGATGCCCTTGCCAATACCGCGTCCGGCTCCAGCGACGATCACGGCACGACCCGTTAAATCGAACTCACGCGGTGTCTGATTGCTGTATTCAGTCATGGAGGGTGGATCCTTGGAGTGATTGCGAAATATCGTTACGTGAGCGTGTTGCTGAATACACCATTGACGAGGGAAAAGCTGCAGGATGAGGGGGGAACTCTGTCGTGCTAATACGTTTGAATGCGCCGTGACCTGACTCCCACATCCCGACGGGGGCATAGTCTTCCCTAAAGTCCCGCCGCGTGTTTGAACTTCTCGAGTCGCTCGATGTGTGCGTCCGCGCCGGAGAGGCCCTGTCCCATAGTGTTGATGTCTAGGTAGTCGGCATTAATTCCGCTCCATGATTTCACGGCGTCGGGCCATGAGTCCTCACTCGCAAGATCGGCCGTAACACGCCCATTGATCCCGATATCCGAACCTTCTCTACCCGCTTCTTTAGCGTACGTATACAGCTTGTCTAGCTCTTTCAATCCAGCTTCATCTGGCTGCCACATCGGCATCCAGCCATCAGCTATTCGGGCGATTCGTTTGACCACAATATCGGCCCCTCCACCCAGCCATATCGGAATCGGCTGCTGGATCGGCAATGGGTTTATTCCGGCGTCCGGGACCGTGTGCCAGCGACCTTCAAAGTTAACGCTCTCTTTGGTCCAGAGCGCTCGCATCAGAGCGATCTGTTCTTCCGACCGCGCACCTCGGTTGGTGAACTCCGTCCCGAGCGATTCGTACTCGACTTCGTTCCAGCCGATACCGATCCCCATGCGGAATCGACCATCCGACAGCACATCTAGAGCCGCCGCTTGTTTGGCTACGAGCACGGTTTGGCGCTGCGGAAGGATCACGATCCCAGTGGCGAACTCTAGTTTCTCTGTAATGCCTGCCATAAATGAGAACAGCACAAATGGTTCATGAAATGCTGTTTCAAGAGAGTACGGGCCCTTCCAGTCTGGTCGGTTGGCCAGGTTTGCGCCGATTACGTGATCGTAGGCGAGGACGTGTGTATACCCCATCTGCTCCACGGCCTGGGTGTATGCGCGAACGCCGCTGGCGTCCGGTCCAATTTCGGTCTGAGGAAAAACGACGCCGATATTCATTTTTACGAATGCTCCGTTGCAATTGAAGGTCGACGGCCGATGCGTCGACACCCGAGGAAGCAAATGTAACAGGGGATTAGCTTGAGGGACGTGTGGTGCTCGCCGAGTGAACTTGTTGACCGCGGAAGATTGCCCTGTACTGTTTTACCGACATTTATCCGTTCCAACCGAATGACGGTAATGAATTGATGTTTCAGAGCCTCGCCGCTGTTTGGCGGATCTATCGAGAGCGCGGCCAGAACGGTTGCTGGTCGCACGCGTCATAAAAAACGACTGCGAACTTGCTGAATACCGATCAACCATGCCAAATAGGGAAGTGACGGTGGGCCGGTTAATCGCACCGATCGGCCTGATGCAGACGCGGCTTCACGTCCTTTCAGTTGGCTGTGGTCACGATTCCGCTCTGGCTATACCAGCAGAGTTGGACGGGATTCTGAACGACGCGGCCGTCGAGGGTGTCACCTCAGGGAATGTCATATGGGACCTGTGAGCGATGTTGCACTCGAGTTGCTGGCCACGGCAAATTGGCTGTGACGTTCGTCCATCTGGATTAGGATGGCGCCAGCGCTGTGTGTGCGAGGTGTATCCGGATGGGAGAACAAGTTTGAAAATCAAGAACTGGAGCCATGTCGGCATCGTGGTCGATGACCTCGAAATGATGACCGATTTCTACGTCAACACCATTGGGTTAGAGCGGCTGCACGAGATCGACGCCAGACCGCAGCCCGATGGCGATCACACAGGGGTTCCAAACGTTCATCGAACGTTGCGCTTTGTGGGAATCCCTGGGGACCACGAGATCGAGCTAATCTACTTCATAGACCCACCGGCTACCGATGGCCACGTGGACGTCCATAGGTTTGGCTCAACGCACATCTGTTGGGACGTTGAGGACCTCGCATCGGTCTACAAAGAGCTGAAAAACAAAGTGAAGTTCGTGACCGAACCAAAGTGGAGAACTCGGCCGGACGGCAGCACGGTTGGACTGGTCTACGGGCAAGACCCGGAAGGTAACTGGCTGGAGTTCACACAGCGTCCTTAAGGGTGATGCTCGCATGGGGCTTGGTTTCGTCTAGGATTGTGGCGCACGGCCTGCGGGCCTTCTTCGAGCGCTCAGATATAGCGCGCTATCGGACAGAAAATAGAGGAGACCCTCGATGGTCATGAATTTCGACCACACCGGAATTGTGGTCCAAGATCTGGAAAAGATCACCGAATTTTACGTCACCGTTCTAGGCCTCAAGGTCGAGCACGAGGTCGATGCTGTCGCCCCGCCGGAAGGTGACCACACCGGATTCCCGGGCGCGCGTCGTACCCTGCGGTTCGTCGGGATCGAGAACAATCACCGCATAGAGCTGGTGAAATATCACAATCCGCCGGGTGAAGAAGGCTACCTTCGAAAGAACCAGTTCGGCGCGATGCATATCTGTTTTCATGTCGAGGACCTGCAGACGATCTTTGATGACCTGACTGCGAAGGGGATCAAGTTCGTCACCGATCCGATTTTCCGGGAGACGCCGGAAGGAACCCGAGGGATCATTTATCTCCAGGACCCCGAGGGTAACTGGCTCGAATTTATCCAGCCGCCGAAGTAGGCGGCCGGGGAAAATACTGGGACCTGAATAACGGGCCGCTTCGTAACCTCTACAGGGACGGATACGAACGGTCCGTTTTTTTGTGGAGCCGTCTTCCCGATTATCTGTTCATTGCAATTGCTACGTCACCAATTTCGTCCATGACACATCGTTACTTCTTATCCTTTGACTTTCGGGTTGCGTCGATCCTTACGGCCGGACTGGCCGTAATTCTTATCGCTGCGTGTGGTAACGGAACCGACGAAGCCGCTCCGATAGCGATCAGTACCGCAGCGCCCACCGCCACGGTGCTCTCGATCTCACCTGAAGAAGCCAAGGTGCGGCTGCAACTGGGGAACCTGTTCACACGGCAGGAGGGCATCGAGATAACGGCGATACGGCAGGCCGCCGATACCGGTAACCCGGGCTTCATCGCTCCGATTGTGGACCTCGCCGGCGCTGGTTTTGCCAACGAGGAGCGGGCAGCGATAGCCTACGCACTGACCCGGCTTACGGGTCAGGAGTTTGACCCAACAAGCTTCAATCTCCACGAGGAGGCATATCGGTGGCTCGGGCAACATCCGGAGATCGAGGCGGTTCCGGGGTACGCCGCGTGGAAGGGCGATCTCTACAGTGTCATAGATCGCCGGTTCATCGACTTCTTTTACGAAGGCGTCCCGGCAAGCGTTCCGATATCCGGAGCGGTGTGGGGCGGCGTAGGTGTAGACGGGATACCGCCGCTCGACAATCCAGAGTTCACGGCACCCGGTGGAGCGACATATCTGGAGTTTGACGAGCCGGTATTCGGGGTCAGCATCAACGGCGACGAAAGAGCCTACCCGTTGCGAATTCTGGCGTGGCATGAATTATCGAACGACGTGGTGGGCGGAAAACCCGTCGCCCTCGTGTACTGAACTCTCTGCGGAATGGGCGTCCTGTACGATGCCGAGCTTGATGGGAAGGTCCAGCGGATCGGCACGTCCGGGTTCCTGTATCAGAGCAACAAGCTCATGTACGACTCAGGTAGCCGGACGCTCTGGCACTCACTAACGGGGGACCCGGTCATCGGCAAACTGGCGTTCAGCGATCTCAGGTTCAAGCAACTGCCGATGACGCTAACGACCTGGGGTGATTGGCTGGAGAAGAACCCGAAAACCAAGGTCCTGGACATCGATACTGGTTTCGATCGAAATTACCGCAATCTGAACGAGCGCGGCTCGGCTTATTACGACTACTTCAACTCGTCCGACTGGTTATTCCCGACGTTCCAGACTAACGAGGCTTTGAATCTGAAGGATCGGGTTCTTGCGCTCAGCTACTTCGATTCTCCGAAGGCGTACTCGCTCGAGGCTCTCCAGGAAACGCCTGTCGTGAACGACACGCTGGGAGGGCAGGAACTGGTCATTACGTTCAACCCGCTTGCCGAGGCGGCCCGGACGTACGAGCGCGCAGGTCACAACTTCACGCCAACGCAGGACCCGGACGTGGTGCTTGATGAGGACGGGTTGCAGTGGGGTGTTGAGGAGACGGGCCTTGTGAAATCGGACGGAACCGAGACGCTTGCCCGGCTTCCTGGCCAGGTGTCGTACTGGTTCGGCTGGGTTGCGTTCCACCCGGATACTGAACTATTCGGGAAGATTGTGGCGTCCACACCGTAGCGGCTTCGCTTGCACCGCCCGTCGAAACGACCATGCGGCACGATTGGCCGCTACGGCATTTGCTACCCTCGCCTTCTCAGAGTCCTATAGAACGACGTTGCTCAAGTAACATGCAGTCAATTAATTCAATGTCAACGGAGGAAATCGAATGGCAAACGATAGGGTCGCTGTAATCACAGGGGCAGGTAGCGGTGTTGGCAGAAGCGCAGCGCTGGCATTACTCAGCGATGGCTACAAAGTCACGCTCGTGGGACGACGAACCGAGGCGCTCGAAGAAACAGCTGCCTTGGCTGGAAACAACGCCGGGAACGCTCTATCCGTTTCAGCCGACGCCGGAAAAACCGACGCCGTTGCGAACGTATTCAAGAGAACCATGGAATCGTTCGGCAGACTCGACGTGCTTTTCAATAACGCAGGAATCGGCCTAGGCGCCCCGTCGCTCGAACAAATCACGCCCGAACAGTGGCAGTCCGTCGTCGACATCAACCTTACAGGCACGTTCCTATGCACACGGGAAGCGATGCTTATCATGAAGGATCAGGACCCCATGGGCGGTCGGATCATCAATAACGGCTCCATTTCAGCCCATGTTCCTCGCCCAGGCTCCGCCCCGTACTCGGCAACCAAACACGGGGTCACCGGACTCACCCGTTCGACCTCGCTCGACGGACGCAAATACGACATCGCCTGCTCCCAGATCGACATCGGAAACGCAGCCACACCCATGACGCAACGAATGGGAGGCGGAACCATGCAGGCA
>Ga0209403_10002002_pt1 | contig 25136 bp, 23 predicted proteins | sample ArcticOcean_MG_C_8_FD_187440 | JGI IMG/M metagenome (GOLD analysis project Ga0209403, IMG submission 187440) | Marine microbial communities from western Arctic Ocean - ArcticOcean_MG_CB11_86 (SPAdes) (version 2) | ecosystem: Environmental > Aquatic > Marine > Oceanic | place: Arctic Ocean... | reverse complement strand
ACTAATTGATTTCCTTTTAACATAAAAATATTAGCTGAGCCAACTTCTTCAACTAATTGTTCATTATCAGCTCTTAGATAAAGAACTTCATCAAACCCAGCAGCTTTTGCTTCTTTTACAGGTAGAAGAGTTGAGGAATAATTACCAATAGCTTTAGCATTTCCGATGCCTTTAGGTGCCGCACGGTGATATGATTGAGATGCAATTAAGTTAAGTGGCTTAATTCCATCCTTAAAATATGGGCCTACAGGAGCAGTGTAAATCATAAAAGTGTATTCACTAGCTGGAGCTACACCCAATGTGGGCGCCGTCCCCCAAACTACCGGCCGAATGTATAAGCCACCTTTATTGTATGGAGGTATAAAATCAGCATTATCACGAACAACTTCTAATATTGCATTCATAAAATAATCTTCAGGAATTTCTGGCATGCAAAGTCGTTTACAAGACCTAGAAATTCTTTTTGCATTCATATCAGGTCGAAATAATACTATTCTATCTTTTGAAGAATGATATGCTTTCATACCTTCAAATATTCCCTGACCATAGTTTAAAACACCGGCCGCTGGAGAAATTTCAATATTCCCATAAGGAATTAATTCCCCTTTTTCCCATTGTCCATTATTATTTGAAGTACTTTTCCACATACTTCGAGTAGGATAAACGCCAAAGCCTAAACTATCCCAATCAATATTTTGTTTTTGTAGCACTATAAATTTCCTCCAAGTATTTCTCGAGCAACTACTAATTCTTGAATTTCAGATGTTCCTTCATAAATTTGTGTAATTTTAGCATCGCGCATTAGCCTTTCAACACCTGTCTCTCTAACGTAACCGTAGCCACCGAATATTTGCACACATTCTGTTGCAGCTTCCATCGCAATCTTTGATGCAAAACTTTTTGCCATTGCTGCTTCTTTTTTAAATGGTAAGTCTAAATCTTTCATTTTTGCTGCTCTATAAATTAGAAGTCTAGCTGCATCTATATTTATAGCCATTTTTGCTATTTTACTTTTTATTGCTCCAAATTTTCCAATTTTTTTACCAAACTGCTCACGCTCATTAGCATAAGAAACTGATCTATCTAATGATTCTTTAGCAATTCCTAATGCTTGAGTAGCTATGCCTATTCTTCCTCCATCTAATGTACCCAAAGCAATTTTAAAACCATTGCCTGGCTCACCTAAAAGATTCTCTTCAGATACTTTACAATTATCAAAATAAAGTTCACATGTATCTGAGCCACGAATACCAAGCTTATCTTCTTTTTTCCCAGTTGAAAAACCTTTGGTCCCTTTTTCTACAATAAATATGGAAATTCCATTGTGCCCTACATCTTTTTTAGTTAAGCACATTAATAGAAGAACATCAGATGATATTCCATTCGTCACCCAGTTTTTTGTTCCATTGATTATATAATGATCTTGTTCTTTTTTAGCAAATGTTCTCATATTACTTGCATCAGATCCAGATTGTGGCTCTGATAAAGAGAATGCTCCAAGCCACTCACCACTTGCTAGCTTTGTTAAAAATTTTATCTTTTGTTCTTTTGTCCCAAACTTTTCAATCAACTGACAAACTAATGAGTTATTAACGGACATTATAACAGCAGCTGAGGCATCAGCCTTTGCTATTTCTTCAAGGGCTATACAGTAACTAACTGTATCCATTCCAGATCCACCAAACTTTTCAGAAATCATCATTCCCATAAATCCCAATTCACCCATCATTTTAATTTGATCTGATGGGAATTCAGCATTTTTATCTCGCTCTATAACTCCAGGGCGCAAATGATTATCTGCAAATTCGCGGGCTGTTTTTTGTAGAAGCTTTTCTGTCTCTGATAATATAAAATCCAAAATTATCTCCTTACTACAATCGCAGATGCTTCACCGCCACCTATACATAATGTAGCCAACCCAGTGTGTGCTTCTCTTTTAATCATAGCATGAATCAGAGTTGTAAGAATACGAGCACCACTGCAACCTATAGGATGACCAATCGCAATAGCGCCACCATGCACATTCACTTTATCATGATCTAATTTATACTCATCAATTGCAGCCATTACTACAGGCCCAAATGCTTCATTTATTTCCCAAAGATCTATATCCTTTGAGTTTAGATTCACTTTTTTCAAAACGGTTGAAATAGCTTTAAGTGGAGCAGTTGTAAACCATTCAGGCTCGTGTGCAGCAGATGCTTGTGCGCTAATTGAAACCAAGGGTGTTAACCCTAATGAATTAGCTTTATCTCTTGTCATTAACATTAATGCAGATGCTCCATCATTTATCTTTGATGCATTTGCAGCAGTTATACTACCATTTTTATCAAAAATAGGTTTAAGTAATGCCATCTTCTCAAAGTTTACTCGATTAGGCTCTTCATCCTTATAAATTATTTGGTCATTACCTTTCCTATAAGAAACAGTGACTGGAACAATCTCCTCTGTAAATAAATTATTATCTTGAGCTGCTATTGCGCGTTCATATGATATTTTTGCAAAATTATCTAAATCTTCTCTCAAAAATTTATTTTCACTAACACACATTTCAGCACAAGTACCCATATGTTTATCATTATAAGCATCCCAAAGACCATCTTTAATTATTGAATCAATAAATTCTCCGTTACCGAGTCGGTAACCTGAGCGCGCTTTTGGTAGAATGTAGGGTGCTTGTGTCATGTTTTCCATTCCACCTGCAATTATTATTTCTGCATCTCCTGCTTGGATTGCTTGACTCGCTAACATTACAGCTTTCAAACCTGAACCGCACATTTTATTAATTGTTAGGCATTCAACTGAGTTTGGTAGCCCCGCACCTAAAGCAGCTTGGCGGGCAGGAGCTTGACCTTGACCTGCAGAAAGGACATTACCCATAATGACTTCATCAATAGATCTTGGTTCAATATTAGTTTCTTCAATTAACGATTGAATTACTAGAGCTCCTAATTTAGAGGCAGAAAGATTAGAAAAAACACCTTGAAAACTTCCAATTGGTGTACGTTTTGCTGAAACAATTACAACATCTTTAAGTTTAGACATAATATGCCCCTAAAAATAATAAATATGAAAAAAAATAGCTAGTAACAGCTAAGGGAAATAGTGAACTTAGTATCTTAATGTACTTAATCAATGGACTGTGGAGTTTTCTGTTATTATTTGGTGGTGCACGCACCAAAAAAACTTTATTTATAACTTGAACAATTTAATACAAATCACCTTTCATAATTAAAGATTTTGATATACTAAAATCTTAACTGTTAGTAGTTACTTTTTAGAGTTATCATATGCCTTAATTATGTCACGCACTAACTTATGTCTAACAATATCAGATGAATCCATTTTACTAAATCCAATTCCATCAATACCTTTTAATAAATGAATAACTTGCAGTAACCCTGATTCACTTTTTTTACTTAGATCAATTTGAGTGATATCGCCTGTAATAATAGCTCGAGAATTAACACCTAAACGAGTAAGAAACATTTTCATTTGTATAGTTGTAGAATTTTGAGCTTCATCAAGAATTATAAAGGCATTATCGAATGTTCTTCCTCTCATATAAGCTAACGGAATCACCTCTATTGTATTCTTCTCTAAAAGTGGCTTTAATTGGGCAGATGATATCATATCTGATAAAGCATCATATAGTGGTGCTAAATAGGGATCAACTTTTTCTTTTAGATCACCAGGAAGGAACCCAAGGTTCTCGCCAGCTTCAACTGCAGGTCTACATAGAACTATTCTATTAATTTCTCGATTTAATAATGCTGAAACAGCAAATGCAACGGCTATAAATGTTTTTCCTGTCCCGGCAGGCCCAACAGAAAAAACCATGTCGTTTTTCCTTACGATATTAATATAATCTTCTTGACCAGGCGTTCTTGCAGATATAGCACCTTTTCGACCATAATGTACAGTTAGGTCAACTGGTTGTGCATTAGTATCATTATTATTTGCTGTAAAATTTATAATAGTCTTTACATCTTTTGAAGTAATAGAGCCTTTACGATTGAGTGTGGCATTCATTTCATGAAAAATTGAAGAAATAAGATTAACCTCATTATCCTCACCATCAATTTTAATTATATTCCCACGCACAACTATCTGGCTCTTGAAAGAATCTTCCACCAGTTTTAAGTTGGTATCTGCTGGGCCAAATAACAAATTTTGGTCCATACCTTTTATTTCAATAGTCTTTTCCATGTACAATAATTAATTAGTAATCTTTATCTATGAATTTATACAAATTTTTAGGTATAACATCATTCTTCAACATTTATAATAGTATGAAAAATTTCAATGTTATCATTTTTTTTAGTTTAATATTTATGAATACCAGCTGTATAACAAAAACTGATTCATTTAACAGGTATGTTTCTAAAGAAAAAAATATTCAATTTCTAGTAGATCAAGGCCAACTTTATTGGGATAAAAGAGTAAATATAAAAGATGCCAATTTGGCGAAACTTTTTTTATCAAAAGCAAATGATCTGAACCCATATAATGCAGAAATAGTAGAGCTTTACGCACAGGCATGCCACTTTGTTGGGTATTATATTGAATCAAACTCAAATAAATCTGACTCACTTTTTATTGAAGGTATGAACACAACTTGGAGTTTTATAATTGGCACTAATGCATTTCAAGAAGGTGCTGCACTTTTTGAAGGAGATTCAACAGAAAAGAAGATAGCTGGCATTGCAAATATATCAGAAGAAATGGTTCCTGTCTTATATTGGTGGGTATCTAATTATTCAAGATTTCTAGCAAAAAAACCTGTTATGGATAGACTGCAGTCTAGAGATATAATTGAAACTGCGCTCCATCGAATTCTTTCACTAGAACCTGACTTCTTTTATCATGGTGCAAATAGACTGTTTGGTGGAATCTATGCTAGGTTACCTGGTGTAGAATTAAGCCTATCTATGAATAATTTTGATAAAGCTATTTCAGGTAGTCCAAATTATTTAGGCACGTATGTAGTTCGCGCTGAATACCTTCACACAAAAAGTGGAAATCGAGAAGCCTTTACTAAAGATCTTCAAATGGTTTTAAACGCAGATCCAACATTATTACCAAATATCTCCCCTGAAAATTTATTTGAACAGGAAAAAGCAAAACAACTTCTTTTGAAAGAAGCTACCCTATTTGAATAGTGTCTGGTCTTTTTACTAGCAGATATACCCTTCTCTGAATCAAATTTGGATATGATTCTTTAAGCTATCAATTAAGATTCAAATTTTCATTATTAATTTGTAATCAGTAATATATAGCGATTAAATATTTTTTAAATACCGTCTATTTGACAAATTAAGGAGGTGTCATCATGAGGAGGATGATTCATTTAATTTTATTTTTTAGTTTAAGCATTTTATGCGCTGATTCTTTAGATGTCTTTTTTAAAGATGCTTTAAAATGGAGAAATATAGGTCCTTTTAGAGGGGGTCGTTCGCTTACGGCAGTTGGAGTTCCTTCTCAACCTTTAACTTATTACTTTGGCTCAACTGGTGGAGGTGTTTGGAAAACAGTTGATGGTGGTTTAGAATGGTCTAATATATCTGATGGATTTATAAAAACTGGCTCTGTAGGAGCTCTTGCTGTATCTGAATCAGATCCAAATGTTATTTATGCAGGTATGGGTGAAGCATGCATTCGACCTGTCATGACCTCTCATGGTGATGGTATATATCGTTCCAATAATGGAGGTGAGACATGGGCACATATTGGATTAGATAATTCAAGAACAATTTCACAAGTAATTATTCATCCAAAAAATTCAGATTTAGTTTACGTAGCTGTTCAAGGTGACCAATATGCTTCCAGTAAAGAACGAGGAATTTTTCGTTCAATAGATGGTGGTGCTAATTGGGAAAAAGTACTATTTATTAATGAACATACGGGTGCAAGCGGTCTAAGTATTGATAGAAATAATCCGCGAATTTTATTTGCATCATTTTGGGATCACCAAAGAAAACCTTGGCAAATGAGAAGTGGTGGTAAAGGAAGTGGCATATATAAATCAATAGATGGTGGTGATAGCTGGGAGAAACTAACTAAAGGGCTTCCAGCACAAATGGGTAAAACTGATGTATCTGTTTCTGGTGCAAATTCAAAACGAGTTTATGTTATTGCTGAGGCAGAAAAAGGTGGCCTATTCCGCTCAGATGATGGTGGGAAAAGTTTCAAAAAAATGAATAGCGACCGGGTTCTTATTGCTAGAAGCTGGTATTATATTCATGTATTTGCTGATCCCCAGGATGAAAATATAGTTTATGTATTAAATGCCCCTTTTATGAAATCTACAGATGGTGGAAAGTCATTTAAAAGAATGAGCGTACCTCATGGTGATAACCATGGCCTTTGGATAAACCCGACAAATAACAAAAATATGATTAATGCAAATGATGGCGGTGCAAATATTTCATATAATGGTGGTAAATCTTGGTCAACTCAAAAGAATCAACCTACTGCTCAATTTTATCGTGTTATCACGGATAATCGCTTCCCTTATTTTGTTTATGGAGGTCAACAAGATAATTCTAGCGTTGCTATTCCAAGTAGTACAAATGGTCGCGGTATAGATTGGTCAGATTGGTATAGAGCTGCAGGTTGTGAAAGTGCTTATCTAGCATTTGACCCAGATAACCCTATAGATATTTATGGAGGTTGCTACCAAGGATTAATTAATAAACTAAATATTTTGACGCAAAAAAGCCGTAGCATAATGGCATATGAGTATTTAGGGTTAGGTTCTGTTCCAAGCGATCAAAAGTTTAGATTTAATTGGAATGCACCAATCTTTGCTTCGCCTCATGATCCATCTACTATCTATCATGCTGGCAACGTTCTATTTAAGACTAAAGATGATGGTAATTCATGGGATATAATTAGCCCAGACCTTACTAAAAATGATAAAGAAAAACATGACCTTGGTAGTGTTCCATTTACTAATGAAGCTGCTGGTGGGGAAGTTTATAATACAATTATGTATGCAGTAGAGTCAAAACATGAAGCTGGAACAATTTGGGCAGGTTCTGATGATGGATTAATACATATTACTCGAAATGGTGGTTCTAAGTGGAAAAATGTAACTCCGAGAAGTATGGATGAAGGAATGGTTAACTCTATAGAGATTTCACCTCATGATCCTGGTACTGCGTATGTAAGTTTCACAAAATATAAATTTGGCGACCTTGCACCTTATATTTATAAAACAAATAATTATGGAAAGACTTGGGCTCAAAAAACAACCGGTATTCCTAAAAAAACTTTTGTACGTGTAGTTAGAGAAGATCCAATGCAAAAAGACTTACTTTATGCAGGTACTGAAACTGGATTATATTTATCAATAAATGGCGGTAAATCTTGGGTGGCTTTTCAACTAAACTTACCCATTGTTCCAATAACAGATTTAACAATAAGGAATAATGATTTAGTCGCTTCAACACAAGGTCGTGCATTTTGGATTCTGGATGATCTAACACCTATTCATCAATTCAAAGAAAATATAAAGAAAAAAGAGATCCATTTATTTGCACCTAGAATAACATATCGAACATCTGGCGGTAGTAGCGAGTCAAAAACAATGGGCCAAAATCCACCTAGTGGTGCACTATTATTATACAATATAGCAAATGAGATTGAAAAAAATTCAACTCTTAAAATAGAAATATTAGATGATTCTGATAAAGTAATTCGTACTATCACTAATAAAAGTGGCGAGTCAGCTAAAGTATTCGATGGCTCATATAAGGCAACTAAAGCCCCTACAAAACAAGGTATGAATAGATTTATATGGAACCTTAGAGTTGATGATCTTTCAACAGTGTCAGATATATCATTTTTTGGATCATACTCAGGCTATCGAGTTGGCCCAGGAGAATATACTGTCCGTCTTTCACTCGAGGATAGCTCAACTAGCCAGCCTTTAAGTATTCGTCATGATCCACGACTAGATATTAGAGATCGAGATACAAATCAACATCAAAAACTTATGGGAGAGCTTTATACAAAAATTAATGATCTCCATAACGGAATTAATAATGCGCGAAGTGTTAGAAGTCAGATTGAAAAAACGAATAAAAGACTACAAAATAAAGAGAATATGGATGAATTGATAAATTCAGGTGATCTAGCGATTAAAGCTTTAAATGAATGGGAAGGAAATGTTGTTCAGACTAAGATGGAAACATTTCAAGATGTGGTTAATTTTTTAAATCGATTAAACTCTCATATGATCAATTTAATGGAAACTTTAGATAGCTCAGACCCACCTATTACTCAAGGACAAAAAGATAGATTTGGTGATTTATCTGAAGAGTGGTATCAATATAAAAATAAATTGAATTCCATCATGAATAATGAAGTAAATGAATTTAATAGACTTTATAAAAAAGAAGATCTGCCGATTGTTATTATTGAAGATTAAATAATTACATCCAAAAATAAATTTTATCTTCAGAGATATAATCTCTTAATTTATTAGTAAATAAAGTTTTGACTGCATCCCTCTCATCTTGAGCAACTGTCATAATCTTATCTTCAACAACATAATTTTTATAATATTCTAGTGAGTCTGGATAAGACTTCCTTACTCTTTGAAAATAATCTTGCCCCATACGAAATACGCCAACAGTTATATCATAAATATTCTTCCGATCTATTGAAAATATTATTTTATTCAATAAATCTCCATAATCTTGTTCCCAGTTATCATATATAATTACAGGGTCAAAACATAACCTTACCTGCCACCCTTTCTTAATTGCTAATTGAATTGCAGATATTCTTCGTTCCAAAGGTGGAGTATTATATTCATTATTAGTGACGACTCTTTCTGGAGATAAAGTCCATGAAAATATTATTTTTTCTGAAGGAGATAAATCTGATAAGGAATTAAATAATGCGCTTTTAGTTCTTACTTCTATTCTTAAATCTGACTTTGTATTTGCAAAATTAATCCATGATCTAGTAATAGGTAGAATATTTTCAAAGGCCATTAGATCTGTATTATATGATATGGATAACATTAAAGGATCATTTGGGTAAAGACGATCAGATAATTTTTTTTCAACTGCAGTTTCCATATCATTTTGATTAACAAAGACCACTATATTTGCAGAAGAATACATTCCTTGCAAAAAACAATAATCACAATTGTAAAGACAGTTTAATATTGGAGTATTGTAATAAAAATTTCTAAAACCACCATCTTGAAGAATATCTGTACCCTTATAGATAAAAGGCGGTTTTTTAACAGCTAGAATTAATTTAATAGAATGTTTTTGTGTCTGAAAATCTTGATTTTTTCTATTGAAAAAAGATTTATAATCTAATATTTCAACTATAGTTGCTTTAGGAAAACGATCTATGCACTCCCGCGTTAAATTATATTTTTTTGCTTCTGATTCAACATAAATATGTGAAAAATCAGGTAGAAAGGTATTTTCTGATTGTATCAAAACCTTTATTCCTTTCCTGTTTTGACTTCGGTATTTTTTTAAAATAAAGCTCTAGACCATCTATTGAACCATTGTTTTTTTTATAATTTTCTGATAGTGAGATCAATTGTAATGATTGAGTTTTTGTTAGTTTAAATTTTTCAGAATATTTCTTTAATAAGTTTATTTCTAAGTTGTTTAAAATTATTCGATTAGAAAGATTTTGATTATTATAACAATTAATAACTTGGTAAATATTTTCTATTTGTTCTTGAATTAAACTTTCAGCATCAATTGATTTCCAATCTAATATGTCCATATAGTCAGATACTATTTTTAGGAATACCAAACGATGACAAGGTATATATGATGATATTGATTCAAAAATTGCGCTAGCTTCCATATCTACTAATCCATTGTAATTAGAACTATCATCCGATACACTATTGAGAACTGTAGTTAATGTAATTTCTTCTAAATTATGTTTTATAAGAGGATCGGGGAGAAATATATTACCAGTCTCTTCATCTATAATTTTGTTTATAAAATAGATTGAACCTATTTTAGTTTTATTTATATCGCCTCCTGCAATACCCACATTTATAAGAATTGTTTCATCCCAATTAATTTTTAAATCTATAATAGATTTAAGCCGAACTTTAGTTTTTTGTTTACCTACACCAGTAATAAATAAAGATATATTTTTATAAATAAATAATTGAGTTTTTAAATCTTTTTTAAGATTAAATCTCCTTATTATAGGAATTGCTTCAACTTTAAGAGCTGTAAAAAATAAAAAATTCATTTTTTGATCATATTAATCTTAATTATTATTTAAAAATTCTCTCATTTTCATTACCATATCTATACTATGTGTTTTTTGATTTGTTTTCATGTCAATTAATTTACAATTTGAAAGTTTATATGCCATCTGCAACGTATTATCATAATCATGCATTACATCCTTAGATCCAGTAAAAATAAGTACACTTTGATGAATTTCACTTAATTGATTCCATATTTTATAGGATGAAAAACTTAGAGCTGATCGACGTAATCGCTTTGGATTCGCTTCGTTTAGTGCGTGAGCATATTTATCATACTGTTTTGGATCAGATTCGATATCTAAATATTTTTTTTTCATATACCATTTTACTACAGGCTTTAATAAATAAAAAAAGAATGCGGGTGTAAATCGAGTAATTAATAACCATATTAATGGAATATTAAATTCAGCGTTGGGTCCGATTAGAATCACATTTGTTGGACTAAGCTTATTTTTACTTATCGCATCAAGTATAACCGTTGCACCAAGTGAACTACCAAACATAGTATAAGGTTTATTTATCAAACTATTTTCTGATAATACATAAGGAAGATCGTTGCCTAAAGATTCAATACTTAATTCTTGTTTAGAAAAGTGGATTGAGGAACTTTTCTCTCGAGTTTCAAGGTAAAAAACTTCAAAATCTTTAGTCATTTCTTTTAATACAATTTTCCAACTATCAATAACTGACCCCCACCCTGCAATAAAAATAACTGGAGGATAAGGTGATGGGGCTTTTGGTTGAAAATGAACTTGAAATAATTTTACCCCATCTATTCCAGATACATAGGCATGAGAGCACTTAGCACCAGCCGCTAAAAATTCTTTAAAATTCATTAAAAAGCTTTAGACTTTAATCTATTAATAATTTTAAATATTATGTTTGAATTATAATTAATGGTTATTCCCTTCTTAAAATATTAAGGAAATATACGATTATTTTAGATGTCTAGTCTTTCTTAGGATTTATACTAATATGAAGATCAGTTAATTGACTATCAGATACAGAACTAGGAGACTCATCCATCAAAGATGATGCAGAAGTAGTTTTTGGGAAAGCAATAACATCACGGATATTCTTAGTACCTGCCAATAGCATAACTATTCGATCAAAACCAAAAGCAATGCCACCATGCGGTGGAGTTCCATATTTTAAAGCTTCAATTAAAAATCCAAATCTTGCTGTTGCTTCTTTTTCATCCATGCCTAATAGTTCAAAAATTTTTTCCTGAAATTCTGGTTTATGATTTCGTATAGATCCACCTGCAATTTCATAGCCATTCATAGTTAAATCATAGCCTCTAGATTTTAATGAGCTTGGATCAGACTCTAAATCTTTGATACTATTCGTTAAAGGAGCCGTGAATGGATGATGGCGTGCCATATATCGATCAGTCTCTTTATCAAACTCAAACATAGGAAAATCTGTTATCCAAACTGGCTTGAAATCATGAGTGTCGGCTAATTCTTCTAACTTTCCAATCTCAACTCTTAAGGCACCTAATGCAGTTTGCGTTAGCTCTTTATCATCTCCAATCATAAATATGATATCACCATTTTTTATTTTTAGATTAGAAAGAAACTCTTTTTGCAATGTTTGCTCAAAAAATTTAGAGATACCTCCGCTCAGCTCGTCTCCTTCTACTTTCATCCAAGCTAAACCTTTAGCTTTATGTTTTTTTACAAGATCAGTGAAATTGTCGATAATCTTTCTTGAATATTTTGCGCCACCGCTAACTACTAATCCTTTAACAATTTCTGATGACTTGAATGCATTAAAATCTGATTTATCTGTATATGTTTTTATATCAATCAGAGGCATTTCGTAACGAAGGTCTGGCTTATCTGAACCATACTTGTCCATTGCCTCATCCCATGTAAGGCGCGGAAATGACTTTGGAAGTTCTATATTAATCACTTCTTTAAATATATTAAAGGTCAGATTCTCCATTTGTTCATAAATAATTTCCTCATCAACGAAAGACATTTCAATATCAATTTGAGTGAATTCAGGTTGCCGATCAGCTCTTAAATCTTCATCTCTAAAACATTTAACAATCTGAAAATAACGGTCATAGCCAGAGATCATTAAAATTTGTTTATATATTTGAGGAGATTGTGGTAACGCATAAAATTTACCTTGATGAATTCTACTTGGGACCAGATAATCTCTAGCTCCTTCAGGTGTAGATTTCATAAGGACTGGGGTTTCAACTTCTAAAAAACTATGACTAGATAAATAATTCCTTACAACTTGATATGTTTTATGACGAATATTTAAATTACGCTGTAACTCATCAGTCCTAAGTTCTAAATAGCGATATTTAAGACGAAGATCTTCTTCTGCACTATTTCTATCACTAATAATAAAGGGTAACGGAGCAGCTTCATTCAGTATTTCCATCTTAGAAACCATCACTTCAACTTCCCCAGTAGTCATATCTGGATTAATGGCTCCTTCACTACGGTTTTGAACTTTTCCGGTAATAGAAATAACATCTTCCATAGATAGCTTTTTGACTTGATCAAAATCTTCTGAATAATCTTCAGAGTTAAAAACAATTTGTGTTTTACCATATCTGTCTCTTAAATCGACAAAAACAACTTGACCATGTAATCTAATTGTATTCACCCAACCATTTAGTACAACAGTTTTTTGAATACTATTAATATTAAGCTCACCACAAGTATGTGTTCTTATTTTCATTATTCTATAAAGTTTTCTTCTTTTTATTTCTTAGTGTAAGTCATAAAGCGACTCCTATGGCAACTGATGTTCCCGTATATATACCTACTAAAATTGCGACTGACATCTTATCGTCCTTTTTTTTATTATGATTATAGGTATCAATTTATAAATAAAAAAATCTGCGAGAGCGGAGTTTCTTAATAACAATCTTGTATTATAAAGATTTAGCGGCTTGAGACCTTTAATCTATTCAATGCTTTTATAAGAGATAACCTAGCTCTACTTATATCCGTTTCTTGTTTTTTAGAAAGTCTATCATTTGATCGTTGGATAGATGATTTTGCTCTATCTAGATCTATATCTTTTGATTCTTCAACAGTCTCTAATAGAAATTGTACTTTTTCTTTCGAAATCTCGGCAAAGCCTCCACTAGTAGCATAATAAGAATCCTTACCGGTTTCCGTTATTTTTATTTCTCCAATACCCAAGGTGATTACTGCTTCTCTATGTCCTTTCATAATACCAAATGATCCATCAGTCCCAGGACATCGAACATAAGAAACATTTTCGATTTCATTAATTTCTGTAGGCGTAACAATTTCAAGTTTAAAACTACTCATTCGTTTTCTTAGGCAGCTTCTTTTTTAGCTTTTTCAAATGCCTCATCTAAAGAACCGACATATGCAAATGCATTTTCAGGAATATCATCTGCTTCACCTTTTAAAATACCTTCAAACCCAGATATAGTATCTTCTAATTCAACATAACGTCCAGGTGTCCCAGTAAATTGTTCTGCGACAAAGAAAGGTTGTGAGAAAAATTTCTGTATTTTACGTGCTCTAGAGACTATCTGCTTATCTTCATCAGATAGTTCATCCATACCCAAAATAGCTATAATATCTTGAAGGTCTTTATATTTTTGTAGAACACCTTCAACCTCACGCGCTATATTGTAATGCCGATCTCCTATTATTCTAGGGTCAAGAATTCTTGAAGTTGAGGCCAATGGATCTACAGCCGGATAAATTCCTAACTCAGCAATTTTTCTTTCTAAAACTGAAGTTGCATCTAGATGAGCAAACGCAGTTGCCGGTGCTGGATCTGTTAGGTCATCAGCTGGAACATATACAGCTTGCACAGAAGTAATTGATCCTTTTTTTGTAGAAGTAATTCTTTCCTGAAGATCACCCATTTCTGTTGAAAGGGTAGGTTGATATCCAACGGCTGAAGGCATACGACCTAATAATGCAGATACCTCTGAACCAGCTTGTGTGAATCTGAAAATATTATCAACAAAAAGTAAAACATCACGTCCTTCATCATCACGAAAAAATTCTGCCATAGCTAATCCACTTAAAGCGACACGCAATCGAGCACCAGGAGGCTCATTCATTTGTCCAAAGACCATAGTTGTTTTATCTATTACACCAGATTCTGTCATTTCATTATATAAGTCATTCCCTTCGCGAGTTCGTTCTCCCACACCAGCAAAGACAGAATAGCCACCATGTTCTGTAGCAATATTTCTTATTAATTCCTGAATTAAAACAGTTTTTCCAACTCCAGCACCTCCAAATAATCCAGTTTTTCCACCTTTTGTGTATGGCTCCATAAGATCAACAACCTTAATACCTGTAACTAATATTTCAGTTGAGGTTGCAAGTTCTTCATGCTTTGGTGGCGCACGGTGGATTGGATTCTTCTTATTAGTACCTACGTCACCTTTACCATCAATTGTATTTCCAAGAACGTCAAAAAGACGACCTAGTGTTTCTTGACCCACCGGAACTGAAATAGGAATCCCTGTATCAACCACTTTAACACCTCTTGTTAAACCATCAGTAGAATCCATTGCGATAGTACGTACTATATTGTCACCTAAATGTAGTGCGACTTCTAATACTAATGTATCTTCTTCTGAACGATCAACATTAAGTGCGTTCATAATCTCTGGGAGGTGGCCGTCTTCAAAGACAACATCAACCACAGCACCCATTATTTGAGAAATTTTACCAGTCGTTTTAGACATCTTGGTTTCCCTTATCCTTTAAGCGCTTCAGCACCACCTACGATTTCTAACATTTCCGTCGTAATCGAAGCTTGGCGAGCTTTGTTAAATTCTAATTGTAAATCTTTAATCATATCTTCTGAATTACTTGTCGCATTTTCCATTGCTACCATTCTAGCGGCTTGTTCACTTGCATATGATTCCAATAAATATTTCCATATTTGAACATTTAAATGTTTTGGGACTAATGATTTTACTATTTCATCCTTTGATGGCTCATAAAGTCTGTCAGCAACTTGATTTCCATTAGATTCAAATTCCAAAGGAACAAGCTTCTCTGTTAAAACCATTTGTGTCGCAACATTTACAAATTCATTATATACTACACGGATTTCATCCACGTTACCAGAAATGAAGTGACTAATAATATCATTACTAATTTTGACTGCATGGTTAAAGTTTAAATCATTCCAAAATTCGATATGTGATTCGAGAATATTGTATTTACGAGATTTGAAATAATCTCTAGCTTTTTTACCAATACAAAATATATCGACATTATCTTTTCCAAATTCATCAATCTCATTTTGAGCTTTTCTTAAAGCAGAGCTATTAAAAGAACCAGCAAGCCCCTTGTCAGATGTTACCACAACATAAGCTAAACGATTAACATTCCTCACTTGAAGCAATGGTGATATTTCGCGATCAACATCAGGAAGCAAATGTTGGATAATATCAGATAAACTACTAGAATAAGGTCGAGCTTGCTCCATATTCTCTTGTGCGCGTCGCATTTTAGCAGCGGCAACCATTTTCATGGCCTTAGTTACTTTTTGAATGCTTTTAACAGATTTTATCCGATCTCGAATATCTTTAAGATTTGCCATCTTTTATACTGAGAATCCTTTAGTGAAATCTGAAATGGATTTTTCAAGACTTTTGCTCATTTCATCAGAAATAACACCCTCAAGACTTAGCGACTTTAAATCTTTTTTATTATTTGCTTCAAGATAATCAAAGAGACCTAGCTCATATTCTGATACTTTTTCAACAGGGACTTCATCTAAATAACCTTTTGAAACAGCAAAAATTATAGCAACTTGATTTTCAACTTTCATTGGAACGTACTGTCCTTGCTTCAGAATTTCTACCATACGCTCACCACGCGTAAGTTGAGCTTGAGTGCTTTTATCAAGATCAGATCCAAATTTTGCAAAAGCTTCTAATTCACGATATTGCGCTAAATCTAAACGTAAAGTTCCAGCTACACTTTTCATTGCTTTAATTTGTGCATTACCACCAACACGAGATACTGAAATCCCTACATCAATCGCAGGTCTAATACCAGAATTGAAAATGTTTTTCTCTAAATATATTTGCCCATCTGTAATTGATATAACATTTGTAGGAATGTATGCAGAAACATCGCCTTCCTGTGTCTCAATTATTGGAAGTGCGGTTAAAGAACCACCTCCCAATTCAGGCGATAATTTAGAAGCTCTTTCTAATAGGCGACTATGAAGATAAAAAACGTCACCAGGGAATGCTTCACGACCTGGCGGCCTTCTAAGGACTAAAGACATTTGCCTATAAGCAACTGCTTGTTTTGAAAGATCATCATAAATGATTAATCCATGCTTCCCTTTGTCTCTAAAATATTCACCCATAGCACAACCAGAGTAAGGAGCAATATATTGAAGCGGAGCTGCGTCAGAAGCATTAGCCGTAACAACGGTAGTATACTCCATAGCACCATTTGCATCTAGTTCAGAAACAATAGCTGCAACAGTAGAAGCTTTCTGTCCAATAGCTACATAAATACAATAAACTGGTTCATCTGTCTCATGTGTATATTTTTGATTAATAATAGCATCAATAGCTATAGCTGTTTTTCCAGTCTGACGATCACCAATAATTAGTTCTCGCTGACCTCTTCCAATTGGTATCATACTATCTACAGCTTTAATTCCAGTTTGTAGAGGTTGATTAACTGGGGAGCGGGCCATTACGCCAAGAGCTTTACGCTCTATAGCTAAATATTCTTTAGTCTCGATTGGGCCTTTACCATCAATAGGATGGCCTAATGGGTTAACGACACGTCCGAGCATTGCTTCACCAACTGGTACTTCAACAACACGACCAGTTCTTTTAGCTAAATCACCTTCTTTAACAAGTCTGGTTTCACCAAATAGAACTAATCCTACATTGTCTTCTTCTAAGTTTAATGCCATACCAAATACACCATTTGGTAATTCAACAAGCTCTGAGCTCATAACATTTTCTAGACCGCTTACACGAGCCACACCATCACCTACTTGAATGACTTCACCTACTTCAGAAACATCAACTGACAAATCAAATTTTGCAATCTGTTCTTTAAGTAGGTTTGCGATATTATCCGTTTTGATATCCATGATTTCCTTTTAACGCTCTATGCTTTTAATAATGATTGGCGCATGTTTTCCAATTGATTTTGAATCGATGCATCCATGAATTTGTTTCCAACACGAAGTTTTATACCACCAATCAAATTAGGGTCAACTTTTATATTAAGATCCATTGATTTCCCTAACGCTGATTCTAGTGATTGTTTAAGTTCTTGAGATTCACTTTCTGATAATTTATTTGATACATGTGCTATCACAGAAAGATAATTCAATTTATCTGCAAAAATCTTATCATACGATTTCTCAATTAATGAGAAAAGCTTAACCAAATTTTGACCGGCAACTAATCCTATAAACTCTGAAACGATTGGATGACACTTCATTCCAAGCGCTTCTTTAACAGCTGTTGATTTCTGAATCTCAGTTATTCTTTTAGAAAATAAAAAAGCTCGAAATTCGGGTGAAGCTTTTAAAGCACTGTTAACAATTGATAATGAATTTTTAACAGCTTTTTCTGAACTGGACCGAGTAGCAACATTGAAAAGAGCCTCAGCGTATTGTTTTGCTCTAGACTCAAGCTTCATATGTTTTTACTTTTTTAAGCGATTCTTCAATAAGTGATTTATTATCAGCATTATTTAGATTCTTATTGATAAGCTTTTCTGCAACCGAAAGTGTAAGACTAACAACTTCCTGCTTTATCTCAGTAATAGCTTTATCTTTTTCAACTTGAATCTGTTTCTTTGCATCATCACGAATCTTTATTGCCTGTTCTTTTGCCTTTGCGATAGTATCTTCTTTTACTTTTTCAGCAGCAGATTTACTATCGGCTAAGATTGATTGTGCTTCCGATCGTGCTTTAGCGGTTATTGCTGCAGACTCTTGATTAAGACGTTCTAACTCTAACTTTGCTTTCTCAGCATCATCAAGTGAACTTCTAATCATATTTTCACGATCATCCAGCATCTTTATTAGTGGTTTCCAAGCATATTTTGCTAATACAGTGAAAAGCACTAAGAACGTGATTATTGTCCATATAAAAAGACCTGGGTCGAGTTTAACTAATGAATCCATTTTTTTCTCTCAAACTTCTATGTTGATTAAATGAATTTATTTATTTAAAGTATCAACATTAAAAATGTGAAAACCTCAGCCAAAATTGCTACTCCTTCAAGAAGAAATAGAGGCAGGTTTACAGCACCCGTAATCTTATCTGCAGCTTCAGGCTGACGGGCTATACTTTCTGCAGCAGCAGAAGCGAATTTTCCAATACCTAGACCAGCACCGATTACTATCAAACCAAAACCTATTGGCATAAATGCAGTTGCTTCCATTTTATTATTACCTCTTTATTATTTTAATGATGAACATTAATTGCCATTCCGACAAATACTGCAGTAAGCAGTGTAAAAACATATGCCTGAACAATGACAACAATGATCTCTAATCCTGAAATAGCGGCAGCCATTGGTACTGATATAAGTGCAACACCAATTCCAGCTGCAGCTGAATGAAACATTTCGGCAAAAATTGCCATAAGTGATAAAAGTGCAAGTAGAGCAATATGTCCACCTGTCATATTTGCAGCCAGTCGCATTGTTAAAGCAAAAGGCTTGACTAATAATCCCATTAATTCAATGGGAATCAAAATTATGTAAATCGGCCATGCTAATCCGTGAGGAACTAAGTTTTTCCAATGATTAATAAATCCATGAGCTTTTGTTCCTGCAATTATTATACTAAAAAATGTAATCATTGCTAATGCTGCAGTAACATTAAAGTTGCCTGTTGCGGTGACACCTCCATGCAGTAAACCATTAATAAAATTATGATCAGCTTCATAAGGAACATTCAACACAAAACGATTAATAACACCTAAAACATCAAAAATTGGGATCATTCCAATACCATTAGCAAATAAGATAAAAAAGAAAAAAGTTAACATAAGCGGTGTCCATGTATTTACCCATTTTGAGCCAACATTAGGAGCAACAATTGAATCACGTATAAATTGCGTTATTGATTCTATAGCATTAGCCATTCCACTTGGTATAAAGTTTTTTTGTTTTAGGTATGAACGGATTGGAATAATAATTGTAATGGAGACCAGAAGAGCAACAATCCATAACATTAATACATGTTTTGTAACAGACATGTCTACGCCAAACATATGTGGTAAATGCACTATTGGGTGCATTATGTCTGAATTAGAAACGTGATGAATAATATTTTCGCCAACTTGATCCATTACACTAGATCCAGAGGATTTTTCACCGCCTAATATCATTATTTTCTTCTAATATTTTTAAGGTTGAAAAAGTGATTTTAATACTATTGCTTCTAGTGTATGAAACACTATAAATGAGCCCGAAAAACTAATAACAAATGGTAATGGTGTAAAAGAATAAAAGTAAATAATTATAGATAAATAAATACCAAAGATCACCATCTTTCCTACAAACCCTGACAAAAGAACATTTGTCGTCAATTGAGAGTTCTTTTCTTTAGCCTTATAGATAAAAAATAATTCAACTAAAACGACTAACCATGGTAAAAGAATACCCCAAAATAGTTCTTTAATATATTCTGGATTAATTCCACTTGATAATCCAAAAAGGCCTATTCCTACTAAAGCAAAATAAAATATTGTTTTCATTTCTTAAAAACAGATTTAGCTAATTCATAAAAACCAACAATTAAACCAAGTGCTAAACCTATTAGTATAAATAGTGGCGATGAATTAAAATAACTATCAGCATAAAGACCTAAAGCTCCTAAAAATAGCACCGCAGCTAACAGTGTATATGCAGCTGATGCAGAGGGCCCCGATTTACGGACAAATCGTTGAAATTGTTTTAAAGATTGAGCTAAATAATTATCTGATTCATCAATCATATTTGTCAGATTGAATCTCTTGATCAGATTCTTCAGGCTCATTAATTGGTTCTAGCGATGGTTCATTTCCTGCCAAAACACAGTGTCCTTGAAACTGAGCACCCTCTTCGATGACTAAGGTTCTATAAATTAAATCACCCTTCAAATTTGATTCTGAGCCAAGCACTGCTCTCTTCTCTACCCTAACATTTCCTGCAACTGTACCTCCAATATTAGAATCACTTGCTTGGATATTCCCATGGACTTCTCCACCTTGAGCTATTCGAACAGGTCCTTCAGAAGTAACATCACCAAAGACCTTACCATATACTGCAATACCATCGTTACAACTAATGTTTCCTTGAATTACCGCATCTGCACCAATCATAGTATGTACATCTTTATTTTCATTTCTAGCCATATTATTCAACACTCATATTTAATTTATTATAGTTTGGAAAATACGACAAAGGATTAACAGCCTCACCATCTTTCCATATTTCAAAATGTAAATGAGGACCTGAACTTTCTCCCGTATTTCCAGATCTCGCAATGGTATCTCCAATACTTATAAACTGATGAAGTTTCGCATCAATTGAAGCATTATGACCATAGTAGGTAAAATATTCATTTCCATGAAATAATACTACTAGATTTCCTAAGTTTTCTGTCATTCCTGAAAAAATAACCTGACCTGAAGCTGATGCTAAAATAGGTGTTTGCTCAGGAACTGCAATATCAACCCCTAAATGTTGTTTACTAAAATCATCAAATTTTTCTATCATTTCTTGGGTTAATATTCCATCAACAGGTAAAATTGATGGAATATTATAAATTAAATCTAAATTGATAGGTTTATTTCCTTTGGGTTTAACCAGTCCTTTATCGCCATCTTTACTCTCGACCATATCCATCCCTAATGCTTTCTGCACCATTCTATCAACTTCTTTTAGACGCTCAAGTTCATTGTAAAGAGTCAATACCTTCATTCGTTCACTAACAAGAGAATTATATTCTTTTTCCATTTCATTAAATTCTAAAACTTTAGGGATAAAATAAAATAGACTAAGTACAAAAGTTGTAATCATAGTAATTAAAGTAAATAAAATAAAAAATGTGAACTTTGTGGAAAGATTGAATTGTTTTTTTCTGCCATCATGATCAGGAATAACTACAAATGTATATCTACTTGGTTTCATATATTTTTATTCAATTGTTCGAATAAGGTCTAATAGCCTTTCCAAATCATCATCTGAAAAATAATCAACAATAATAGATCCGCCTTTTTTCCCTTTATGATTTAGTTGAACTTTTGTACCAAGTATAGTAATCAATTCATCTTCAAGATTTCGTAATGAAACCTCTTTAGATTTTATTTTTGTCTTAAGCTTTTTTGATAATTTTGTTATTTTACGTTTAACCTGAGCTTCTGCTTCTCTAACGGATAAATTTTGATTAAGAATCATTTTCCAAAGTTTTAACATTCCTGATTCGGTTTTCATCGCTAGAATAGCCCGACCATGGCCTGCTGAGAGTCTATTATCACTAATACTCTTTTTAACTTGAATAGGTAGTTGCAATAATCTTAAAGCATTAGTTATTGTAGATCTACTTTTGCCAACGGCAATTGCAATTTTTGCCTGAGAAAGAGTAAACTTTCCGTGCAAAACCGCATATCCTTCTGATTCTTCAATAGGATTCAAATTTTCGCGTTGAATATTTTCGATCAAAGCTACTTCCATCATTTCTGAGTCATTAGTTAATTCAATAATATATCCAGGAATTTCTCTCTTCTTAATCATCTTAGATGCTCGCAATCGCCTTTCACCAGCAATAAGGATATAACCGTTATCTTCGGCTTTAACTGTAATAGGTGTAATAACACCTTTTTCTTTTATAGAGGCAGCTAGTTCTTCAAGAGATTTTTTGTCGAAATTTTTTCTAGGTTGATGGGGATTAGTTTTTATCTTTGAAATAGGAAGACTTGTAACTCCGGCAGGAGAGATATCTTGTTTTGATGGAGGTCTTATTAATGCATCTATTCCTTTGCCTAGCCTTTTAGTTGCCACCACTTAATATCTCCTCTACTAGTGTCAAATAGTTTTGAGCCCCAGTTGAATTAGCATCATACAATAAAGCAGGCTTACCAAAGCTGGGAGCTTCACTTAATCGAACATTCCGTTGAATTATTGTTTGAAATATTTTATCCTTAAAAAAACTACGAACTTCTTCTGCCACTTGCTTAGATAGGTTAAGTCGACTATCGTACATAGTTAATAAGACACCTTCAATTTCAAGATTAGGATTCAAATTTTTCTGTACAAGTCTCACAGTATTTAACAATTGCCCTAAACCCTCTAATGCATAATACTCGCACTGAATAGGTATTATTACCGAATTTGAACACGTAAGTGCATTTAAAGTCAATAAGCCCAATGAAGGAGGACAGTCAATAAGAATATAATCATATTTTTTCCTTATTGGCTTAAGCACTTTCTCAAGTTGAAATTCTCTCGCCATAATACTAACTAACTCAACCTCAGCTCCAACAAGGTCACTCGTTGAAGTAATAATATCAAGAAAATCTAATTTTGTTTTTGTAATCACATCTTTTGTTGACGAACCTCTAATTATCGCATCATAAATAGAACCCTTTGGTTCGCTTATAAGATCTTCAATTCCTGTAGTTGCATTTGATTGTGGGTCTAAATCAATTAGAAGTGTTTTTACTTCAGAAACTGCAAAGCTAGCAGCTAGATTAACTGAAGAGGTAGTTTTACCAACACCACCTTTTTGGTTTGTTAATGAAATGATTTTACTCATTGAATGAAATCTATAAAAATAATCTTATTTGAATACTCAATTTAGCAGAATTCAGTTCGTTGAAACAATAAGGCGGTAAATTATATTTGAAATAAATAAGTTAGCTTAACTACTTGGGTATTTTGTAATAATGCATGATTTTTACCGCTCATATTATAAAGTTTATTTATTACGATAAATAAATCACTTCCAGGTGTATGAATCCAATTAATACGACAGTATAATTGAAGTTGATCAGAAAAATTATCATATTGTATTATAGCTTTTCCAAACCATTTGCGGTTTAATGCAACTTCAGCAGTGAAGCCATAAATATTTGCTGTGAATTCACCTTGATTAGGCATAAATATAATATTTTGGTTAGCAGACCCATATAAGGTCAAATGATTAGAAAATTGTTTGCCAATGGAACTATTCCAACTAGTTTTATTTCCACCAAAATAATCTCCTTTTGAAATGGCGAAGTTACCCCAAACGCCTCTGCTCTGATTCGTTCTAGCAGAGAATGAAATTTTTCTATCTATATGTTCACCTTTTAAAATTTCAAGTCCATTACCTAAAGTAAAACCATTAGATAATTTTTCTTTCTCTTGAATAATTTTTAATCCAATTCTATCTCTTGATTCAAAAATAGCATCAATTCCACCATTTATAATGCTCGTCTCACTAAGACCCTCAAGATTCTTAACATCTCTTACGTACAAGGTAAATCTCAATTGGCGAATTAGTTCTTCTCCATTCCCTACTCTTGGCGTAAATCCCATTATAGCACCTGTTCCTACCATATCATTTCTTTGAATAAATCCAAGAGCAGGATGAAAATCTTTATCAACTCGATGTTGGCCAGCAGTAAAAAAATAGCGATCATTTTTTAAATCAACTTTAATCATTGAGGCTTCTGAAGGTTTATCAAATTGAGCATCTTGAACTTGACTATACCAAGCAGAAATACTGCTATTTCCCCAAAATCGCATTTGTCCATCAAAACCAAAAACTGAATTTTGTGTTTCTTTGTTTGAAACATCTGTGACAATTGCACCAATTGTGGTACGATCACGAATATCTGACCTTAATCTTAAAGCACTATATGCTGTTGCTGGTAATCCATTTTCTGCTTGAGTGTGAATGTTTAATGCTCCAATAGATGTTTTCCCTATCTGCCCATACATCCGAGATCCACCTAAAACATTCTGATTTAAACCAATACGTCGACTAAAAAAAATTTCGCTTTGGCGCGAATTTCCAAAAGCAAATAATTTAGATCGCGTTAAAAAGAATTCTCTTTTCTCAGGATAAAAAAGGTTAAATCTAGTGAGATTAATTTGAGCATTATCTGCTTCGACTTGTGCAAAGTCGGTGTTATAAGTCAAATTTAGAGTCAAGTTTGACTTTAATCCGTAATATAGATCAACTCCTCCATTTCCTATATCATTAGATAAAGCTTCATCACCTGACATTTGTTTTTGGGATCCAATAATACCAAAAGGTTTAATCTTAATATCATTTCCACGTTTAATGTTTTTTAGACCAGTTAAATTGGCATATTGAGAAACTTGATATACATCTGAACTATATTCTAAACCAATATGTGGCCATATTACGCTCTCATTTTTTCTATTAATATATCTTTTTACAGCTAAGCCCATAGTTAATTCATTTTTGTTAGGAAATCTTAATGTATTAAATGGGATAGCTACTTCAAGTATCCAGCCAAACTCCGTGACACGCCCCTCACTTAGATATATACCATCCCATGCCCACTCATCTAAACTTGGACGACTTTCGTCTGAAATTAATGCATCATCTTGAGTGCCTAATGGATTCATTTCAAAAAGGTAAGCATTCCGGCGATCTAAATATGTATCTAAAGCAATCTCTAACTTATCATCTCTATGGATCCATCCACCTCGATTAAGAATTGTCGCACGAACTTTTTCAGGTTCACTATCAAAAAAAGTGAACCCAAAATAAAGATAATTATCATCATAAATAATTCGCATTTCAGATTTTTCTGTAGGCTGCGCACCATCTTGAGGTAACCTCTGAATAAATTGAGTAATAGGTTGAATACTTTCCCAAATCA
>Ga0209403_10001999_pt1 | contig 25153 bp, 21 predicted proteins | sample ArcticOcean_MG_C_8_FD_187440 | JGI IMG/M metagenome (GOLD analysis project Ga0209403, IMG submission 187440) | Marine microbial communities from western Arctic Ocean - ArcticOcean_MG_CB11_86 (SPAdes) (version 2) | ecosystem: Environmental > Aquatic > Marine > Oceanic | place: Arctic Ocean... | reverse complement strand
TTCCATCGTTTTTCGTTTGATCCTTTCGCGTTGTTTTAGAATGGCTTGGCCACGCCCAAAGTAAACGTCTGCAGGCGTGAGGTTGTTGATGCTTTCGTGGTATCGATGATGATTGTAGTGATCGACGAACACTTCGATCTGTGCCTCGAGATCCGCCGGGAAGAAGTAGTTTTCCAACAGAATGCGGTTCTTCAGGGTCTGGTGCCATCGCTCGATCTTGCCCTGAGTTTGCGGATGATACGGCGCGCCCCTGACGTGTCCCATTTTCTTGTCGCCCAGCCATTCAGCCAACTCGCCAGAGACATAGCTGGAGCCGTTATCCGATAGCAGTCTGGGCTTGTGTGCAACATGGGCCTGATCACAGCCTGACGCCTGTAGAGCGAGGCTTAGTGTCTCAGTAACATCGCTCGTCTTCATCGTCGTGCACAGCTTCCAGGCAATGATATAACGCGCGTAATCATCAAGGATCGTCGACAGATACATCCAGCCCCAGCCAATGACCTTCAAATAGGTGAAGTCAGTCTGCCATAGTTGATTGATCGCCGTTGTCTTGTCCCTGAATTCATCAGCAGCCTTGATGACGATAAATGCGGGGCTGGTAATCAGATCAAGTGATTTGAGCAGGCGATAAACGGAAGCCTCTGAGACAAAGTATTTCTCTGTATCTGTAAAGCGCACGGCCAACTCGCGCGGAGATAATTCCGGAACGTTCAAGGCCAGGTCAACGATCCGCTGCCGAACATCATCAGGAATACGATTCCAGACCCGAGTCGGCCTGGGAGACTGATCTTCCAATGCCTCGGGCCCACCGACCTGATAGCGGTCGTACCACCGGTAAAACGTGGTGCGGGGAATGCCCAATTTATCCAAGGTTTGTTTAATTGGCAGATAGGATTGTTCAACGAGGCGGATGATCTCAAGCTTTTCAGATGCGGGATATCTCATTCGATATCCTCCCCATCCGCGGTCATGCTTTTTTTAAGTAACCGGAGTTCCAAGGTCTGCTCGGCAACGACTTCCTTCAGCTCGCGAGCTTCACGGCGAAGGGTGCTCACTTCGCCCGTGGATGCGGCACGAGCTGTATCGCCGGCAAGCCGGCGCTTGCCAGCCTCAAGAAATTCCTTTGACCATTTGTAATAAATGCTCTGCGCGATGCCCTCATGCCGACAAAGCTCAGCGATCGTTTCCTCTCCGCGCAATCCGTCCAGTACAATGCGGATCTTTTCTTCCGCCGAATATTGCTTGCGGGTCGCCCGGCGAATGTCCTTGATTGCCTTGGCCCCACCTGTTTGGCGTGTTTGCGATTTCTGTTTCATCTTCATTCCCCTACGGGTCTTTACGATGAACCAGAAATCCTCTCTTAGGCTATCCCGTTAATTTGTCCCATAGGCGATGACGTTAGACAGGCCGGACCTTGTTGTTTAAAGCGGCAGGCTGGCCTTACTGAACGATAGTTCGCTCTGGCAATGGGAACGCGGTCAGCAACCTAAGCAACATTTTCAATGCCCGTAATACCAAAAATCTCGCCGCCAAAAAGTTGCGGCATAGAAATGTCACCGATGAGTCCACCGCTATGGCCGCGTTTCGAATAGCTAGGCTCGAAAGTGGGGTAAAAGCGGAAACAGCCGTTCAGGCCCGTGACCAGCGGTGTGTGCCATTAGCGCGCTGTTAGGAATTCCTAATACATGGCATCTCGGCCCCGGTGAGTGGAGTCACGCTGCAGCATCAGGGAAGGACAGCCTGCCCGGACGGCAGCGCGGACACGCCTGTCAGGTCCCCAGTTGTGGTATATCCTCGATCTGAGGCTGATCGACAAGGAGCTGCTGCGGACGCTCCATTAGGCCAGATCGTGGGCAACAATCCGGAAGAAATGTTTTAGTTCTCCGCCAACACGTGCCGAGCGACGACAAGCTCCTGGATTTCGGCCGTGCCCTCCTCAAACCAGAAACCGCGCGCGTCTCGATAAATCCGTTCGATCGCTGCTTGCTTGGTATAACCAAATCCGCCATGAACCCGCAGCGAAAGGTCGGTCACGCGCCCCACCATGTTAAGGCAGAACAATTTTGCATTGGCGGCCGCCGCCGTGTAATCCCCGCCGTCTTCGCATATCCGTGCGGCATGTTCGACCAGATGTCGCCCAGCCTCAATTTCCGAATGCATGTTGGCAATGTGCCCCTGGATGGCTTGGCGCGTAGAGATAGGCCTGCCGAAAGTGACGCGATTCCTGGCAAAGGCAACGGCCTCATCCAACGCTCGCTGGGCAAGCCCAACCATGCAGATCGAAAGCGACACGCGACTGTAGTCAAGAAAACTCAGCGCAACTTCTAGCCCCTGACCCACCTCACCGAGCCTGTCCTCATCCGAGACTTCCATGTTCTCGTAACGCAAAAATGCATGCCCGGTGCCGTGCATACCCATTGTGTGCTGCGAGGCGTCGATCTCGAACCCCGGTGTGTCGCGCTTGAGAAGAAAGGCCGTGAGTGAATCTTTGGCACCCTTGCTATCAGAGGCAGCCACCAAGATGAAATGCGTCGCGCGGTCGGCGAACGTGATCAAGTGCTTTTCGCCGCTAATACGCCAAGTATCACCGTCGCGTATTGCCTTTGATTTCAAGTCGCGACCGGTGCCGCCGGCCTTTTCCGTCAAACAGAAAGCCACGACAGCCTCGCCCGTCGCAATCTTCGGAATAATTGCCCGTTGTGCTTCGTTGCCGAACATCTGCAAAGGCTTCCATGTGCCGTTGGTCAAATGCACCAGCATGCGGCCGATGCCAGGTCCTTCGGCGGCGGCCTCCAGATAGGGGAGAAAATCTATTATACCTATGCCATAGCCGCCATATTCGGGAGGCATCGTAAGCCGGTAACAGCCCACTTCGGCCGCTTGGCGATGCAACTCTTCGGGGAGGATGTCTGTGCGCTCGATCTCCGGATAAGCCTTTTCGAGGTCGTCGAGGAAAAATTTCCGAAACGCATCCAGCTCTACCGCGCCACTCATGACATATCTCCAATTTGTTGCAACTCGCTCGCCCGAAAGACCAGCGTCCGCACGTTGCTATTAATCATAGCCGTTCAGCAAAATTCATATCGACATATTGACTTATTTCGTCGCTCCCGGCTTGTTTAATAGCATGCTTGCTATAATGGAATTTTTGCTAGGCGCTACGCTTGCCAGCCTTGCCAGGTTGGGAGCCCCGTGATGAACGATGCGAAACCGGATCCCCTGGTCCGTGGTGTCCGCAGGGTCGTCATATCGCCGGGAAGCGTCTCGGTACAGGAAACGGCGCGTCACGACAGGCCTGGGGGGTGGGCTAGGTTAAAGGTGCTTGCCTGCGGTGTTTGCGGCACTGATCTTCACCTGCTTCACGGCATGACAATGCCGAGCGGCGCGGAATACCCGGTTTATCCGGGCCACGAAGTCGCCGCGCGGGTTTTGGAAGCCGACCCTGACGCCAAACTGCCCCCAGGGACGGTCGTAATCCTTCATCCTTTGCTGCCCTGCGGCGCGTGCGATCGTTGCAAGACTGGCCGGGAACATCAATGTCCCTCGGCCGAGATGCTGGGCATTCACCGGCCAGGCGGACTATCCGACGAGGTTATCTGGCGATCCGACCGGCTCGTAGCCGTCAATGACTTGGATCCCATGCTTGCGGCTTTGCTTCCCGACGCGGTGGCGACGGCCTATCACGCGGTCAAACGCGCTGCGCTTCCACCTGGCGGCAAACTCGCCGTTATCGGCGCGGGCGGCGTTGGCACGAATGTATTGCAGATCTGTCGCGCCCTGGACCCTTCCTCGCAGGCGATTGCGGTGGTTCATAGCGACAGCACGGCCAGGCGTATCGCCGGCCTTGGCTTTCCTATCGTCCAGGGATTGGAGGGCGCTGGGCGTGCCGTGCGCAAGTTGGTCGGCGACATGGACACGGTTATTGATTTCAGCGGCGTTGCGGCGGCACCCAGCGAGGCCATACGCATGCTGCGCCGTGGCGGACGCCTCGTCCTTGGCGCTATTCTCGACGAAAAAGTCGCCTTTGCGACAACCTATACCGGGCTGGTTACGCGCGAGATCGAAATCGTCGGCAGTTATGCCTCCACCCTATCCGACTTGCGTGCGGTCGCTGAATTGGCGACGAGCGGAAGATTGCCACTGGACGGGCTGGTGAGCCATGTGATCGATTTGGATAATGCGCCAGATGCACTGGACATCCTTGAACAAAGACCGCCCGGAATGGTGCGCGTAGTGGTAAAACCCTAATCGGAACCGCCGTCAACGGACCAGTTGTGTCTCTCCAATTAATTCTGCGATTTCCTGACGGAGTAGGAATTTTTGAATCTTTCCGCTCGGCGTCATGGGAAATTCGTCGCGGATTTCGAGCCGCTCCGGCAATTTCCATGCGCTGATCTGCTTGTCCCGTAGGAAACTTACCATCTCTTCGAACGTGAGGCTTTCCCCCAGGGCGCAAATGACATAGGCACAGACCCGCTCCGAGAGCACCGGGTCGGGCATGGCGACGCAGGCTACGTTGACGATTTTTGCATGGGTAAAAAGTAGTTCCTCAATCTCGCGGGCGGAGATATTGGCGCCGCCGCGAATGATCATGTCTTTCTTGCGGCCGACGACATTGACATAACCCTCTGTGTCCAAATTGCAAATATCGCCCGTCGCGTACCAGCCGCCCTCGTGGTTCACCTGGCGGGTGGTTTCAGGATCTTTGTAGTAACCCGCATACCGCGCGGCGGACCAGATTTGCAGCTCGCCTTCGTCATCGGGGCCCACCGGCTCCCCGGTCTCGAGATCCACCAAGCGCCCCTCGACGCCGGGAATAATCCGGCCATCGGTGCTGTACCGGCGGACCATGGGTGCCTCCGGAGTGACGGCGCTGTTGATCAGGGTTTCCGACGAGCCATAAATCGCCGAGACAAACAGGTCAAAATCTTCGTCGGCCTGCTTGACCAGTTCCCTTGGAATAGGCGCGCCGCCGCAGGCAAAGGTCTTTAGGGATTGCAGTTTTTGCCGGCTGGCATTCGGGGCATTCATCAGACCGTGGAGGAATGGTGTCGCAGACAGGGTATAGATGCAACGTTCCGCATGAATAAGCTCAACAGCCGCTTCGGCATCCCAATGCTCCTGCCATACGGCCGTCAGCCCGTACTGCACCGGCAGCCGCGCACCGGCGATAACGGCTGTGGTGTGACCAACGGGCGAGGCCATGAAGATCGTATCGCCTGGCGCAAAACCGACTGTATCGTTCAGTTGATCGGTCCCGGCGCCCATTGTGTTGTGGGTGTGCATGACGCCCTTTGGCTCCGCCGTCGTGCCTGAAGTGAATATCAAGGTTGCCACCGTATTCGGGTCCGGGCGTTGCTGATCGATGGTGGCGCTGGCGACCTCATCCTCCCAGGCTTTCTCCAAAAGCTCGTCGAAACGCTGCATGCTGTTCGGGACCTCTTCGCCGGCGACGAAGACATGCTTCAAATGGGGCAGATCCGGCCAGAGCTCGGCCACCATTTCGGTATAGTCGAAGTTGCGGTAACGATCGGGGATCAGCAACAGGGTGGTTTCGGCGTAGCCGAGGATGTAGCTGACTTCACTTTGGCGGTAGACGGCGCCAATCGAATTCGTCACGGCGCCAAGTTTGGTGGCGGCGCAATGCAGGATCAGCCATTCCGCCCAATTCGGCAATTGTATGGAAATCACATCGCCCGGTCGGATACCGAGCTGGTAAAGCCTGCAGGCGGCCCGATGCGCCAGGCGGTCCAATTCGGCGAAGGTGAGCCGCCATTTGCGGTCGATCATAACCAATTGCTCACCGCGCTCGACCGCGTGCCGGCGCAGGTAATCGTCAAGGGTCTGGTTCCGCCACTCACCCGCCGCAACCCGCGCCTCAATTGTGGCAGCATCGTGGTAGATCTCTCGAATAGCCATGACCGCCGCCCCCATTCCCGGACCGTATGCCGGCCCATACAAGACGATACTATTTTATTTCAAGCCCGCCGGCATGCAACCAGACAAATAATCAAGCCTTGAATATCAAAGCGACGGCCAAATGCCACCAGAAACCGGCAGAATTTCGCCGGTGATATAAGCCCCTTCGTCGCTGCAGAGAAACAGGGCGGTGTTGGCAATATCCTCTGGCTCACCAAGCCGCTTGAGCAGGCTTCGTTCCCGGTATATTTCAGCATTCTCCGGCCCAAGCATTGCCAGCACCCTGGTGCGAATTATGCCCGGCGCAATCGCGTTGACGTTAACGTGGGGCGCAAGTTCCATGGCGAGGGTACGGGTGAGCGATGCCACGCCCGCCTTGGCAGCGCCGTAGTCGGCACTGCCGGCTTCACCCGCAAAATTGATGGAGGAGATGTTCAGAATTTTGCCGTAGCCGTTCTCCAGCATGGCAGGCGCGAGCAATTGCACCAGATGGAAGCCGGGCTTCAGGTTTATTTCCATCGTGGCATCCCACCGCGCCTCGGTCATATGAACCAGATCGGCGGGGCCTTCATAATGTTGGCCTTGGTAGCCTCCCACGATGTTGGCGAGGATTTGAATGGCGCCAAATTTCTCCCGCCCTGCCGCCACCAGGTCTTCCAACTCGTCCCGCACCATGGCATTAGTTCGCAGCGCCACCACCTTGTCGGCGGAACCGGCCGCCTCGGCGACAGCCCGCTCACCTTCAGCCAGCCGGGCTGCCGAGATGTCGGTAATGACAAGCGATGCGCCCTCCTCGGCAAACCGTTTCGCCACGGCCATCCCCATGGGTCCGCCCGCGCCCGTGACCAAAGCAACCCGATCCTTCATCCGCATGACAATCTCCTCCAAGGTTTGGGGCATATTACCATTCCAGGCGTTTCATCCCCGCGAGACGCACAGTATGCGCCGAATAGCAGGCGGCAAAAAGAAGAGGAAATTGTAATCCAACGACTGCTCGTTCGAAAATACTATAGCCGGGGCAACACCTCTGGGGGCCAATAACCTCGTTCGTTGAATCTGTCAGCGAAGACCGCTGTGGGTCAAGTTGCGACATAAAGTTATGGTTATCTTATACTCGAAGTTGGTGGTCGAACGGACATGACATTGCGTTTACTTTGGCTCAGTTTCAGAACATTACTTTATGCAATCTAATGTCCAACGCGAAGAATGATCCGCCCATCGTGCCCGCCATCAGCAATTTTCGGGCACAAGAGTTGATTGCTGAAGCGGTTTTAGTGTGCAACTTTCAGCCATGGTTGGAGATTTAGAAGGTAGGGATTTAGACAAGACGCCGGATCGTCCTTGGACGATTGAGGCGGACATAATCGGAACCATCCGCAAAATCGATGAAAACGAGGCTGCGGATCTTGTTATTACGCGTTATCTCATGGCCGGTGACACACGCGCCCTAGCTTGGTGGCTCTATGAAGGCCATTGCCCATCGCCAGTTGTCCGTCAATACATAGCCTGCATGCTGCACCCCGGCTCGAAAGCGACGCCAAAGGCAGTGCCATTTGAACTGGTAGCTAAATCTCGAACCCCCAAACGTGGCCGACCCAAGAAAGGACCCGAGCCATTACTTCGCGACTGGCTACAATTTAGATTTATTTACAACTTTATGCATGATCGAGGCCCTGGACAATACGAAGCCGCTATTTCCGAACTCGCTGAACTCTATGGAATGGAACGAGCAACAATCAAACGGGCATACGAGAACATCAATAAGATCCTGAGCTTGCCTCCGGAAGAAAATTAATTCCGATTTATTGAACCTGCCGTTTCGACGACAACGGGCACAGATTTCGTCATCTTGACCGCAATTCCAATGCGATCAGGAGGCCTTCATGCCCACGGGTAAACAACAGACATTTGGCGACCCACATCAGGATGCGTCCGCATCCCTGATGTCTCTCGCCCGTGTCCTTGCCCGCCAGGCCGCCGCCGAACAGATATCAGCATCGGCTTCGAAGGACCGTATCCCCTCCCCTGTCCCAACCCATTCAGAGGAGCACGGCGATGCCCCGACCAACCATTGATACCCCAGAGCCATTGCTGACCATCAGGGACGTGGCGACGTTCTGCCGGGTCTCCGAGAAGACGGTCCGCCGCTGGATAGATGCCCGTGACCTGATTGCAGCAAAGCTCGGCGCACAGTGGCGCATCCGCCCCCGGGATCTCGACTTGTTTGTTCGCGACCACCTGGAATGGTGACCGACGATGTCCACGTATGTCCATTGTTTTCAATGTGTTAGGGGATCGTCGGGAGAACGGCGCCCTGCAATTAGTGACTGTTTTCTCTGCTACAGTTTCCCGAATTGGTCACCGTTTGCTCCCGTGACCTCCCGTGTCCATCATTGACCAAGAAGGAGTTATCCCGATGCCAAACAAAGCCTCTACTACCAAGGGCGTTTCCCAGACCTTCGCAGATATCATCGAGATCCTTGAGACGATGGAGGACCTCAGCAAAACTCGCCGGAGGGATTTGATCTCAGGACTGCGGACCATGGCGCGGTTCCTCGGTAAAGAAACTAACGAGGTCCCGGCCAATACCGAATGGCTGCGCCAACGGCTGCGCCAGTTCCATCCAAGGCACGCCAAGGTGAGCAGTAAGCATTTTGCTAACGTAAAAAGCGCCGTCATGGCAGCCATCAAGGCTGCCGGGGTGAGGAACAAACGGGTCCACGCCTTCCCGGACATGAGCACCAAGTTCAAGAGACTGTACCGCGCGGTCCCTGATCAACTGCTCGGTTACAAGCTCTCCCGGTTCTTCCGCTATTGCAGCGACCAGGGAGTGGAGCCCGAAGATGTGACTGACGCCATACTCGTGGCCTTCGAAGCTCATTTGATCTCAGAAACCCTACATAAAGACCCATCAAAAGTCGCCCGTGAAGCCGTTCTCACCTGGAACAAGATGAAGACCGTTGTCTCCGACTGGCCGGATATTACCCTTCACCGCATATCAGCCCGAACTCCCTGGACCATCCCGCTTGAGCAGTTTCCACGAACGCTGCAGGCCGATGTCGATGCATGGTGCAATGGGTTGGGACTGTCAGACCTGTTTGACGAAGATGCCCCGGTCCGTGCCTGCCGTCCAGTGACCATTGACCACAGGCGTTTTCAGATACGGATGATGGCGTCAGCAATCGTCCGGAGCGGGGTGCCCATTAACGAGATATGTAACCTCGCCGATTTAGTCGCCCCGGATCGCTTCCGTCTGGGTATCCAGTACATGCTTGATCGGGAAGATGGCGAAGTGAAGGAGGCTTTATTTGGTCTCGCGAGCGGTATAAAGGCGATCGCCAGGCACTTCGTGAAGGTCGGCGAGGATCACCTCAATCAGTTGCGCCGGATTTGCTCCCGCCTGGATCAAAGGGCGGATCGGTACAGAAAGAAGAACAAGGACCGGCTCGCGCAGTTCGATGATCGGCAAAATCTGACGATGCTGCTCCACCTGCCGGCACATCTAGCAGCGAAGTCTCAGAAGCCGGGACCAAAGCCAAGGAGCGCAAGCCTGCTGATGCAGACGGCCCTTGCCCTTGATATCCTCATTTACTGTCCAATGCGTGTCGGCAACCTCGCCAGCCTCGACATCGAGCGCCACCTGCGCTGGATCATCGAGAAGAAACAGCAGCGGCTAATCATCAACATCCCCGCAGATGAGGTGAAGAACATTAAACCGCTCCGATATGAGCTTACCGGAGCTTCGGCCGCGATGATGCGGGACTATCTCGATCGTGCACGGCCCACCCTCTGCAAAGAGCCAGGCACGGCTGTGTTCCCGAAGCAGAATGGAAGCAACCGGAACCCAGGCGATCTTTCTGACCAAATCAAACGCCACTGTTTCGATGCGACAGGGCTGACGATCAACGCTCATCTCTTCAGGAGCCTCGCCTCAAAGATCCACAACCTGGTCAGCGCCGGTGATGCGGCAACCATCAGTCACGTTCTGGGGGACAGGATTGGCACAGTGATGAAGTCCTATGCACAGTTCGAGCAGAAGAACGCGCTCGATCACTATCAATCCTCCGTCAACCGTGTGCGCGGGCAGCAGAACCTTAAGGATGATGCGGCGTGACCGACCTTGATCTCCGGCGATGCCTTGCTGTTGCACACTGGCCCGAAGAGGACCGAGCTGCCTGGGTAGCTGCAATCGCGCCCGGCAATATTCTTGAGGACACCCTCGGCCGCGGCGCTCTCTGGCGCAAGCCTACCCGACGGAGGGTGTCCAAATGCTATGGCCGTTGGCTGACCTACCTCATGGCGGCAGGAAAGTTGGCACCCGAAGGTCTGCCGACGTCACGGATAGACCGCACGACGGTGCGCAACTATGTCACCATGCTGTCCGAGCAGGTGCAGCCATGGACAGTGTGGAGTTACACCCTGAGCCTTTATCTCGTCGCCAAGGCGTTCGCCCCGGATGGCGACTGGGAATGGCTCTATAAGATAGTCGCCAAGCTCAAGGTTAAGCGGCGCCCCAGCAGAGACAAACTCTCACGTATGCGTCCCCCGGGCGAGATAGCCACCTGGGCTTACAGACAACTGGATGATCTTGACACTGCCCGCTACCGCGACAGGAAGGCAGCCCTCGAGTTCCGCAACGCCCTCTTTATCGCCATCCTCGTAAACTGCCCGATGCGGCTCCGTAATCTGACCATGATCCGGATTGGCAAGCACTTACACCGAACGGGCGACCAATACCGGGTGGATTTTACGCCCGATGAGGTGAAGACAGACCGCTATCTGACGCTGCACCTGCCCGAATTGATAACACCGTTCATTGACGCCTGGATTGCCGAATGGCGGACCCTGCTCACTGCCGATCAAAGCAATGATGCGCTTTGGGTGGGCATCCGGGGAACGCCAATGCAAGAACGAGGTGTCTACGGCTGTGTCGTCGAGACCACAGAGGCCGCGTTCGGTGTACCGATCAATCCGCATCTCTTTCGCGACATCGCCGTCACCTCGATCGTCGACCAGACACCTGAGAACATCGGCATCACCGCCCCCCTACTCGGCCACATCAATCCGGCCACCACGGAGGAGCATTACATCCATGCCAATCAAGCTATGGCCGGTGTGCGGTACCGCGCATCCATCAAAACGCTTCGAGATCATCTGACAGCAGAATATGGCAATCCGTTCAAGTTGAGAGGAGCAGAATAATGCGAGCCGTTATTTACGCCAGATACTCGTCGGACCTGCAGTCCGAAGCTTCCATCGATGATCAGGTTCGTCTTTGCAAAGAGCGTGCTGAGCGCGACAGCATGACCGTGGCGGACGTGTTCACCGATTACGCCATCAGCGGCGGAACCATCCGCAATCGCCCCGGCATGCTGTCTCTCATGGACGCTGCCAAGCAAGGCGACTTCGACATGGTTATCGCCGAGGCGCTTGACCGCATCAGCCGTGACCAGGAGGACATCGCCGCCATATACAAGCGCCTAAGCCACGCCGATGTGCGCATCGTCACCCTGTCGGAGGGCGAGATCAACGAACTGCATATCGGCCTCAAGGGCACCATGAACGCGCTCTTCCTCAAGGACCTCGCCCAAAAGACACACCGGGGGCTTGAGGGTCGTGTTCGCCAAGGGCTCTCTGGCGGCGGCAATGCGTTCGGGTACGATGTGGTCAAGAAGGTCGACGCTGCCGGCGAACCAATACGAGGGGAACGGCAAATCAATGAAGACGAGGCGATGGTCGTGCGTCATGTTTTTAAAGAGTACTTGTCCGGCAAATCACCGAGGAAAATCGCCTTTGCTCTCAACGCTGACAGCATTCCCGGGCCCGCAGGGCGCAATTGGGGGCCATCAACCATTTACGGCAACTGTCGCCGTGGCACTGGAATACTCAACAATGAACTCTATGTCGGCAAGCTCGTCTGGAACCGTCAACGCTTCATCAAGGACCCGGTATCGGGCAAACGGGTTGCACGCCCCAATCCGGAGTTGAAATGGGTAATCACAGAGGTGCCGGAACTCAGGATTGTGCCCGAAGAGGTTTGGGATGCCGTAAAAGACCGTCAGCAATCGATACGTAAGACCTTAACGGCTGACGGCAATGGCGTACGCTCAGAGCGCGCTCGGAGACCGAAATATCTTCTGTCAGGACTTCTCCGCTGCGATGTCTGTGGAGGCGGCTACTCCAAAATCAATCGCCATCACTATGGCTGCTCGACGGCTCGCAATCGTGGAACCTGCGACAACCTCCTCAGTATCCGGCGAGATATCCTGGAGGAAAACATTCTCGAGGGACTTCGGAACAAGCTCATGCACTCCGACCTGGTGGCCGAGTTCGCCAATGAATATCATCGTGAACTCAATCGCCAGGCGGCTCTCAACAATAGCGCCCATGATCATCTCAAGGCGGAACTGAGTCGGACGGAACAGGACATTCGCAGCATCATCGATGCCGTCAAGGCGGGTATGCGAACGGAAAGCATGACCGATGAACTCATTGTCCTGGAGCAAAAATCGAAGGGCCTGAAAAAAGAAATAGACCGGACGCCCGCAACGCCCGTCAGGATACATCCGAACCTGGGCGAGCTTTATCGGCAGAAGGTAGCCAACTTACGAGAAGCGTTGAACGATGAAGGCTCCAGAGCAGAAGCCTGTCCCATACTTCAGGGTCTTATCAAGGAAATTCGCCTCGTTCCAGCCGACGGCGAATTACGCATCCATCTGAAAGGAAGTCTGGCGGAAATGCTGGCTTTTGCCCTGGAAGACAAACACCCGGGATCAAAAGAGTCCGGGGTGCAAATAACGCTGGTTGCGGGGGCGCGATACCAACGATTTCGTACACCAGTTTCTGCGTTTATCAATCAAACGACATAGTTGGTTGAGAGGGCACCATACCGACGTTGCTTGCAATTGGACTACGCGCCAATTTAGTTCGATGTTCGCGGCCGTGGGGTTCGATCCCGCTTTGCCCGGACATCGTTAAATCGTAGTTTGTCGATCGCCCGGTATTATTCTCGTTCAATCCAAAAATGGTCAGCAGCACGATGATCAAGGCATCGTCTGCATACGAATTGGAAGGAAATCATACGTCCCATGAATTCTAGCTCTGGCATGTCCGCTCGACCACCATAAGCGGACTGTTAGGTTTTCCTAATGCATCGAGCCTAAACACCGAGACGGCGAGTTCCAACGTCGCGCCCCCCAAGTCATGGTATGCAAGGTCGACAATCCACTTAGCGTACCTGTCATGTATGCAAACATAATCGTCACTTGGGGCATTGGCGTGGCAAGTGATACAAGCCTCGTCAGTCCCCTTCGCCACTTAACCATGCATTTTGTTGCGCGCCGGCCAGCTTGCCGCCTGGTTGAGCACATATGTTCGGACTTCCAAGTCGGTCTCAGCCGGATGGTGCAGGTTTGCGCCTCACAACCGCCCATTTCGTAAAAAACATTTCCGGATACCAGACGTTTCAGATTGGCAGTTCAAAGTCCGTCGCTATTTCGCAGACGCGCTCCTTGAGCTGCGGTAGGGCGGCTGTCTGCGGCAATTCCGGACGCTGGTGGTACCAGCCCAGGGTCGCCATGTCGCGGATCAACAAGAACATTGGCAGTAGCGTCAGGTCCTCGTCCGAAATAGCGCGTACAGACCGATAGCCCGCGATAAAGCCATCGCGAAGTACAGCGAAGTCGGGATGGCCCTGATAGGCGGTCAGCGCCGCGGCGACGTCGTACAGATGCCATCCGAACCCGGAATCGTCGAAATCGATCACCGCGGCCCGCGCTCCATCGATCACCACGTTGCTCGGATGCAGGTCGGCATGAATTAGGCTGAATGTTCGGGCCAGTTGGCCGTAGCAGGTGAGCGCCGCATGCAGCCGATCGCGCATACGCAGTAACATATCCCGTTCGCCGTGGGAGAGTATGGCCTGGTCCCAGAACGGGCCCCAGAATGGTTTCGGTCCCATCAGCCCGTCGGCGTCGAGCATATGCCGCTGGAATCCGGCGGGCGGTGTCCAGCCCCTCGCCTGGTTATGCATCGCCGCCATGATCGCACCCACCTGCGCCATGCGGCTTGCGTTGGCGTCCGTATCGGTTTCACGCGCAATCACGTCGGCGAGCAGCTCGCCTTCCACCCACCGCGCCAGGCCGACCCAACGTCGTTCGCCGGTCTCGGTGATTTCAGCCTGAGTGAAACTCTCGCCCGCCTGCGTCAGAAGCGGTTCGGGTGCCGCTATACCGGCCTGGACCAAGGCGCGGGTCCAGATGTGCTCCGATTGAAGCGCAACGATGTCATGGTACCAAGGGCGGTGCAGCCGGAGGACGAGCGGCAATCCATCTCGCGCATCGGTCACGCGAAACGTGACATTTTCGGCCAAACGGATGAAGCGTAGGTCGGCGGGTTCGACGCCAAAAGCGACGAGCGCCCGGCGGGCGGCCGGTGCATAAACCTGCTCTGCCTCCGTGATCATCCCGCGAGTTCAGCGATTGTCTCGTCCCAGGCTTCCAGGAATGCGGCGGCTTCGGCTTGCGAAAAGATCAGCGGCGGCCGGATCTTCACAACGTTGGCGAAGGCGCCGGCATTGCTGGTCAGGAAGCCCTTGTCCTTCAGCCGATTTATGATGTCTTTGGCCATCTCCATGTCGGGTGAGGCGTCCGCCAGGTCGACCATCTCGATGCCGATGAACAGGCCGTGGCCGCGCACGTCGCCAATCGTATCGCTGGTGCCCTTGCGCTGTGTGAGTGCGGCCTTCAGCGCAGCACCGACGGAGGTGACGTTGCGGCGCACGTCCCGTTGCTCGATCTCATCCAGCACCGCCATGCCGACCGCGGCCTGCAGCGGCGAGGAGGCATAGGTGTTGAAGTAGCGTGTCTTGGCCCGAAAGGTCTCGACCAGGGCACGGCTCGCCGCGGTGGCGGCCAGCGGCAGGCCGGCGCCCATGGGCTTGCCGGTGACGACGATGTCGGGGGTGAAGCCCGTCACCTCGTAACCCCACCAATGGCCGGTACGGGCATAGCCGGCCTGTACTTCGTCAGCGATGATCAGGCCGCCGGCATCCCGCACCATGTCCTCGGCACGGGCCATGAAGCCGGTAGGAATATCGGGCAGGCCTTCGTTGGCGAGGATAGAGCAGACGATCATCGCCGCGACGCCCTCGCCGGAGGCCTGCAAGTCGGCGATCGCAATCGCAAGATTCTCCAAATATGCCTCGCACAACTCGTGCTCGCTTAGGCCGGCGACGATGGGGCGGTATTTTTCGGGAAAGGGTATGCTGCGGACAGAAGGGTTCGGCGTTGGTTGCTGGCCGACACGGGTGAGGGCGCCGACCAACTCACTGTTGCCATGATAGGTGGCGTCGGTACAGATCAAGCCGCGCTTGCCCGTAGCGAAGCGCGCCATGCGCAGCGCTACCTCGTTGGCCTCTGTGCCGCTGCAGCTCAGGATGACGCTTTCGATCTGCGGACCATGCAGGGCCGCAAGGCGTTCGCAGAAGGTTACGACGGTTTCGTGTAGATAGCGGCTATGCACGTTCAGGGTTGCCTGCTGGCGGGCCATCACCTCGACCACACGCGGGTTGGCGTGACCGACGCAGGGGACGTTATTGTACATGTCAACATAGCGGCGGCCATCTGCGTCGTATAGATACACGCCGTCGCCGCGGACGATGTGCAGCGGATGCTCGTAGAACAACGGTGCGCCCGAGCCAAGTGCGCGGTCTCGTCGCGCGAGCAGATCTGTCGAGCTGGTCATGTATCCTCCCGGGGGCGGCGGCGTAGATGGTGCGAGGCGATACCCTACGATATCGATCCGGCGCCGCGCAATGGAGGAGGTCGGAGGACCTGCCGAACGTCGGTTTCCTGGCAAGGCGGTGTTAACAATTTGAATGCGCAAACCAATCTCATGGCCCGTTGACTCGGTCAGCACCAGCTGATGAACATCAATCGCGGTCGATGGTGGCTTTTTGCAAGCTAACCGCCATCCTGGCCGACGATACGGACGGCTGTCGGGTTCCTATGATGCTCACTTTGGGTCAAACTGCGACATAAAGGTTTGCGTATGTGATGCTCGAAGCCAGGGTACGAGCGGACATCGGTTTGACGCCGCCTGATGCTCGAGATGTGCCGATTTTGTTGAAGAAGTCGCTGGATCGGATTGGTTGGTTGTGATTCCATCCTCTTGAGTGATTTGCTTTGGAGGACGGCTCGATGATGGGAACACAGACAGCTCTGGAGCAGTTTTTTTACGATTTTTGTTTGAAAGACCATGTCCCTGACGATCATCTTCTGCGCCGGATCGATCCCTTTCTCGATCTGAGCGAAGTCCGGGCGACATTTAGACCTTAATACAGCCATCTCGGCCGGCCCTCGATTGATCCCGACCTGATGATCCGCATGCTGATGATCGGTTACAGCCCGGGCATCCGTTCCGAGCGGCGGCTGTGTGAAGAAGTCCATCTCAATCTGGCATACCGGTGGTTCTGCGGTCTGGGACTGAAGGGCAAGGTGCCGGACCATTCCACCTTTTCGGTCAACCGTAACGGCCGCTTCCGGGATAGCGATTTGCTCCGGGTGGTGTTTGAGGCCACGGTGCGCCGGTGCATGAAGAAGGGCCTGGTCGGCGGCGAAGGCTTTGCCGTCGATGCTTCCCTGATCCAGGCTGACGCCAACAAGCAGCGCTCAATACCGGGTGATGAGTGGGACATTGAGAATATTCCAGCGGACGCGATACGGGCCGTGAAGGATTACCTGGAGACGCTGGACGATGCCGCCTTCGGTGCGGCCAGCCCGAAGGTGCCGAAGTTCATCTCACCCTCCGATCCGGCGGCGCAGTGGACCGGCGCACATAAAGGTCCGGCCTTCTTTGCTTATGCGACCAACTATCTAATCGACGTGGAGAATGCGGTGATCGTCGATGTGGAGGCCAGCCGGGCGATCCGCACAGCGGAGGTGGGTGCGGCACGGACGATGATCGAACGAGTGGAGGATCGCTTCGGCCTCAAGCCTGACCGCCTTGCCGCCGATACCGCTTATGGCTCGGCGCCAATGCTGGCCTGGCTGGTCAAGGACAAGAAGATTGCGCCACATATCCCGGTGATCGATAAATCCCGACGCAAGGACGGTACTTTGTCACGGGCTGACTTTGCCTGGGATGGCGAACGCGGCATCTACATCTGCCCGTAGGGCAAGCACCTCAAGACAACCGGCCGGATCCATGAAGGCAGAACGAACATCTACTTTGCCCGTACTGGCGACTGTAGGGACTGTCCGTTGAAACGATCCTGCTGTCCAAAGGCGCCGCAGCGCAAGATCCCCCGCGACATTGATGAGGATGCCCGTGATGTCACCCGCGCCCTGGCAGGCACCGAGGCAGCCGAACAATCCAGACACGAGCGCAAGAAGGTGGAGATGCTGTTTGCACATCTGAAGCGGATCTTGAAACTTGGCCGGCTGCGATTGCGAGGACCATATGGCGCCCAGGATGAGTTCCTACTTGCGGCCACGGCACAGAACCTCAGAAAGCTCGCAAAACTCGTCTGGAAGCCACCCGAACAGGGGATAGCTGTGCCTGCATGACGCCAAAAGCCACTTAAAACCACCCAAAGCCGCCGAATGCGGTGGCAAAGGTGATCAAAGAGCACCGCCCGAAATCAACAAACCAAAACCAACGCAGCCCGATCGGTGCCAACTCCAACTTCTTCAACAAAATCTGCCATAAGCGGACTCAGCTGAATTCGTCAAGCAGCGACTTTGCATCCACTAGATCCACTGTTTCGAAGCCCTCGCAAAACCGACTAAAGACCGGGTCGAGTACCTCAACCAGGCTGCTCGTCAGCTACCGGACTTATCGACAATTATCCGTGTGGAACCCTCCTCCACAGGTGTTTCGCGCCTTCGGGCGCACTGCCAATATGCGACATGCCAGCGAGGGTGCCGGTTTCGTGCTTGTTTGGCACCGCGAGCACGTCTGCCGCTCATTTAACACAGGCGATTACTATAGTTTTTATCTTCGCTTCAATCGCATCTGTATTGGACCGGTACCCCGCTTATGTATGAACTGATCGAAATATTCGTTGCCTGAGTTCTCTACTTCGCTCACCGGTCCGCACCAGATAATTCTGCCATCGTATATCATGGCGATGCGGTCGGCGGTTACCTTCGCCCCGTCCATATCGCTCGTTACCCAGACTGTCGTAGCACTAATTGTTTCCGCATTGCGCGTGATGAGTTGGTTGATGTTATTCGTCATGATGGGATCGAGCCCTGCGGTCGGTTCATCAAGCAGCAGGATTTTCGGGTCGTCTGCTATTGCCCGCGCAAGACCCACCCGCCTCTTCATGCCACCTGACAATTCGTAGGGGTAGAGGTCGGCTATGTCTGCAGTAATGCCTACGTTGTTCAGCTTCTCTATAGTAATCCGGCGAACCTCGTTCCGTTCGATATTGTTGGTCTGGCTCAAACGAAAACTGATGTTCTCCCAAACCGTCATGCTGTCGAATAGCGCCGATTGCTGAAACAGCATACCGGTATTCGCCATAACCCTGTCACGTTGTCGGCTAGAATATCCGGCCGTGTCTTCCCCATCAATTAGTAGCTTGCCGCTATCGGGTCTGACCAAACCGATTATGCATTTGAGCAAGACGGTTTTGCCGCAAGCGGAGGGACCGATTATCACCATGGTTTCACCAGGATAAACCTCGAGGTCTATACCTTTCAGCACATGCTTATCGCCATAGCTTTTGGTTACGCCCGATATCGTAATCTTGGGTTCTTTGTCAGATCCGCCGTTCATCTGATCTATGCTGTCTCAACGGTTCCCAAAAAACGGGCCCCAATCATCAAATTGCGCCAATGCGGCCCGATATCATTTCACGGAGAAGCAGGGGCCATCGGCCAACTGGATTGCTTTCCCGTAGAAAGATATCCGCACAGCGACGCTTGGTCCAGTAACGTCTGATGTCCTTTACGCGAAGACGTACGCTCGGAGCGTCACTTCTTCGGCAAGCCAGCCTTGTGCAAGGCTATCATTCGCATGCCGGAGAAGGTATCGGGCGTTCGCAGGAAAAGCGAATGTTCCTGCGGTGTACGAGGTTTTCAAGAGGGGCACGCAGCGATAGAACCGAAAGGCGAGCTCCGAAAGGGTCAACTACGTACTGCCCTCGATGCCACTTACCGCCTCGAACCTTATGTTCGTTTAATCCGGCATCAGCCGAATGGTTTCCACAATAAAATCAGCTTTGGCAGCACCGTGAGTGCTGCCAAAAGGGCGATGAACATTGCCGCCCCGGTTAACACACCAAAATAGATGGTGGGGATGAAGTTGGACAACATCAAGATGGAGAAGCCGAAAATGATGGTCATGGTCGTGTAGAACACCGCCTTGCCGATATTGGAATGGCAAATGTGCAGAGTCTCCACATAATTGTGCGTAAGGGCGTACTCTTCTCTGAAGCGGTAGATGTAGTGAATTCCATTGTCGACGGCGATACCGATGGTGATGGCAGCGATCGTAATAGTCATCATGTCCATTGGGATTTTCGACCATCCCATGACACCCAAAACCACCACGGCACCCAACAAGTTCGGCAGAATGCCAATAATCGACAAGGTGATTGACCGGAACAACAACAGGAACATGATCGCAATACCCAGCATCAAGACACCGATGGTCTTGATCTGCGATACGAACAAGCTCTGCAGCATATTGTTGTAGAGCACGAGCAGCCCACTCACGGTCACGTCCTTGATCAGAAGCTTGTAGGTGGCGAGCTCCTTGAACCCGAACTTCTTCCCCAGGTCACGGCGCACTCTCTCCAGCAACTCCTTCCGGCGCAAATTCGGTTTCGAATCCAACACACGCGCCACGAGCCGTAACTCGTTGTCGGCGATGGAGACATAAGGGTCGATGAGATTCCTTTTTACCGAGGCGGGAACCTTGGTATACAGGATTGCCAGCTCCATTCCGTCCAGCTCTTTTTCGGCATAGTCTTCGGCAACCCGCACCGTCGAAGCGAGCGAGAGCACCTTGCCGATTTCGGGCAATCCATCGAGGTAGTCATGTACTTTTTTGATGATCTGGATCTTGGTGGGAATAAACCATAACTCCGGTTTGCTGCGGAGCGCATCCATGTACTGGCGTTCCTCCTGTATCTCGTCCGGGGTCATCTGTTTAAGGTCCTCGGGCGTCAATTCTTCCTCATCTTCAAATTTTACCAAAATTTCCAAAGGCGTCGTGCCGCCGAGCTCTTCATCGATGAGCTTGAGACCTTGATAAATTTCCGTGTCGTTGCTGAAGTAGTTGATGAAGCTGTTCTCGACACGCAGCAGAGTGATCCCCGCTATGCTCACGACGGTCAACATTACCGCCAACACCAGGATCTTGTTGCCTTGGAACTCGGTCAGACGGGCCAGAAATGCATGTAAGTGAAACCAGTCGCTCTCAACGGTGGGTTTGGATCCGGTTTTTCCCATCAACAACAGCAACGTGGGGAACAGTAGAAACGAGGTCGCGAACGCCACCGCCAATCCGGCACTCATCATCCACCCGAAGTCGATGACCGGCTTGATATCGCTCACGACCAGGGAGCTAAAACCCATGATGGTCGTCAGTGCGGTGTAGAAACAGGGTCTCACCATCTTATGGATGGTGGTTCTGACCAGCGCCAACTGATCGTCACCAGGATGATCTCGATGGAGCTGCAGGTAGCGCACGATTAAATGAATGTTCATCGAGATGGTGATGATCAGCATGAGGGCGAGAAAATTGGATGAGATGACGGTGACCTTCCAACCGATCAATCCGAGGACGCCGATCATTATCAATCCGGCGTAAAAGCAGCTGAGCAGGGGGAGTACGATCCAGCGCAATTTCCGGAAGATGGCGGTGAGAATGATGATCAGGAACGCGAGAACACCGCCCCCGAAGACGATCAGGTCGTTGCGCACGAATGTCACCATGTCGTCGGTAATCATCGGCAAACCGCCGAGAAATAGAACGCCGTGCTGGCGGTACGGCTCGATGATGTCTCTGATGTGGGCGATGTCGAGGTGGCGTTGCTCGTTTTTCGCTTCTTGAACCTGATCGTATTCGGCGGTGATGCGTTTCAGGGTTCGCGTCTCTTCGGCCGAAAGACCGGTATGCCGTTTTTTCGCCCGCAACTCGTTTCGAGATTTGAGTAAGCGGTTGTAGTGTTCATCCTCGACCAGTGCCAACAGTAGAGCAGTGGTTCGGCCATCCGCGCTGACGATGAGATCGCGGTAAATGGGGCTATTGACCAGCTCGTCCTTGGCCTTGGCCCGGTCGATACCGGGTTTCTCCAGGCTCGGCATATCGTCAACCATTTCCTGAATCGATACATCCGAGCTTTTGAATAGGGGGGCATCGAGTATCGTGAACACTGTGTCCACGCTGGTGACTTTCTCGAGTTCTTCACGGAGTTGCTTCAAAGGCTCTAATGCTTGGTCCGAGAAGAGATCTTTGTCGGGGGTGTAGGTCACAATGAGTAAGTCGCTACTCGGATATCGCTCGTGGATTTTCCGGAACACCTTGAGGTCCACGTCGTCTTCCAGCAACAAGGAGTCGGCCGATGCGTCCAACTTGAAGTCTTTTGTGTGATAGCCGAAGAAAACCAGAAATGAGAGCAGTACGACCAGAACTAACTTAGGATTGTGTAACACCAGAGTGTCATAGGCCTGCACGATACGAGACGTCATGAAGTTTCCGCTTTGAGCAATGCCGATTCAGCCAGGGGATCAATGGTGTCGGCCCATGGTGTGTACACTTTTCCAGAGGGTCGAAGGTTATCGTTGGCCACCAGGGTCGGATTGCCGCCTGCCCGTCTGAACCGAGATTTCCCGGATGACCAATTGAGTTGACATTCCCCAGATGACATCCAACTTCGGGGCAATCGTACCACCGCCCCTCCGCAAAGGGAACTGTATCCTTTGCAGCCATCCGATTGCATGATTTTGGTAATCGGCCCGCACTCGGAAGGCCATTCAGTCATTTCTCCCGTCATCCAGAAACACCTCTCGTGTCGCTTTTTTCTCGCTGTCGTTTTCCCTATCGCCGACAGGTTCTTTGTCTAGGCGAGGGAATAACCGTCACGATGACGCCGCCCAGCGATACGCCGTGATTGAACCTGTCCCTGTAATCCAATGATTGTCCGCTTTGGGTCATTCTCGATGGTCGCCGTTTGGATTGGCAATGCTCGAGGCTGAGGTAGAAGCGAAAACTGCCGTTCAGGCCCATAACCAGCGTTTTGTGCCAATTCCGCAAGTCAACATCGTTGATATAGACCCGACGCCAAAGTAGGTTTGGTGATCGCTTACGACACCGATCTTTCGGTCGCTACGTCCCCAGGAATTATGGAGCCGAATTTGATCTCGACCAAAAGTAGTTATCCGACCTTGATCAGATGGATCCTTCCCGTTGTTGGCGCGACGCTCGCAATTGTCGTGCTGTTCTGGCTTTACCAAGACCTCGATCTTGAACGGTTCCTGTCCGCCATCGCCCATGCGGATCTGATTTGGATCATTGTCTTGGGCGGCACTATCTTACTTGAACAGCTGACCAAAGGCGTAGAATTAAAACACTGCGACAAATAAGAGAGACGTCTCATGAGCTATTCCATTTCAACTCGTTATCAAGTTGCTGATCCTTCTGCTCTGATCGAGAAAGCTCCAGAAATCCGAGAAAAAGCTATTGCAGCCGGTGCCGAAGGGGCCGCGTTGATTCAACCGATTGCAGCGGGTCCACATGTTGACGTTATGGTCGCCCTTACCGTATGGAATTCGGTTGATGCTGGTATCGAAGGTACGGGCAAACGTTACGCTGACCCTGACATCCAATCGCTAAGAGAAGGCAATCCAACCCTTGATCACAGTATTTCGAAGCTGATGGCGTCATACGGTGACATAGATGGTCAATATATCGGTGTGACACGCTTTACTACATCAGAAATGTCCGAAAGGGGCGTTGCTATCGCCTGAGAAAAGGGCTAAGCACAGGGTATCATGGCAATTCGAGCCTCCCACTGCATTGCTGGCGGTGATAATGTAGGTTCATATCGCGCTATGTTCCTCACCAACTCACTTGATGCCTGGGCTCAGACAATCGCGGAATTGATGGCCGATGATGAGTAACTCTCAGAAATAGCACGAACAAATTTTAAGGCAGCATTCCGTGGAATTGCGCGACGTTTCTGATCAAAATCTTTCTGGATTTGTTAATTAGCGCCACCCATTCGCCCAATTCTGTTGCTTCACCCGTCTGATCCTTCGCGCTGGTAAGACTTGCAAGTCCATCGGCGTTGACCGCAATTCTGTGAACCGCTGGAGAGATAAAAATTAGGTTTAATTCGCTATCATCATTTAGAAAATGAACTGTTCTCGCACAAGCATTCAGGAGGATAATATGGTGTCGCTTGCCGGACAACTTTGGCGCTGCCGCAGCGAAGGTGGTGTCATAGAGGTTCCAGCCGACGGTGGCCCTCCGGATTTAGAAACAGCTCTCATACTTCAACGGGAGGCTGTCGCCTGCTCAGAAATGCGCAGTATTGGTTACAAGGTAGGCTCGACGAGCAAGGAAGCACAGATTGTTTTGAACACGAAGGGACCGAGTGCAAGTCCAATTATTTCCGAATATTTTTTTGAAAGCCCAGCGACTATCAAGATCCACCCGATTCAGGGTCCCGCTATCGAGGGAGAATTCGCGTTAAGACTTTGTCGTGATTTGCCGCCACGTGAGGCCGCCTACAGTTTCACTGAGGCTATTGAATCTATCGACGCGGTTGCTGGCGCGATAGAAATTGTAGGTTCTCGGTTTGCTGGGGGACTCGCTGGTAAGGGTCCCTTGCTTACGGCAGCAGATTTTGGTGCTAATATTGCTCTCGCTATCGGCCCTTGGATTACGGACTTGCAGGACCTTGATCTAGCAACGCATGGCGTTGCAGTTTTCATAGACGGGAAGCTGCGCGAACAAGGTACTGGTGCTCGGGCACTCGGCAATCCATTCAATGTGCTTAAATGGCTAGCCAACAATCAGTCAGAGACTGGACAAGGCCTAAAAGCAGGGGAAATCATTTCGACAGGCACTTGTACAGGTTTACTAGACGTATTACCCGGAAATTTGGTTGTCGCTGAATTTGGACTGTTGGGTTCTGTTGAAATTCTTTTTATTTAGTGAATGAAATTGTCAACGCCAGAGTAACTTTAGACCAGCGTGGCGGCGTAAATATAGACCACGTTGGGTGATGCGAGGCGCGGTGTTTCCGGTTGTCCCGGTAGTTCATGGGAGGGACCCGCGCTGTTTTGTGTAGCGCTACTGCAAATTGAGCTAAAAGGCGATCTGGCCACCCTCGTTGGGTTCGCGGACCAGTATGACTCTGTTACTAAAAAGCCCGGATCCACTGGGGATCCGGGCAGTACAAAATGGTTGGTTGCGGGGGCTCACAACCAGCGTTATTTGCGGCTCAATGAGGCCTGGCTGTAGGGGCTGGATATGGCCTTTACCAAACTTCTGTGAGGCTATAGGTCCACGCCGCACGAAACAGCCAATTCATACTCAAGGTTCTAGCTTTACAATAAATTCACAATAGCAGTTCTCAGCCAAAATTTACCGCCTTGCCCCTTCACCAACGACGACGAACGGCGCCCAGAAGGCGGGATGGTCCCAGTGGGGGTGGTTGTCATTGACCGCGAGCTTGAACATGGAGCGGCGCAGGGCTTCAGAGCGGCCCATGGCAGGGTTGGTTTTCAGGGCCTCGAACATGCCGCGTGTGAGTTCCGTCGCAGACTGGCTCTCCACTGGCCAGTGGGAGACCAATAAAGCTCTGCTACCAGCATAGAAGAACGCCTTGGCAAGACCCGAGAGACCCTCCGCACCAGCACTCTCGGCATGGGCCGTATTACAGGCACTAAGAATGACCCATTCCGCATTAAGCTTCAGTTGCGCGATCTCACTGGCGGTCAGTAGACCATCGTCTGTTTTCGTTGCTTTATTAGGTGGGGTCAGTACCAGAGCTGGCTCTGCCAGGTGCTTAATATCTCCGGAGATCAAGCCATGGGTCGAGAAGGCGATGACATGGGCGGATTTAAGGTCGATCTCCTTAACCTTGGTCTCAGTGGCATCTTTGCCCAGATATATCGTCCATTCTTCATTGCAAAATCTCCTCAGATACCTGCCAAGAAAATTCTACTCTTAAACACCTCTATTTATTGGGGGTGTTACCGCGCCAGCGCCA
>Ga0209403_10001998_pt1 | contig 25175 bp, 32 predicted proteins | sample ArcticOcean_MG_C_8_FD_187440 | JGI IMG/M metagenome (GOLD analysis project Ga0209403, IMG submission 187440) | Marine microbial communities from western Arctic Ocean - ArcticOcean_MG_CB11_86 (SPAdes) (version 2) | ecosystem: Environmental > Aquatic > Marine > Oceanic | place: Arctic Ocean... | reverse complement strand
CACGATCTGCTCATAGACCTCTTGCCCGGCATCGCTGAGATACAGCTGCGAACGGCACCGATCACGCGGGTCTGAATCACGGCGGATGCGCTCAAACTGTAGCAAGCGCGCCACACCGCGGCTGACGCGGACCTTGTCCATGGCGGTTAATTCACAGACCTCATTGGCGGAAATACCAGGGAAACGGCCCAACACAGTCATGATGCGCCACTCCGGTACGGTGAGATCAAACTTCACCGCATAAAGCCGGGCGAGGCCACGGCTGACGCGGCTGGCAATCACCGAGAGCTGATAGGGCAGAAAGCTTTCCAGGGCGATACGGTCGCTATTGAGATCGGCAGCGCCATGTGCCCGGGCGCCGGGATTGGCGTCGGAACTGGCTGTGCCATCACCTGACGATTGAATTTCGAGATCCTGATAGATCTTGGCTGCGTTGGTGGCCATTTACTCTCTCCTTCAGTTCGTTGCCTGTGACTCCTATTTATGAACATTACGAATATATATCAAGTATATTTATTCGTAATGTTCATATTATCCGCCGCCAATTCTCCGCAAATGCAATGCCAAACACCTCTAAAGCCCCACCAAAATACCCGGCCAGCAACGGTTTAACCAGGGCTTGTGCATCCATCAGGTCTGAGACATAATTCGCACAACTCGGGGGGAGCCCATCGGCTGAGAGGTTGGCATCGCCAACGACCCCGTGACCTGAACCGGATAATGCCGGCGTAGGAACTGGGAATTTGACGAATAATCATCATCAGCCTTCAGACAATCCGGCCTCCAAAAATTCTCGTGCGGATAAAAATTCGTGTGCGGGCATCTCGCTCGCGGCTGTCAGCCTACGTTACGAAGGAAAATACCTATTCAAAGAACTCCAGTTGGATCTGCCTCAGGGCCAGTGCAGCGCATTGTTGGGGCCAAGCGGAGTCGGGAAGAGCAGCCTGTTACGTCTGATTGCCGGCTTACAGCCGTTTGAGCCTAGTGGGCGGGTGATTATTGGTAAGAATCAGGCACAACTCCCCGGCCACCTATCGGCTGAAATTGCCTATATGGCGCAGCAGGATTTACTGCTGCCATGGCTCAATGCCCTCGACAATGTGACGCTCGGCGCGCGGTTGCGCCGCCAACGCCCGGACCACGCCCGCGCCCGTGACCTATTGCGTCAGGTCGGCCTGGCGGATTATGAGCGCGCCCTGCCAGCGACACTCTCCGGCGGCATGCGCCAACGAGTCGCTCTCGCCCGCACTCTAATGGAAGACCGCCCTATCATCCTTATGGATGAGCCCTTTTCCGCTCTTGACGCGATCACGCGCCTCCGCCTGCAGGAGCTTGCGGCCAAATTACTGCGCGGACGCACGATCCTGCTTGTCACGCATGACCCGCTCGAGGCGTTGCGCATCAGCCAGCGTATCTTTATCATGTCCGGGCGGCCGGCACGCCTGAGCGAAGCAACTCTGCCTGAAGGTGAAACGCCACGCGACCCTGCTGACACCGCCCTGTTGGCCCATCACGCCGAACTTCTGCGCCACCTTCGTGCAGCGGATGACGACAGCGCATTCGGTGCGCAACAATGATGAGTATCCTCCGCCCGCTTATCATTATCGCCTGCCTGGTGCTGGTCTGGCAGATCATCATTTGGCTGAGCAATGTGCCGCATTTTATCCTGCCGGCGCCGGCGCGTGTCGCTGAAGCCTGGTGGGTCCATCATGCAACGATCCTCGGCCATGCCGGCGTTACGCTGCTGGAAATTGCCCTCGGCCTGCTGTTCGGTGCGCTGCTCGGCGCATTAAGCGCCCTCGCCCTGGCATATTTTCGCCCGGCACGGCGCTGGTTGTTGCCGGTACTAGTGGCCTCCCAAGCAATTCCCGTGTTCGCCCTGGCGCCTATTCTGGTGTTGTGGCTGGGCTATGGCATCGCCTCCAAAGTGGCGATGGCGACGCTGATTATCTATTTTCCCGTCGCCACCAGTTTTTATGATGGCCTGCGCCGCACCGAGCCGGGCTGGACGGATCTCGCCCGCACCATGGGCGCCAGCCGCTGGACTCTGCTCACGCGCATCCGCGTTCCCGCCGCCCTGCCCGCTCTCGCTTCGGGCTTGCGTGTTGCCACTGCCGTCGCGCCGATCGGCGCCGTTGTTGGTGAATGGGTCGGCGCCAGTGCCGGCCTCGGTTATCTCATGCTGCATGCCAATGGGCGCGTCCAAATCGATCTGATGTTTGCCGCGCTGCTGACCTTGGCTTTCTTCGCCGTCATTATCTATTTCATCGTCGACACCGGCCTGCGCAGGGCACTGCCCTGGCAGCCAGATAAATTGCCGACGGAACAAGAGGAGTAAAGACAATCATGTTGTTCACCCATATTCGCCGCGTTCTGTTTCCGGCGTTGCTCATTTTCTTACTCGGCGGTCAGGCCGCTCAGGCAAATGACAAGCTCACCCTGCTGCTCGATTGGTTCATCAATCCCGATCACGCGCCGCTTTTTGTCGCCCAAGAAAAGGGCTATTTTGCCGCACATGGGCTGGAGGTTGAGATGATCGCACCGGCGGACCCCAATGATCCGCCCAAGCTGGTCGCCGCCGGCAAAGCCGATATCGCGCTCTCCTATCAGCCGCAGCTGCATGTTCAGGTGGCGGCAGGTCTGCCGCTCACCCGCTTCGGCACTCTGATCGCCACGCCGCTCAATACCCTGTTGGTCCTGGAAGACGGCCCGGTGAAATCAATCGCCGACCTGAAGGGTCGTAAAGTGGGTTATTCCATCGGCGGCTTTGAGGATGCGCTGCTACGCGCCATGCTGGCGCGCCACGGCCTCACCCTCGATGACATCACTCTGGTAAATGTGAATTTCTCGCTCTCCCCTGCTCTGCTTGCCGGGCAGGTCGATGCGGTGATTGGCGCCTACCGTAATTTCGAGCTCAATCAATTGGCCATCGAAGGCTATAAGGGGCGCGCCTTTTATGTCGAGGAGGAAGGTGTGCCGTCGTATGATGAACTTATCCTGGTGGCTAATCCCGATCATATGGATCGCGCTGTGCTTCGGCGCTTTCTCGATGCGCTGGAGGACGGTGTGCGCTATCTCGTCAATCATCCCGACGAAAGCTGGGAACTATTCATTCGCGGTCGTGCGGAACTCGACGATGAGCTTAATCGCCTCGCCTGGCGTGACACCCTGGCCCGCTTTGCCCTACGCCCGGCGGCGCTGGACCGGGCACGCTATGCTCGCTTCGCCCAATTTATGCAGGATCAGGGCCTCATTGAGAAGGCCTTGGCGGTTGAGGATTATGCCACTGTTCTTGAATGATCCGTATAGTTTATAACCGGTATTAAAGGCATAATCAGGCGGCGAATCGGGTTGGATTCCTTAGGCTTTGGCCCATTCGCCAAAACTATCTGTTCGGAGGGAAAATTGTTGCACGCGGTCGGCCTGTTCGCGGTGCTGTTTGGCACCTGGATAATCTTATCCGGCCATTTCACCCCCTTTCTCCTCATTTCTGGCGCTATCTGTTCGGCGCTGGCCGTAGCGATTGCACTACGCATGGATTTGCTTGATCGTCGGCGCGATATTCTTGTTCCGATCTGGCGCATGCCGCTCTATCTGCTTTGGCTTACCTGGCAAGTCATCCTGAATTCGCTCATCGTCTCGCGCAAAGTGCTGGCGCCGCGCCTCGATATTGACCCAGTCATTGAACGGGTGCCGAGCGGCCAGCACAGTGACATCACCAAAGTGATCTACGCCAATTCGATCACTCTTACGCCCGGCACCGTATCGACCGATGTGAGCAATGGTGAAATCGAGGTGCATGCGCTCACCCGCACAGCCATGGAAGACTTAAGGTCGGATGACATGAACCGGCGTGTCAGCGCGCTTGAATCCAAACAAGCAACTTCAGGCGAAAAAGCATCATGATGTTTCTCGCCGCCGCCGCCGCAATCATTGTCGCCATGCTCCTGGCCCTCGCCCGCGCCTTTGCCGGGCCAACTGTCTATGACCGTATCCTGGCGGTAAACCATATCGGCACGCAGACAGTTTTGCTTATTGCGGCCATGGGCTTCATCACCGGGCGCCCCGACTTTCTCGATATCTCACTGCTTTACGCATTGATCAATTTCATCGCCACCATCGCTGTCCTGCGCTACATCAAGCGCGCCCGACCGAATGCGGACACCAATCAATGATTCTTGATATTCTCAGCTGGATCTCGATTGCTATTGGCGCTTTCTTCGTGCTCGTCGGCGGCATCGGTTTGATCCGCATGCCCGACCTGTTCAGCCGCATGCATCCCGCCGGCATTCTTGATACCGCTGGCGCCGGATTTCTGTTGCTCGGCTTCATGCTGCAATCGGACGGCTGGATGACTGCGGTCAAATTGGCACTGATTTTAGTACTTCTCCTCTTCACCAGCCCGGTGGCCACCCATGCCCTGGCGCACGCCGCACTATTGGATGGCCTCAAACCCTGGACCAAAGCGCGTAAGAAGGACCCGGAGTCATAGAACTCTATCTCAACATAATCCTCCTGGTCTTCGTTGCAGCGACGGGAATCGCGGCGGTGTGGCTACGCGATCTGCTCGCCTCCGCCATGGTGCTCGGCATTTACAGCCTGCTGATGGCCGCGCTCTGGGTGGTGCTGGATGCGGTTGACGTTGCCTTTACCGAGGCGGCGGTCGGCGCCGGGATAACGACCGTGTTGATGCTGCTTGCCATCGCCCTTACCGGGCGCCAGGAAAAACGCAGCCGCGCGCGGCCTTGGGTGCCGCTCGCAACCTCGCTCGGCACCGCCGGGCTTCTCATATACGCCACGCTCGGCATGCCAGCTTTCGGCGATGCCAGTGCCCCGGCGCAACTTCATGTGGCGCCTTACTATCTACAAAATGCCCAGGCGGAAACCGGCGTGCCCAACGTGGTGACCTCCATACTCGCCGCCTATCGCGGCTTTGACACCCTCGGCGAAGTGACAGTCATTTTCACAGCCGGCATGGGTGTCCTCGTACTGCTCGGCGGCGCGACCAAGCGGCGGCGTAAATTGGCTGAGTCCAGCACAGACGAATCGCCTTCGGAAGATTCGACATGAGTGATTTTCTTGTCCTCAAAGTCGTCGCCAAGCTGCTCATTCCGTTCATTTTGCTGTTCGGTTTTTATGTGCAGATGCATGGTGATTACGGCCCCGGCGGTGGTTTCCAAGCCGGCGTTATCGTTGCCGCGGCTTTCGTTCTCTATGCCATCGTATTTGACGTAAAAACAGCGCGCCGCGTGGTGCCAATGGCAGTGCTGGTATCTCTCGCCTGCCTCGGCGTGCTGCTGTATGCCGGTGTTGGCATCGCCAATCTCTTCTATGGCGGGCGCTTTCTAGAATATGGCACGCTGGCGCACGATCCAACGCATGGCAATCACATTGGCATTCTGATTGTCGAGATCGGCGTTGGCATCACGGTTGCCGCCGTAATGTTGATTATATACTTCAGCTTCGCCCGGCGGCGCTAAGAGACGCCAATGGATATCCTCACCCATATCAATTATTGGGCCGCCATCGCACTGGCGGCGATTGGCCTCTACGCGGTGGTGGCGCGCCACAATCTTATCAAAAAACTGATCGGCCTCAGCCTCTTTCAAACGGCGGTCTTCCTACTCTTCATCACCGTCGGCAAGGTAACGGGCGGCACCGCCCCTATTCTGGATGCCGCCTATGAGGTTTATTCCAATCCTCTGCCGCATGTTCTGATCCTGACCGCCATTGTGGTTTCGGTCTCGACTCTCGCCGTCGGGCTGGCGCTCGCCATCTCAATCAAGCACAAATATGGCACGGTCGAGGAAGACGAAATTAATGCTGCAGATAATAGCCCGGAGCCGGATACAGAGCCAAACATCGGGAGCGGCGAGGCATGAGCGCCAGCCACCTTCCGGTCCTCCAGGTCGCGCTGCCTTTGATCGCAGCGCCGATTTGCGTGCTGCTGCGCCACCCAACTCTGTCTTGGGCCTTTGCCACGCTGGTCAGCTGGGCGCTCTTTGCCATATCAATATTGCTGCTGATCCGGGTGATGTCGGAAGGCGTCATTTCCTACCATCTTGGTGGTTGGGCACCGCCGTTTGGCATTGAATATCGCCTTGATGCCGTTAACAGCTTCGTCCTGCTGGTGATCACCGGCATCGCGGCAGTGGTGACGCCCTATGCGCGCCAAAGCGTCGCCAAAGAGATCGCCGCGCCGAGTCACAATCTATTCTACGCGCTTTATCTCCTGGCCTTGACCGGCCTCCTCGGCATCACCGCCACGGGAGATGCCTTCAACATTTATGTCTTCATGGAGATTTCCTCGCTCGCCAGCTATGTGCTGATTGCGCTCGGCCCCTCGCGCCGAGCGCAGGCCGCCGCCTTTCAATATCTGATTATGGGAACGATCGGCGCGACCTTCCTGCTGATCGGCATCGGCCTCCTCTACATGATGACGGGCACGCTCAACTTGGCCGATCTTTCAGTCCGCATTGCCGAAGCGCCGGATATGCGACCGATCTACGCCGCCTTCGCCTTCGTCACCATTGGTGTGCTGATCAAGCTCGCACTGTTTCCTCTCCATATCTGGCTGCCCAACGCCTATACCTACGCGCCGACCGCCGTCTCAGCTTTCCTCGCCGCCTCAGCGACCAAGGTAGGCGCCTATGTGCTGCTGCGCTTTGTCTTCACCCTGTTCGGCCAGGAATTTTCATTCGAGCGCATGCCGCTGATGGAAATTCTCATGCCACTCTCGCTTGTCGCCATTCTCGTCGGCTCAGGCATTGCCATTTTCCAGAATAATCTGAAGCGCCTCTTCGCCTATTCGAGCATTGGCCAGATCGGCTATCTCGCACTCGGTATTAGTTTTGCTTCAACTAGTGGCCTGACCGGCGCAATTGTCCATATTTTCAATCACGCGATGATGAAGGGCGGCATCTTTCTGGCGCTCGGCTGCATCATGTTCCGCTCAGGGTCTATGGAAATCAGCGCGCTGAACGGCATGGGCCGGCGTATGCCATTTACTATGGCGGCAATCGTCATCGGTGGGCTTGGCTTGGTCGGCGTGCCCGCTACTTCCGGCTTTGTCAGCAAATGGTATTTGATTCAGGCGGCGCTTGAAGCGGACCTCTGGCCGGTGGCGCTGCTTGTTCTCTTGGGCTCGCTGCTTGCCCTCGTCTATGTCGGCCGGGTGATTGAAGCCGCCTATTTCCGATCCCCCGCGCCTGAAGCGCCGGCGGGCCGTGAGGCGCCCTGGCAAATGCTGCTACCAACCTGGGTCCTAATTGCCGCCTCGATTTATTTCGGCCTCCACACTGAGATCACCGTTGGTGTTGCGGAGCGCGCGGCGCAGACTTTATTGGGTATCGCGCCATGAGCGACGGCGCACTTATTCTCCTTGCCCTGGCGCTGCCCATTGCCGGAGCGCTCCTGCTAAGCGCCATTGGGCGCCATCGATTGCTGCGCGAAGCGACATCGCTGCTCACCTCCACGGCGCTCTTCGCTACTGTGGCGGTGCTGACGCCATCGGTTATGGCGGGCGCCCGGCCAGCCATTAGCCTGTTCGAATTTGCTCCCGGCCTCGCCTTTGCCTTTGAGGTCGAGCCGCTCGGCATGCTGTTTGCTCTCTTGGCGTCGTTCCTCTGGGTCGTCACCACGATCTATACCATCGGCTATTTGCGCGCCAATGATGGGCCGCACCAAACTCGCTTTCACGTTTGCTTCTCGCTCGCTCTGGCTTGCGCTATTGGCATCGCCTTTGCCGGCAATATGTTGACCCTGTTCTTCTTTTACGAGGCGTTGACGCTCTGCACCTATCCACTTGTGACCCATAGCGGCACCGAGGATGCACGGCGCGGCGGACGGCGCTATCTGGCGATCCTGCTCTCGACCTCGATCATGTTGTTGTTGCTCGCCATTATCTGGACCTGGGTGGAAACCGGCACCCTCGATTTCCGCCCCGACGGCATTTTGATGGGCACCGTCTCAGAGCCGGTGATGGCACTTCTGTTAGTGCTCTATGTGTTCGGCATCGGCAAAGCGGCGCTGATGCCGTTTCACTCTTGGCTGCCGGCGGCAATGGTCGCGCCCGCCCCGGTAAGCGCTCTCCTCCATGCCGTTGCCGTGGTCAAGGCCGGAGTGTTCACGATTATGAAGGTCGTGCTCTACATATTCGGCCTTGATGCCGTGCGCGATTTTGCCAGTGGCGACTGGCTGCTCTATGTCGCCGGTGCCACCATTCTAATTGCTTCGCTGATCGCGCTCCGGCAGGACAATCTCAAACGCCGCCTGGCTTATTCAACGGTCAGCCAGCTCTCCTATGTGGTACTTGGCGCGGCATTGGCGAACGCCCACGCTTTCATGGGCGGCGCCATGCATATCGCCATGCACGGCTTTGCCAAAATTACGCTGTTTTTCTGCGCCGGTGCGATCTTCACGGCGGCACGTAAGACCGAGATCAGTCAATTGAATGGTATCGGCCGGCAAATGCCGCTCACCATGGGGGCTTTTGCCATCGGTGCCCTGGCGCTGATCGGCCTGCCGCCCTTCGCCGGCGCTTGGAGCAAATATTATCTCGTACTGGGTACATTGGATGAAGGTTCTTACGCGCTTCTGGCGGTGTTGCTGGCAAGCTCCCTGCTAAACGCGCTTTATTTCCTTCCCATTGTGGTGCGCGCCTTTTTCCCAACCGGCGGCGATGCCGCGCCTGTCGCAGGCGGCATTTCCGAAGCGCCCCCCCTGTTGTTGATCGCCATATCGATCACCGCTCTGGGTTCCATCGTTTTATTTGCCTATCCGCAATTCCTGTTCAATCTGCTGCGCCCTCTGGTGGGGTTGTGAGGAAGCTATGGTGAGCAAGAAAGCCTGGATTGAGAAACGCAAGAATGTGGTGCTGATGGTGCGCATCCTCCTTGCCGTCAGCATTATTCTGCTGTTGCTCGACCTGGTAATTCACCGCCATGCATTGTTCACCTGGGAGGGCTGGTTCGGCTTTTATGGTTTTTACGGCTTTGTCGCCTGCGTCGCGCTGGTGTTTGCTGCAAAGGTGCTGCGTAAATTGATCATGCGGCGGGAAGATTATTATGATCGGTAGTTTACCGCCCGCCCTAATCTTCTTCGCCGGCGCCCTGTTGGTCGCGCTGGCGCCGGGCCGCCTGCGCCCCATGCTGACGCTCCTTGTGCCGCTCGTTGGTGGTTGGAACCTCTGGTGTGTCGCCCAAGGTGGCGGCTTTGAGGTGGCGCTGTTCGATTATCAACTGGAATTGCTGCGCGCGGACAAGCTGGCAATGCTCTTTGGCATTCTTTTCCATCTAGCGACCTTCCTGGCATGTCTCTACGCCTTCCATGTGCGTGACCGCTCCCAGCAAGTGTCATCCCTGCTCTATGCCGGTGGTGCGCTCGGCGCGGTCTACGCCGGCGATATGATCACCCTTTTCGTCGCCTGGGAGATCATGGCCGTCTCGTCCGTATTCTTAATTTGGGCGCGCCGCACGCCGCGCGCCAGTGCCGCCGGAATGCGCTATCTCATAGTGCAAATATGTTCCGGCCTTTTGCTCCTGACCGGCGCGCTATTGCATATCTCCGAAACCGGCTCGCCCGCCTTCGGCCCCATGGGCTTAAACTCGCTCGCCGGCATCCTGGTCTTCGTTGCCTTCGGCATAAAATGCGCCTTCCCCCTGGTGCATAGCTGGCTTACCGACGCTTACCCAGAGGCAACCCCGAGCGGTATGGTGTTCCTCAGCGCCTTCACCACCAAGGTCGCCGTCTACGGTTTAGCGCGAAGCTATGCCGGCACCGAAGTGCTGATCTATATTGGCACCGCCATGGCGATGTTCCCGATTTTCTTCGCTGTGATCGAGAATGATCTCCGCCGGGTGCTTGCCTTCAGCCTAATCAATCAGGTCGGCTTCATGGTGGTGGGTATTGGCATCGGTAGCGAGTTGGCACTGAACGGCGCCGTCAGCCATGCCTTTAACGACGTGCTGTTCAAGGGGCTGTTGTTGATGTCCATGGGTGCGGTGCTGCATCAGACCGGCAAGATCAATGGTTCAGAGCTAGGCGGCCTCTATAAATCCATGCCGATCACCACCGGGCTTTGTATTGTCGGCGCGGCATCGATATCTGCCTTCCCGCTATTCTCAGGCTTCGTCAGTAAATCCATGGTGATGGTGGCGGCGGCGGAAGAGGGCCATTGGATTGTCTGGCTGATGCTGCTGTTTGCCTCCGCCGGCGTCTTTCATCACGCCGGCATCAAGATTCCATTCTTTGCTTTCTTTGCCCATGATTCCGGCATTCGCACCCGCGAGCCGCCGCTCAACATGTTGCTCGCCATGGGCATGGCGGCGGCGCTTTGTATTCTGATCGGCGTCTTCCCGAGTCTGCTCTACGGCTTCCTGCCGTGGGATGTGCATTATGTGCCCTACACGGCAGACCATGTGCTGAGCCAATTGCAATTGCTGTTCTTCTCGGCGCTGGCTTTCGCCTGGCTTAATTTGGCGAAGCTCTATCCACCCGAATTGCCTTCGGTCAATCTCGATGTGGATTGGCTTTACCGCCGCCTCGGCATGGGCTCGGTGCGTCGCGCTGAGCGCGCCTGGAAGAAAGCCGAACAAAGTTTTGCTGATCTTATTAGCCATGGCGCAGGTGCATTGCACCGGGCGGCAGCTCAACACTACGGCCCGACGAGTGTCCTGGCGCGCACCTGGAGCACCGGCTTTTCCGCGCTCTGGGTCGTCATTCTGCTTGGCATCTGCCTGATCCTCTATTACCTCTAATTCATGCCGCTGAAACGCCTGTTTCCCTGCCTTTTGCTGCTGCTCGCGGCGCTTGGCGCTTGTGCAATGCCCGCCTCCTGGCAAGCACCGCACTACCAGGACCATAAATTGGCCGGCAAGATTTGGAGCACCGCGAAAGAGAAGTTCGTCAGCCAGGCTGAATTGACCGACTCCCTAACGGCTGCCCATTTTATCCTGCTTGGGGAAACCCACGACAATCCGGATCATCACCTGTTGCAAGCGAAGCTGATTACGGACGTTGCAACATCCGGTCGGCGCCCAATCGTCGCATTTGAGATGATCGACATGACACAGGAGCAGAGCCTAGCCGAACACCTGTCCGCATCGCCGAAAGATACGGATGGAATTGCCGAGGCCATTGGCTGGCAACAATCCGGCTGGCCTGATTGGCAACTCTATCGCCCGGTCGCTGATGCCGCCCTGCAAGCCGGCCTGACCCTGCGCCCGGCCAACATGAACCGAGCCAAGGCGCGTAGCCTGGCCCAATCCGGCCTGACAGGCGCAGACCCCAGCCTCGTCGAAGCTCTGAGACTGGACAAACCCTTGCCTGACACTGAGCAAGCGAATGTGCGGCAGGAAATTGATGATGCCCATTGCGGTTATGCACCGGCAGCAATGATCGATGCCATGGTCTTCGCTCAATTCGCCCGGGATGCGCATATGGCGCGCGCGATGCAAAATGACAGCGAAGAAGGCGGCGCCATATTGATCGCCGGGGCTGGCCATGCCCGCCGTGACCGTGCCGTGCCCTTCCACCTCCGCCGTATGGCGCCGGGCCGCCATATTATCAGCCTGGCTTTTCTCGAGGTCAGTGACGGTGAGGAATCTCCACCGGCCTATGCAGAGCCGTTTGGCAGCCTGCAACTGCCCTTTGACTATGTCTGGTTCACCCCGCGTGTCGATGTTCGCGATGCCTGTGAGCGCTTTGAAGAGCAGCTCAAAAAGATGCAGGAAGGAAAACCCAAGGCGAGTAAGGTAGAGTGATTCCATACGGACTAAAGGGCGAATAGAAAATGACCGCCAAAAACAGCATGATAGAGCCGCCTTGGGTAAAAAAATCAAATCGCGCCGGAGGGCGCGGACGGGTTCTATTCGCAGACTTGGTATCCGGTTTGCCGCTCCCATGATTTGCAGCCGGGCCAAATTATCGGCAAAGCATTTCTCGATGGCCGCATTGTCGTTTGGCGTGGCTATAGCGGTGAAGCACGGGTGATGAGCGCCTATTGCGTCCACCTGCATTGCGCAAAGTGGTGGGCGACAATATCCAATGCGCTTTTCATGAATGGCAATATGACTGCACCGGCGCCTGTGCTAAGACAGGCGATGGTGACAAGGTGCCGCCCGGCGCGCGGTTATTCGATTTTCCCGTCCTAGAAGAACTCGGCCTTATCTGGGCCTTCGACGGCACCGAGCCGCTCTGGCAATTCCCGAAATTACGCCATCCCTTTGATGAATTGTATTTTTTAGTCGAAGGGCCGTGGGAGTTTCCCGTCGACCCCTGGGTGATCGCCGGTAACACCTATGATTTTCAGCATATTGAAATTCTGCACGGTTTTAGGTTGGATGGTCCCTATCCCGATGAAGAGATCGAGTGGGGCGATTTCTCCATTCGCTATCAGGTCAAGTTCACCAATGGCTTCGGCAATCGTGGCGAATTCACCTATGGCACTTTGGGCAACAATATCTTCTTTGCCGAGGGCGAACTTGATGGCGATTACTATGCCTGCCTCGCGCCCCGCGCCATGCCGCGCGCCGGACAATCCGAGGCCTTCTTCACCTTGATGACCCATAAGGGCAACGATGACGCCGAAAAAGAAGCCACCGCGCGCGCCTTGGCCCGGCGTGTTGCCGACATCGAAACTCCGTCGCCCAACAGGACGCGGCTATTTTAGGCAGCATCAAATTCCGCCAGGGCTATCTTACAGCCGCCGAAAAGCAAACATCCCGCTTTTTCAAATATGCCCGTAACTATCCCCGCGCCCATCCTTCAGCGCATTATATCGGCTAGGCGGTCCCTGCCAATGCAGCCCGCCGGGCGCTTAATGTGTGCAGGGTGAGGCCGGCGAACATCAAGGCTGTCGCACCCCAAATATAGGCACTGTGGGCCTCGCCGAAGAACAGCGCACCCCAGCCAAAGCCGGCAAGAACAGCGATGTAATTATGTTGAGTGGCGAAGACCGGACCGGCCACGCGCACCATTTCGAGAAAAATATAGAAGATCACGGCACTCAACAGCGAGGCATAAAGCAGGGTCATATCGCCGGCCAGGGAGGGGCCGGGGAAGATATAGAGCTGACCGGTGCCGAACATCACCGGCACCAGCATGATCGCCGAGCCAAAGAACAAACCGCAGACAAGCGTTACGGTCGGCGCCTCCGGCGGGCGGAATTTTCCGGCGAATACCGTGACAAGTGAGAAACTGGCTGGCGCCAACAACGCCAGAAGAACCCATCCGGCAGCCTCCGCGCTTGGCAGGCTGGCTTCGGGTACGATCACCAGCAACACGCCACCGAGCCCTAATAATAAGGCGATCACACTGAGTACACGAAAGCGCTCCATACGGAACAGCAATGCGAATAGATAGGTAAAGAGCGGCACCAACACCAAAATCATGGTCATCACCGCCGATGGCAAATTCGGCGCCACATAGGTGAGCAAGGTGATCGGCCCGGCGATGGCAAGCCCACCCCAGACGAAATAAGTGCGCAGATGCAGCCATTTTAATTGAGGCCAGGCACGCCGCCCCATCAATAAACAAGGCACCAAGAGCAGGATACCGCCGCCCAATGAGTGCCAAAATACATAAGCTACATATGGCACGCCCTCCTCAGCGGCCATCTTGTTGATCGAGAACAGCAGGCTGTAGCTGATGCCAACCGTGAATAACATGATGATATGGAGAATACGGGAGGGAATCATTGGTTGTGAATATCGGCTATTGCCGGCTCCTATTTTTCTTACTTTTCTTCGGTTGGCGCGCCGCCGCTTCGATCGACGAGCCGGCCCAGGCGAGCATCTTCTTGGCATCGTTCAAATCCGCCGCCTTCACATCATAGTAAGGCATCTTACCTGCCCTCGGCATGCCAGCCGCTTCGAACAGAGGCAAATTCTCCGCGTCAGCCTTCAGAGCGACGAAATCCTTGGGTAAAATTTTGGCGAACATCTCACCATTCATAAAGATGCCAAAGCCGCCGGACATAGCTTTCTCCTGGGCAGCGCCAAGCGGCACCAGCGTCGCCAAGAGTCTCGCCATGACCGCATCTTTATCCGCCATCTTTCATTCTCCCACTGGCACTAATTTAGCGCACCCAGGTTTCCGACCATGCAAGGCAAGACATGCCGCTCGGATGGCTGGCCATCTCATTCGGGTAGGTTTTACCGGCGGCGCGACGGCCGGCGACGTCAAGCGTCGCCGTTCCAGCGGGCGTCAAACAGCTATAGACGCCCCAATCACCGACCACCCCGCTTCCAGGAGCGGCGGCCAGCATGAAGGGCTCGCCCATATCGCTCCAACTCATGGTGATATCGCCTTCCGCCGAGGAAATAGTCTCAATAAAGGTTGAGCCAATATCGCCGGAATTGGAGAATTTTGCGGCAATCAGCGGCAAATTTTTATCCGCGAAGCTGTCCGGATGCAGGGTTTCTTCAATAGTCTGAATGAAGCGGGCAAAGCCTTCATTGTCGGTATAGGCGCGAATTTCTCCATCCGTCGCATCGCTTTTCAAAAACAGCACATGGCCCGGCCCGGCGGGTGAAATCAAACCGCGCCAATGGGTACAGGTCGTCGTCTCCGCGCCACCCTCTTCAGTTTTCAGACATAAAAATGAATTCTCTCCGGTGAAATACACCTTTTGCGGCACGACGGGGCTGCTCATAACCTATCTCCCTGGTTTATATTTTCTTATTTGCAAACGTAGAACATACAAGCGTAGGACATATAAGAAGGCAATCGCAAGAAGCGGGTTGCTCCGGAAGCTCACTACCCCCTAGCCTGGGAAAATATTGCAGGAGATGTTTTTGTGAGCGCATCGATCAACTTGGCCATGACGCGCCGGGAGCGGGGGCATGCTGTTGATGCTCTCCATCCTCTGGGGCGGGTCATTCTTTTTTATCGGCATTGCCGTGGCCGAATTGCCAACATTCACCATCGTGTTTCTGCGCGTCGGCATTGCGGCGCTCGGCCTGCACTTGGTCATGCGGGTTATGGGTGAGCACATGCCCGGCGGGCTCAAGGTCTGGCGCGCTTTCTTTGTCATGGGATTTCTCAATAATCTAATCCCCTTCTCCCTCATCGCCTGGGGGCAAAGCCATGTCGAGAGTGGGTTGGCCTCCATTCTGTTGGCCACAACACTGCTATTTTCAGTCGTTGTCGCGCATTATTTAACAACGGATGGGAGATTATCGGCAGGACGCATCGCCGGCATAATCGCCGGTATCGCAGGTGTTGTCATATTGATTGGCTCCGACGTTTTCAGCAGTCTCGGAATCGCCTTTGTGGGTCATATTGGCTTGTTAGGCGCGGCGTTCCTGGCCGAGCGCCTGGAAGCCAATCACTTCATTGGCATGGCAGTTATTGGCATTGGTTTAGCGGCGATTGACGGACGCATTGTTAAGATGCTGCGACGCTCAAGGAAGAGAGCTTGAAGAACGAGACTGCGGATTTGATTTGCGACTTCACCGGCGGCGCCGTGGGCCATCGCCTGCGCGCCGGCGGCGGGCGCGGCCAGGCATTGCCGCGCGCTGCCGGGTTCACCAAAGGCCGCACGCCACAAATGGTCGATGCCACCGCCGGGCTTGGGCGCGACGCCTTTTTACTCGCCTCGCTTGGTGCAGAAGTGACACTGATAGAACGATCCGCGCAGGTGCATGCCTTATTAGAGGACGGCATGGCGCGTGCGCGAGACGCTGACGGCGATGCCGCCATAGCGATATCCCGCATGACACTCATTCTGGGCGATGCCAAAACCCTACTGCCGGAAATAGCAGCGGAGGTCGTACTGGTTGACCCCATGCACCCGCCGCGCGGCAATAGCGCTCTGGTAAAAAAAGAGATGCGCCAGCTGCGCGATGTGGTTGGCGCGGACGAAGATGCACTTGAGCTGATGCAGATCGCGCTCGCCACCGCGTCCAAGCGGGTGGTGCTAAAATGGCCACTGCGCGCTGCGCTAATGCCAGGCTTGGCACCGCCGTCTCACCAAATTCGCGGTAAATCGACGCGTTATGACGTCTTTATGACGGGGTAGCGACGTATCTAATCGTCATCGGATGTCATACCCGGAACCCAGGCAGCATGAGGTTTGTCTCGGTCACTCGGGTTACGGCTTTTGCGGTCCTCATCTTCGCGCGCCTCGTCACGTGCGGCAGAGAGAATATCGGCAATAAAATCGGGGGTTTCATCGGGCAGCTTGTCGGAGATGTCTTTCGCCTTTGCGACCGGCTTTCGTGGCGCATAGTAGCGCTGCATGGCATCAAGGCTGATAATCTCCTGCATACCTTCTTCCATTTCAGCCTCCTTAAAGGCCGGATCCTGCATGACTAGGCGATTCAAGGCGTCAATCTTGGTTGAGCCGTACTTACCCCAGATCATTTCGACAAAATCCATCACCTCTTCCGGGATATCGCGGACCGAGACCTTGGGTAGCTCATGCTCAATGGCGCGATGTATATTGAGTTTCAGCGGCCCCACTTCGCTCACCACGAAGACCGAAGGCATGAGCGGTTGGCCCTTATGCAGTCCGGCGTAATAGGCCTGAGATAAATAGAGTAGGCACTGCAGTTTAAGCGGGGAAATAAAGGTTCGAGCCAACTCGCCGCGCTGTAAAAATCAGTTAGCAATATCGAATGTCGATGAAACGATCGGTATCATGTTCGGTGCCTGAATGTTATGAAGCGAAGGACGTGGTGATATCTGTTCGATTGTTAAAAAATTAGCCTTAAAGAACTGATAATAATACCCCGTATTTCCGATAAGAGCCTACTTGCGCAATGGAGACCTCATGAATTTAAGCGGCGAACACCATATTCCGGCGAGCCGACAGTCCATCTGGGACGCGCTTAATGATCCGGAAGTCTTAAAGGCCTGCCTGCCCGGCTGTGAGGTCCTGGAAAAAACATCGGACACCGATATGACGGCAACGATCACGATCAAGATCGGCCCGGTGAAGGCTACATTTAACGGCGCGGTGACCTTGTCCGATCTAGATCCGCCGAATGGCTATACCCTCAACGGCGAGGGCCAGGGCGGCACCGCCGGATTCGCCTCGGGCGCAGCGAAGGTCAGCCTGGTCGATGGCGAGGATGGCGGCACACTGCTGACATATACCGTTGAAGCCAAAGTAGGCGGCAAGCTGGCCCAGATCGGCTCGCGCCTGATTGATTCCGTTGCCAAAAAATTGGCCGGTAAATTTTTCGAAACATTTGTCGAAATTGTCAGCTCCGCAAGCGAAACGGAAACCCCGGACGAAAACCCATCGGCGAGTAGCGAAGATGCGGCTCCCGGGGCACCGACTGCCAGTGTCGCGCCAACACGCGGCATTCCCACCCCGGTTTGGGTTGTCGGCATTATCGGCGCCGTTGCCGTCCTGATTCTTTGGGCGAGCGGCATTTTTTAAGGCCGCGACCGTAAATTCATGACCCTCGTCGGCATTCAAGGCGGCGGCACAACCGCGCGAACCGCACTCACGCGCGCCTTGGTGGGCGAGATGAAGGCGCGTGGCCAGAGCGTCTCGGTTATCGCCTATGCCGGCGCCACGACGGAAATCGATATTCCGGGAAAAGACAGCTATGAACATCGCCGGGCCGGCGCGCGCGAAGTGTTAGCGGTCTCTCGCCTGCGCTGGGCGCTGGTGCATGAGAGCACCTCCCCTGCCTGTCCCGACATGACGGAACTGTTGGCTCGCCTCGATCCGGTTGATATTGTTTTCACATCCGGTTTCAGCGATGAAGCCGATATTCAAATTGAGCTACGTGACGCTGGGGAGAAGGTAAACGCATCTCATACCGGCGCCTCGCAAACGTCCTTTGATCTTGACAGAATAGAGCAAATCGCCACTTTCATCCTCACCCCGCCACCGGAAAAGCACCCCTGATGATGACGCGCGCCCTGCCAAAATCCGTCGATGAAACGGTCGAGCTTCTCGCTGCTGGAAAATATATCGCAGATCGAAATTTGGCGACCAGCCTCTATGTATCATTAAGTCTGCAACGACCAATCTTCCTTGAAGGGGAAGCCGGCGTCGGCAAAACGGAATTGGCCAAGGTTCTCGCCGAGCAGTTCGGTCGCAAGCTTCTACGCCTGCAGTGCTATGAAGGCCTTGATGTCTCTTCTGCCGTTTATGAATGGAATTATGCCCGCCAGATGATCGAGATCAGGCTTTCCGAGGCGCTGGGCGACCGCGATCGGGACTCACTGGCCGAAGATATTTTCTCCGAACGCTTCCTGATCGCCCGCCCGCTGCTGCGTGCTCTGGAGCCGGCGCCGGAAGGACCGCCGATCTTGCTGATCGATGAGCTTGACCGCGCCGATGAGCCGTTTGAGGCTTTTCTACTGGAAGTGTTGGCCGACTATCAAATCACCATTCCTGAAATCGGCACCGTACAGGCCGCCGAGCCGCCAATTGTGCTGATTACCTCAAATCGCACGCGCGAAATTCACGATGCGCTTAAGCGTCGCTGCCTTTATCATTGGATCAATTATCCCGACGCTGCGCGCGAGCAGGAAATTCTCTCCACCCGCGTGCCAGATGCAAACCCAGAGCTCAGGCGCCAAGTGGTCGCCTTCGTGCAAGAGCTGCGCAAAATAGATTTATTCAAATTACCAGGCGTGGCCGAAAGCATCGATTGGCTATCGGCCCTTGGCATCCTAAACGCCAGCACCTTGGACGCGGGTATTGTCGGCAACACGCTTGGCGTTCTGCTTAAATATCAGGACGATATCGAGAAAATTCAGGGCGATGAATTGAGCCGCTTGTTGACTGTCATCCAGTAATTGCAGCCTGCAGCGCCGTGCCCTTGCAGTGTGAACGGCAAAGCTCTACATCTTAGTTTAGCAGTCGCGAAACTTTTCGGGCGGGGCCATTGATGACATATCAGGAAGATATTTTACGCACCGCCGCCGCATGGCGGGATGATGGCCAGCAAGTCGCGCTGGCAACCGTAATTGCCACATGGGGCTCCTCGCCCCGCCCTGTCGGCAGCCAACTGGTGGTCGATAATGAAGGCCGTTTCGAAGGCTCGGTATCGGGCGGCTGCATTGAAGGTGCGGTAATCGAGGCGGCCAACGGCGCGATCGAAAGCGGTGACCCGGCAATACTTGAATTTGGTGTATCGGATGAGCAGGCATGGGAAGTGGGCCTGGCCTGCGGCGGCACCGTGCGAGTATTTGTCGAGAAGGTCGAATAAGACATGAGGCGGCAAACCCTTGATCGTCTCAATGCGGATAAAGCAGCCAAGCGCCCTGTGGCGCTGGTGAGCGAAACCGCCTCCGGCGTTCAAACGTTGGTTTATGGGGACGGCGATACATCCGGCCAGACACTGCCTGACGAACTGCTCAGCCAAGCGCGCAAGGCTCTTACCGATGATCGGAGCGCCAGTGTTGAAATTGCCGGCACTCCATATTTCATTCAGGTACATAATCCGCCGCTCCGCATGTTTATCATCGGTGCAGTGCACATCACCCAGCCTTTGGCCCGTATGGCCCTCCTCGCCGGTTACGGCGTCACCATAATTGACCCGCGCCGCGCTTTCGCCGATGAGAAACGTTTTCCCGACATCGAGCTTTCCAATGAATGGCCGGATGATGCCCTGGCCAGCGCCGTTCCGGATCGCCGTACTGCCATCGTAACTCTTACTCACGACCCCAAGATTGATGACCCGGCTCTGGAAACCATTTTGGATTCTGAGGTTTTCTACATCGGCTCGCTCGGCAGTAACCGCACCCATGGCAAGCGTCTTGTGCGACTGCATGAGAAGGGCTTTAGCGAACAGCAAACGGACCGCATTCACGGCCCGATCGGCCTGCATATTGGCGCCAAATCCCCGGCCGAGATCGCCATATCCATCATGGCTGAAATTACCCAGGTGCGGCGCATGACTGCAGCGCCAGTCAGCAGCACATGATTTTCGGCGAAATCCCGATCGCTGAAGCGGAGGGCCTGATCCTCGCTCATGGCGTTCGTCTGGCGGGTGGCGCCATGAAGAAAGGCCGGATCCTCTCGTCTGAAGATACCGCCCGGCTGGCAGAAGGCGGTGTGAAGCAAGTGTCCGGCGCGCGGCTTGAGGTAGGCGATATTGGCGAGGATGACGCGGCGCTGGCTCTGGCCACGGCACTTGCCGGTGAAGGCCTGGCGCTCGGCACCGCCTTTACTGGGCGCTGCAATCTGTTTGCCACCGAACGCGGACTGGTGATGCCGGATTCGCTCCGGATCGACCGAATTAATCTGGTCGATGAAGGCATGACGGTCGGCACGCTGGCGCCCTATAGCCAGGTCGAGCCAGGGCAAATGGTGGCAACCGTCAAGGTCATTCCGTTTGCGCTGTCAAAGCAAGTCGTCGATGACTGCCTTGCCATCGCCCGGGAAGATGAGACACAGAATAACGGTGCCATGGTCCACATTGCGCCATTTCGCGGCCGCCGGGTCGGTTTTATTCAAACACGCCTTCCCGGCACCAAAGAGAGTGTGCTCGATTCGACAACCGGCACTCTCCTCGGCAGATTGTCTATTCTCGATGGTGAATTGGTGAGCGAAATTCGCTGTGCACATGCGAGCGCGGAAATTGCCGAAGCCGTCCACCGGTTACGTGACCTCAAATGCGACATGATCTTGATCGCCGGCGCCTCCGCGATTGTTGACCGGCGCGATATTGTGCCGAGCGGCATTGTCGATGCCGGCGGCGAAATTGACCATTTCGGCATGCCGGTTGATCCCGGCAATCTTCTTCTCACCGCTCATCTGGGGGAGATCGATATTCTTGGGCTGCCCGGCTGTGCACGCTCGCTTAAACTGAACGGCTTCGATTGGGTCTTGCGCCGCCGTTTTGCCGATATCCCCGTTACCCGGCACGACATCATGACCATGGGCGCAGGCGGCCTGTTGATGGAAATTGCCAGCCGCCCATTGCCGCGCGCCTTTGCGTCGCCCAAGGACCCGACGGCACAATTGCCGGAATCACACCAGAGCGACACCAAAAATATTGCCGCTATCGTACTCGCTGCAGGTCAATCGCGCCGCATGGGCGATATCAACAAACTTTTGGTCGAGGTCGATGGCATTACCATGGTCGCGCGTGCGGCAGATGCGGCAATTGCCAGTGGCGCTGACCCGGTCGTTGTCGTCACCGGACATGAGCGCGAGAAAATTGAAGCTAAATTGGCCGGGCACGCCGTCACATTTTTGCACAATCCAGACTTTGCCGAGGGCATGAGTACGTCCGTCCGTGCCGGGCTGAATGCACTGCCCTCCGATACAAGTGCTGCGGTCGTTTGTCTTGGCGATATGCCGCATGTGGACGCCGCCTTGATCGCGCACCTAATCGAAGGCTTTGACCCGGCGAACGGCCATGCTATTTGCGTCCCCACCTATAAGGGTAAGCGCGGAAACCCCGTGCTGTGGGCGGCACGATATTTTTCAGCAATGAAGCATCTCGCCGGCGATGTCGGCGCGCGCCATTTGATTGGCGAGCATCATGATGTTGTACATGAAATTGAGTGCGGCGATCCGGCTGTCACCTTTGATGTTGATACGCCTGAAGCGCTTGAATCTTTAGCTAAGAATGGCTGAGTGAAAATAATGACACGCCAAGTCCCCCTTCTCCTTACACCTGGGCCGCTGACCACAAGTGCCCAGACCAAACAGGCAATGCAGCGTGATTGGGGCTCGCGCGACGCAGCCTTTATCGAACTGACCGCACGTCTGCGTCGGCGTTTGACGGCGCTGGCTGAAGCCGAATCTGAGCATGTGTGCGTGCCGCTGCCGGGTAGCGGCACTTCAGCCGTCGAGGCGATGTTGGGGACGATGGTGCCGCGCGATGGCCGGGCGCTGGTCATGGTGAACGGCGCCTATGGTCGAAGGATCGTTGAAATACTGGCCCTGACCGAGCGCGCTTTTGAAGTCATAGAGGGCGCAGAGAATTTGCCGCTTGATGCAAGCGCGCTAACCCAGCGGCTGGATACAGATGGCCGCATCAGCGATGTTATCCTGGTTCACTGTGAAACCACCAGCGGCGTTTTAAACCCGCTCGAAGAGATCGCTGCAATTGTCGCCGAGCGCGACAAACGTCTCCTGGTGGATGCCATGAGCTCGTTTGGCGCAATTCCGATTGATGCAAAACAAACCGCCTTTGACGGCCTGGCGGCGTCGGCCAATAAATGCCTCGAAGGCGTGCCTGGCATGGCCTTTGTGCTCGCTCGCCGGGCGCGGTTAGTTAACTGCGCCGGCAATAGCCACAGTCTCAGCCTTGATCTTGAAGCACAGTGGCGTGGTTTTGAAGCGAACGGTCAGTGGCGTTTCACCCCGCCGACCCAAGTGCTCGCAGCACTAGATAAGGCATTAGACCAGCTTGCAGCAGAAGGCGGCATCGGCGGGCGATTCGCGCGCTATTGGGAAAATTGCACCACACTCGTCGCCGGCATGCGCAAACTCGGCTTTGAAAGCTTTGTGCCGGATGAATCCCAGGCGCCAATCATCGTAACATTTCGCATGCCGCGCGACCCGGCATTTGAATTTAATGCCTTCTACGATGCTTTGGCACAGCATGGCTATCTGATATATCCTGGAAAACTAACCAGCGACCCCAGCTTTCGTATTGGCTGCATTGGCGACATCCGAGCGCAGGATATGCGAAATTTGCTCGAAATTATTGGGGCCGTGCTCAAGGAAATGGGCGTGAGAATGATTGGCGAAGGGAAATAGCTGCATATACCGAATCGATTTTTCATCCGAAAAGCAAAAGTAACCGTCCAACTGCAGATGTCAGATGGCATCACCATGAAGGGCAGCATCTTTATCAATATTGATTCGCGTGTCCTTGATTTGGTGAATGATACGCCAACATTTATCCCCTTCGAAGCTGAGGACGGTAGTATCCATCTGATTAATAAATTTGAAATTTTGTGCCTCACACCGACCAGCCATAAAAGATAGGCCGCAGTAAAAAATAATCCCATTATTTTGATCCACATCAAAGTGACGACGGGCCGCTCCTATAGGATGTTCCTTGTTGTGGACGATGTGGTTTCAAAGAAATCAATTCGGGGCTCATCGCGACTGGTTCCTTCCCTGCGCTGAACCTTCACTCCTCCCTCGCGACCCGGATCCTCCAAGGGCGTCGCCCACAACACCCCTCCTCCTCCCTCTCTTTAGATTTTTCCACCCGCCTCGCTTTTATGCGCGCGCCTCTTTGGCCTCATTGTTCACCCCATCTCCGGGCGTTATGATGCGCCTCAGATATGAACAAGGCCCTGGGAATTTGGACAACAAGGCCTGGAGGAGACAAGAGATGAATAAAGACAGTGAATCGGGCAGGAATGTCGCTTTTATCGGCATGGGCGTTATGGGCTATCCCATGGCCGGACATTTGGCAAAGGCCGGACATAACATTGCCATTTTCAATCGCACCGGAGCGCGTGCCGAAGCATGGGCCGGAGAATATTCCGGTCGTGTGACTGAGAGTCCAGCTGATGCGGCAAGCGGCGCTGAAATTGTCTTTGCCTGTGTCGGCGCGGATGATGACTTACGTGAAATCGTCTATGGCGATAACGGCGCTCTCGCGGGCATGTCCGAGGGCGCGATATTTATCGACCATACGACCGATTCGGCCGATGTCGCGCGTGAGGTAAACGCCGCAGCACAAGAAAAAGGCCTCGGTTTTCTCGACGCGCCCGTCTCAGGCGGCCAGGCCGGCGCTGAAAATGGCGCGCTTACAGTCATGGTTGGCGGAACCGCGGCAAGCTTTCAGACCGCCCAGCCGGTCATGCAATGCTATTCGCGCAACATCACCCATATGGGCGAAGCAGGTAACGGCCAGCTGACGAAGATGGTGAACCAGCTCTGCATTGCCGGTGTGGTGCAAGGCTTGGCGGAAGGAATTAATTTCGCTCAGCGCGCTGGCCTTGATGGCGAGCGTGTGTTGGATGTTATCTCCAAGGGCGCAGCGCAATCCTGGCAAATGGAAAACCGCGGTTCGACCATGCTTCAGGGCGAGTTTGAATTTGGCTTTGCCGCCGATTGGATGCGCAAGGATTTAGGCCTCTGCTTCGAAGAGGCCAAGAAAAACGGCGCGCTACTACCGATGGCGATGCTGGTAGATCAATTTTATGCCCATGTGCAACAACGCGGCGGCGGACGCTGGGATACATCCAGCTTGATCCAACTCTTGCAGAAGACTTAGTTCAGCCTATTCACTGACCAGCATGAGAAATAATATCACCGCTCTGGCCATCAAATAAGTGGCAATTCATCGGGTCCAAGAATAAGCGCACGGGACTGCCAAGCTCGTAATCCGGCTGCCCGCTAACCTGAACTTTAAGAATTTTCTCACCGATAATGATGTCAACAATGGCGAAGGCGCCGAGCGGCTCGATCTCATAAACCTTGGCATCAATACCCGGCTGATCTGTACCCCGAATCTCAATATCCTCAGGCCGAATAGCGAGGCTGGCTGCCCCGCTATGCGAAACGCCATTAACCGCCATGACTACATTTTTATCTTGAGCGGTGAAACTGCCGTTACTAAACGTGCCATCAATAAAGTTCATCGGCGACGAGCCAATCAGCTCCGCCACGTAGCGGCTGTTCGGTTTGTTATAGATATCAGATGGCGTCCCCACCTGACGAATACTACCGCCTACAAAATTGCCATTCTATCGGCTACCGACATGGCTTCCTTGGCAGTCATGCCGCCGGTCATCGCCGTTAACAGGTTTTCGCTGAGCGTATTATGCATAGCGAACTGGCCCGGAATAGCGAGGGTCGGAACCGCGCGTGCCACAGTGCCTTTAATAACCGGCACATGATAATCGTGGTACGACTGGTTAACCAACGGATCAGCAAAGTTGGCCAATTGGAACGGATCGAAGAAACCACCCGGATTGCCCGTCATCAGGCTGAAGATACGGGTTGAGCCGGACCATTTCAGGAACAGATAAGCCAGTTCCTGAAATTCGCTCTGGCTCGACACGCCACCATTATTGCCGAGATAGGGTGTAATATTCGGCCAACTGATCAGCCTCGGCCCAAGTGCGGGGCGGTCCCGGCTCCCAACCATATTTGTCGGAAAACGCTGCCTTATGGATTGGGTCTTCGGTTAAATCTTTACGATAGACCCAGACTTGCGCATCGCCGTAATAACAGACGGACATCGGCTCGCCATCACACTTATACAGCATGTTGTAGGATTCCG
>Ga0209403_10001993_pt1 | contig 25206 bp, 42 predicted proteins | sample ArcticOcean_MG_C_8_FD_187440 | JGI IMG/M metagenome (GOLD analysis project Ga0209403, IMG submission 187440) | Marine microbial communities from western Arctic Ocean - ArcticOcean_MG_CB11_86 (SPAdes) (version 2) | ecosystem: Environmental > Aquatic > Marine > Oceanic | place: Arctic Ocean... | reverse complement strand
TGGCGTTAGTCATGGTGCAGTGACTACCACAAACTTATCTAATGCTAAATTGTTCGATGATTTCGACGGCTATGTTGCAGAGGTGCATCTAAAAAGCGGTACTGATGCTGTGACCAATTTTGCAGAAGACGGCATAAATGGAAACTTAGTTCCTATCGAAGCTACATCAGGTGAGCACTACTTAACATTTTCAGATTCATCAGCTTTAGGTACAAATTCTGGTAGTGGCTCAGATTGGACAGCCACAAACCTTGCAGCTAACGACCAAACAACTGATAGCCCAACGGATGATGCTGATAATGATGTGGGGAATTACTGCACTTGGAACCCGTTAAACCCCAACGCTAATTGGGTATATAGTAATGGTAATTTAACTGCTGATAGCTCTACAGGAGACAGAGCAGCTTTTGGCACATTAGCTATGCCTGGAAGTGGAAAATATTACTTTGAAATTACAGTGGGGGGTGCAGCTTCTTGTCCAGGCATAGTTCACGAGGATGTTGTCCATTCTGCTGATTTAATTGACGCTACAGAAGCAGGAGGTTTTGCCTCTTATGGAGGTGGAGCAGAAGCCTACGCTTATTATGGGGGAAACAGTGGTCGATTATTAGATGCTACATCAACAGCAGCCTATGATGGCGGGGCGCAAGTCGGTACCGATGTAATTGGAGTCGCTGTGGATTTAGATAATGGGTATATCTGGTTCTCGCTGAACGATAGTTGGATTGATCCTGCTGGTGCCGCCTCAAGTGCTACTGTTGAAACAGATATCTCTGCTGGCAACTCTACTTATGCAGCGTTCACAGGCTTATCCGGTAACTATTTTCCAATGTGCCATACCTTTGGGGGTGAGCCGGATAGTTTAAATTGTGGGCAACTTGGGTTTTCCTCTCGTATGCCAACCAATTTCAAGCACTTACACACTGGCAACCTACCAGCACCAGCAATTCCAGACTCTAGTGCTTATTTCCAATCAAAACTTTACACAGGTAATGGTACAGCTATTGGCTCTGGTGGACAGGCTGTTGTACTTGGCGGTAACTCCACACTAAAGCCTGATCTTGTTTGGGTTAAGGACAGAGACACCACCTCTCAACATGCAATAACAGATGTTACACGTGGAGCTACAAAGGAATTAGTAGGTGAAGACAGCACGGTAGAGAGTACAGTAGCAGAGGGAGTGTCAGTCTTTGGGACTGATGGCTTCACAATAGGGGATGACGCTGCTTACAATACCTCCTCATCCCCACAAGCAGCTTACTGCTGGAACACCCAAGGGGGTGCGGGGGCGAGTAATACAGATGGCTCAATTAACACGACAACTACCTCTGTAGGCGCTACACAAGGCTTCTCTATATCCACCTACACTGGGACAGGTAGTGCAGCAACCATCGGGCATGGCCTAGGAGTTGCTCCCGCTTTTGTCATGGTTAAAGAAAGAGCTAATGATGCTGGTAGTTGGTTTATATATCATCAAAACACAGACGCTACTGCCCCAGAAGATTACTACGTTTTAATGGACACTACAGGAGCAAGGGTTGATAATGCTACTGTGTGGAATGATACAGCCCCAACCTCTTCGGTATTTAGTATTGGGACACATGATGATGTCAATGCCAGTGGGGACACATACGTAGCCTATTGTTGGGCAGAGGTGCCTGGTTTTTGTAAGATAGGGCAATACACTGGGAATAGTGCTGCTAATGGGCCTTTTATCTACCTAGGGTTCCAGCCAGCTATGTTTTTGGTTTGGGAAACAACGACTACCCATAACTTTAAGTTAATAGATAGCAAGAGAGTCGCTGATTATAATCCCGTAACTGAATCTTTTAACGTTGATTCTGGGGCTGGTGAAGAAGCTATAAGTGGTATAGATTTTTTATCTAATGGTTTTAAAATTAGAATTGCTTCTAACTTACCAAATAACTCTGAGGCATATAACTATATAGCATGGGCAGAACACCCATTCGGTGGCGAAGGTGTAAGCCAAGCTCGGGCTAGGTAGATATGGAAATCTTAACCTTCCTTAAATTAGCTTGGCCCCTAATTATAGCACTGGTTGCTATAACGGGTTTGATCGTGCGGATGCAGACCAAGCTAAATTCTATGTGTCTAACTGTGGCAAGAATCCAAGCTCACATTTCAGATTTACTTAGATATCAAAATCAGTCAGAAGTTACCATCAAGTCTACAACTAGTCGTCTCGACAGGCTGGAAGCTGCTCTTTTTGCTAGATCGGAGAAAACCGACGATGCTATTAAAGATATCTGGACTGAGTTAGACAAGGACGGCAACCGAATTACTACGCTAGAGGCTAAAAAATGAGGTATTTCTTAGTTCTTATAATTGTTGTCCTATTTTCAACGCCAGCGTCTGCTGCCAATTCATCCTGCGCGGTTAGCCAGCAAATGCGGTATGCGCTGGCGAAAGAATATCGTGAGGCGGTGACGCTTAGGCTGCTGACCCACGACGGAAATGTTATTGAGGTATGGAGAAACGCGGGCAATACGTCATGGTCTTTGGCATCGACCACGCCACGCGGGATAACCTGTGTTTTTCAATCCGGCACTATGGTCGAAAATGTTATTTGGCACCTTAAGGAGCTGAGTGATGATTTATAATGTAGCTAAAGTTTCGTTGCTGCTGTGCGCTTCAATAGGGTGCGCTTCTTGCGCTCCAGGCCAATTATGGGACAGGCATTTTAATGACCTACCTAAATACTCTAGTGCTAATTTTGAGTATATTGGTTGTCATGTTGTTACTGGAGAACGGTATGCTATGGCTCCTTTGGGCTTCAAGGTCAAAGCCACTGGAAGTAGAATTTTCTTTAAGCAGCGCAATGCAAACGGAAGCTCCGCGACATTAGCAGCAAAACCCTGCTGAAGGAGATGATCTATGAACACTACTCCCTGGCTCCCTGGGCTGAAGAAAGATGGCCCAATTTTTCAGCGAAGGAATTGGCTTGCAGTCGCACTGGAGAATTTTATATGTGGCCTATGGCTATCGATTTTTTGCAGCGCACTCGCGCTGATCTCAATCGGCCATTACATATTAACAGCGCTCACCGCTCTGTATTCCACAATAATTTGTGTGGGGGTGCAGTCAGAAGCCAGCATCTCAAAATCGCATTTGACATTAGCCTCCACGGACACGAACCTGGAAATCTTCTTGGTGCCGCAAAAGCAGCAGGTTTCTCAACTTTCGGATTTTATGCGACGTTCTTGCACTGCGATACCAGACCAGCACGCCGATGGTTTAGCAAAGAAGGGAAAAAGAGATGGAATGGATTGGTAGCTTAATCGGCGGAGGGTTGTCGGTCGCATCTGGGGGTCTGTTTGGTTTGATAGGCTCATTGGCGGGTGTTGGTATGAAAATGTGGCAGAAAAAGCAAGATCGGGAGTGGGAGAAAGAAAAGTTTGCGATGGACATCGAAGCTCGCAAACTCAATATGGATCAGACAATTCAGGAAATTGAAGGAGCTGTGGAGTTAGCGGGGACAGCGGGAGCCTGGGCGGGGCTGACGACATCTATGCAACACGACATGGCGCTGACATCTGATGGTGGATTCGTCAGCGGTGTTAAGAGCCTGTTCCGCCCCTTCTTAACCACCCTGCTGGTGGCTATCAGCTTCACGATTTTTGTACTGATCTGGAGTGCTTTTACCGCCAAGGAATCTGGTAGTATTTGGCTGACGTTATTTAGTGAGGCAGAATTAAAAGACTTGCTCAAATATATGGTGTACTCACTATTTTTTGCTTCAACGACGGCGATTACTTGGTGGTTTGGCGACCGTGCGTTCGCTCCACCGGGGTTAAAAAACAGATGAATCATTTATGAAAGGACCAGATAATGACTTTAAATAGTATCAAGAACAATCTGAAATTCGTCGCGAGTAATTTCCCATGGGCGGCGACTGCTATCTTCTCGGCGGGTGTACTGGTAGGTCATATCCTACAGCGTTTTACTGGGTAGTCGCGACCTTCGCTTGCAGCCTAGCAATCATGGTGTACTGCTTTTCTACTAGTGTGGTTTGTGAGGCAAGTGCTTTCTTGAGGCGATCTATCTCGTCTGCTGCTTCTACACAAGTTTTTTTAGCGTTGAAATCCTTGGTTCGCAGTTTTGTTATTAGATCCATCATTTCAACTTCGCCGCTTTGATAGCACGTTTTACAAGTCGGCTGTGATCGTCTTTATGGACACATAGCATCTGTATCTTTGGGTTCAATTTCTGATATTTCTGTAGCAGTTTTTGACAGCCGCCAAGTTGGTCATGAGCATCAATAATGTACAGATTTAAACTCGCGAGGACGAGTAACCATGTTGGCATCATAATATATCTCCTTACAAATTAATGTGTAATCCACCTGCAATTTGAAATCACGGCGGCACCCTTTTTGCGGCGTGGAAATAACCAGCGCCAAACCCAAAAACTTCTCATATCGATAACAAATCTAAAATCAGCCATAACCAATCCATGATCTTCTCCTAAAAAAGCGGGCGGCGGGGAACTTGGGAGGAAAAACCCGCCGCCCTATCCCCTTGCTACGTTCTGGAGGAACCTAATAACAAGGGTGTTTCGGATGGCGCACAATACTGACCGCCACATTCTTGATAGTACGTTGCTCGGTCGTTAGCAGCCGTCAATATAAACTTGCCAGCAATAATAACCAATAAAAACGCTGATATGAATAGAATTTTATTTAGCATCCCATTTGTCCCTGTGCGGCGACGTGTGAGCCAACATGCTGGCAATCTCCAACATCTTAATGCCGTACTTCTTTTCGAAAGACTGCTCACCGATGGCGTGTTGCTCACGATGTGCCTCTGAGCAGAGAGGAATTGCGTAGGTATCGCTCGGTTTGCCGCCCATGTATCCATCAGAGCCTCGCCTGACGTGTGCAGCTTCAATCTTGTCCTGACAGTCATGCTTGTCTGCAATGGCGCACTCGTGACCTCTGACCCACTTCAGGTGCGACGGGCACTTGATGATGGTCGAAGGGTTTAGACCCGACTTTTTAGCTTTGCGGCGTTTAAGTCTAATCACGTCCCTGATCCTCCGGGTGTGGAAGCATGATACCATATTGAGCTGCCCATGCGGCATATTCGACCATAAACTCGCTCCACTGATCTCTGGTCAGTCCCGCTGTGCTTCCGTTGACTTCGATCTCGTCGCCATCAAATTCAATGTATTTCTTTGGCAGCAATTCCTTTTTGACGATCTCGTGGATGTCATCGACCGAATTGCCAGTGTCCTCGGCGACGACCTTGTGGCAAGCCCAGAGCCAAGAGTTTTGACCTGTAGACCGCTTCTTGGTCTGGCGCTTTATTTCGATGATCCACTTCTTTCCCAGGTCGAGCCCATTGATCAGGTTTACCAAATCACCGCGCACGATGTCGTTTGAGACGTAATGCTTGCTCATGCCAAGTCCTCCAGAGCCTTAATCTTGATTTTCATCTCGTCAATAAAATCTGACACAATGCCTTCAAGCTCGGCAATGCGCTCGTCGTCGCGCTCGACCCGCTTGAGAAACATATTGAGATGCTGCGGCAGGCGAGGATCAAAGGACACAAAGTCAGTCCAGAGACGATCCTTTCCAGCGCAACACATTTGCCACTGCATCTGTGTATCGTATTTCTTTGGCACTTTCTGTGTCAGGAGCGTGTCAATATGGGTCTTGGTGTTAGGGCACTTGATTTCAAGCATTCCGTCAGTGCCGACCAACCCGTCAGGACTTGCGCCTGTGCCGGCAATTATTGGATGGTCTACAAAGCCAATTTCCTCGACCTCTACGTCTTTGAGAAACTCATAAGCCTTTCTGGCTTGTGGCTCGGTAGCAGTGCCCCATTCCATTGCGGCGTTGGTGAAACTATCGGCAACCTCGCCGGTCAGGATTTCGGCTATCAACTGTGCCTCGTAGTTGCCTCGGCTTGCGCCCCAGCCACCCTTTGTGCTGGCGGCTACGTCTGCGACCCGTGATGCGGTTACTTTGCCCCTGCGGGCTTCAAACCATTCCTGTGAGCCTTGATCCATTATACTGTCTCCTCTTTCTTGCGTTTTTGCTCAAGTGCTGCCAAGGCAATCGCAAATTGGTTGGCGTTGATTTCTTCAAATGACTCCACTCCGAGGTAGGCGCAGAATTTAGACTTGTCTGCACCAAGCTCAGTTGCAAGGTCATTAAGCTGCACGGCTTGCTTGGCGTCGATCTTGGCGACCTGCTTTGGAGCGTCTTGGGTCAGGCTTTGACCGTCGTCGTCTTCAGGTGCAATGCCGACCATGCCGCAAAGTCCGTATCTCCGAGCGTAGGTCTGACCGCTGCCGAATGCTTGGGCAGGATTTTTTGCGCCTGCCCATCCAACAATCGGGACGCCGAAGTCCTGCATCGTCTCGCCGCTGGTGTGCGTCAGGATGGTGCGAATGACGAAGAGCTCGCCTTCTTGCATGGTAGGCTGGCTGATATGGATGCCGTGATCGTTGAGGATGTCAGAGCAAGCGTTGAAGCACTCTTTGAGGTCTGCATACTTGCTCTTGAAATGCGGGTTGGTCGAAGACTTCCGAGCACCGCCGATTAGCTTCTGTGCGGCGACGAATGCCTCGTTGATGGATTTATTGGTCGATGTAGTCATTGGTTTCTCCCTTGTTTTCGGCTGAATGCCGTGCTGAAAATTCAGCTAGTGATGCAGCGTCCTTGCAAGTCATGCCAGCATCACAGAGGCGGTTGTAAACGTCGTCGAAAGTTTCTATCCAAGCGCAGAGGTCTTTCATGCCGCCTCCTCTGCATCACGCGCCTGAGCAGCCTCAAGGACGCCATCAGGAATGCGCCCGTCGTACTTGAGGCGTACAAGGTCAGCATGGCTGAATTGATACTGCGTAGGCTGCGGCTGGTGAGCTTGTGGCTCAATGCGCTTGTTTAGAGCGGTTGTAATTGCTTTTGGTAAAGCCATTATTTCTGCTCCTGATACTTGTTTTCGATGGTTGCGCCATAAAGCTCGGCAAGGCGCGTGGCTTCTTTCTTCGCGGCTCTGATGCCGACGCCGAAGGCTTTACCAACGCTCATGTATCCGTCGCGGGTGCGGCCAGTGTTAGGAGCCCAGAGGTCAACATTGAATTTCTTGGCTCTTACATTCTTTGTAATAACGATAATGTTTTGCATAATTTCAACTCCCAAGTTGTTTATCTACCTTTCATCCCCGGCCAACCTTTCGGCTCCGGGGATGGGGGCGTTTAGCCCGATGGGTTAGAGGTTTAATTAAAGAAAGGCTCCTCGTCGTTGTAGCCGTAGCGGGGAGAAAACTTCTCGGCTTCATATTCTGCGTTTTTCATGGCAGCAATCTCACCGTCTTCGTCTTCGATAAACTCGTAGTCTTCGGCTCCACATTCGTTTGCATCATACAAGCCTTCGTAGGCTTCCCGAGCCAGATACAAGCAAGTGTGCAGGGAGCCTGCCTGTACCGTAACGCCTTCAGCGCCTTTATGTAAGCGTACCGTGGCGGTAGGGCCTTCACCGGGGAATGAAGTCATGTAACCGATAACGAAGTTTGAAGTGGCATCAACCAAGTCCCAGACTGGAACTTCTTTTTGTGCTTGTCTTGCGATGTATGCGTTTGTCATTTTCTGTCTCCCAAGTTGTGTTTCGTTGGCCTCGATTAACAATGTATTTCAATTTGTAATTACAGTCAATAGGTAAATTGCATTTTGTAACATTTTTATTGCATTTAATTTCAGACTGATATATTGATGTAGAATGAAAAATGAAAAATTGATCCAACGGCTTTCCGTCAGCCTGGGCGTAACACCTGAGTTATATCGAGTGTGGCGCAGCAGAAAAGCCGTCCCAGTTGCCTATCATCTTGAGATGTATAAGGCTGCCAACGCAATCGGAATCGAGCTTGGAGACGATGATTTTGTCTGGGAGGATGAGAAATGAAAATGATCCGACCGACCGAGGCACAGCTTCAGATCGGCGTCTGCCAATGGCTCGACCGTGGCAACTGGATCGGCGAATATTTTTCAGTTCCCAATGAGGGAGCATATAAAAACAAGCGCCTTCAGAAGATGGGTGTGAAGAAAGGCGTCGGCGATTTGGTCTTCCACGATATGCCAGACTGTCGTTTTGCCTTCGTCGAGCTAAAACGGAAGGGCGGTAATCTCACTGACGCTCAGGCTGACTTCCAGATCAAGTCGATACTGCGCGGCACACCGTATGAGGTCATCATCTCAGACGACATCAACTACTTTGTAGACTGCCTGACTGGTCTGCTCAGAGGCTGGGGAGCAATGAAATGAAGCACGGTAATGGAAAATGGAGTGGTGGGTTAGCCGAGTGGACGGACGGAGACAGCGCATTTTTATCCGTTGCATTTACTTGGCGGCTTAACGATGCCTATTCCAAGGCTGTGTTTTATCGGCAGCAAGGGTTTAAAGTTTTTGCAGGAGGGCCGGGGATATTCACCCGCAAGCATTTCCTAAATGATGTTGCTGAGATTGGTGGCGACTATCCAGAGGCAGTCGCGCAACATAACCCAATGGCGACATTTGCAAGCCGTGGCTGTCCTGTCGGTTGCTGGTTCTGCATTGTCCCAGCAATGGAAGGAAAGAAGTTCACGTTAATACCTGATTTCACCGTGCGGCCTGTCCTTTGCGACAACAACCTTTCGGCGCTACCGGCAGACTACCAAGACCATATCGTTTCCCGTTATCAGGCCGAAGGGGTTCCCTTACTTGATGCTAATTCAGGCTTTGAACCACGCACGTTTAACGAAGAAGTTTACCGCCGTTGGGAACCTATCAACAAAGGCCCGTGGCGTTTTGCTTATGACGACGAAGGTGATGGGCCACATGTTGAAAAGGTTATGAAGATGCTGAAAGATGTGCCGCAAAGCAGAAAGCGGGTTTATGTCTTAATTGGCAATGAACCCTTTGAAATATGCCTAGAACGTATACAGCGCGTCATTGATTGGGGCGGCGATCCGCACGTTCAACCGCTTATGAAATTAAACGCTTTGGAAAAGAAGCCGTGGGTTCAACACGATTGGACAGCGCAAAAATTAAAGGATGTAGCCCGGTGGTGTAATGGGTGGGTATGGAGAAAATCACCTTTTGAGGATTACGAACGGTCTAGGAAATCAATACATTCCAACCCGCGTCAAATGGAGTTAATGAAATGACCCATTCAACTCACCAACAAGACGACCACGACAGCATGGAAGGTGCCACCAAACTCGCTAAGTCAATCGTGGCTTACTGGCAGGATCAAAATAAGATCTGTCACGCCTGGATTGCATGGACAGGAATGATTGACGAGGCATCTGGTCAGAAGACATACACCGTGCGGACGGACCTCGTTGGAGGGCTGCCGAAATGCGCTCGGTAATCCAAGAAGGAAATTACAAAAGGTATCTTATCAAATATGCGCCATATTTTGCGGGACGCGAAGTCGAGGAAATATTTGATGACATCTTGGCTTGCGACATTGGCGGGAGAAAATTTAACCGCAGGCGATGGGACGCAAAGGCTATGCAGAGACAGATCAAGGATATGGATTACCAAGAAGCAATCGAGACATGCGGAGCCTACGCCGCCTATGCCGAGGCTAGAGGCTTCTCAAAGGCTCACATAAAGGCTGTATTGGAGGAAGCAGATGACATGCAAAGAATGTAAAGACAAATACGAAGTCACCAGACCATTTAAAGTGCTATCCGAAGGTCACGCCAGAGTTGAGCACTGGGGGCACGCTCCCGACATCCACATTAATGTAAAGACTAGGCTGGCAGGTGGGGCAGACGCTTGCTTGAAATGCACCCGCGAAAGTGAAAATGCCTTTTATGGCGCAGATATAGGAAAATGAAAATGTTGAACCAAGACATATCTAATAAAGAATTAAAAATCATACGAAAGCTGGGCAATTTTGATCTCAAAATGCTTCTAAGTGAAATCCACGACCACGGATGGCCTGAGGCGAAAATAACTCTCAAATTCATCGTAGACGCAGGGAAGAAAAACAATGTCAACTGATCTAGTAAAGTACAACGCCGCCCGTCAAGCCTTGCAAGAGGCTCATTCAATTGACGAGGCGAAGGATATTAGAAACAAAGCCGACGCCATGCGGGCTTATGCCATCCAGGCAGGCGATGCCGATATGACGATCTGGGCCACAGAGATAAAGGTCAGGGCAGAGAGGTTGGCTGGCATAATGCTACGAGACATGCAGAAGGCAAAAGGGGGAGGGGATGGATCAAACCAGCATGTAGCAACTAGTACCCACAGGGCACGGGTTGCTGATGATGGCCCGACCCTTGAGGAATTAGGTATTACAAGAAAGCAGTCCAGTAAATGGCAACAGACTGCACGGATTCCAGAGGAGGTTTTTGAGGAGCACATAGAAGCAGAAAAGGTAAAGCGCCAACCTCCGACAGTGGATAGCCTTCGTAAGAAGGTGCAGCGCGACCAGCGCCATCAGGAGGTGCAAGAGCAGGCCGTAACGTCTACAGCGCAGGGAAACTATGCGTTGCTATATGCTGACCCTCCTTGGACGTTTGACACCTTCAGTTGGAAGGGTAAAGAAATATCGCCAGAGGTGCATTATCCAACAATGACCATTGATGACATAAAAGACTTCGAGGTCGGCGGTCGGTGCATCCCAGACCTCGCGCTAAAAGACGCTGGTCTTTTTATGTGGTGTACATCGTCAAACCTGCACCTTGCACTTGAGGTCATGGAATCCTGGGGGTTCACCTACAAGACGAATGCGGTTTGGGACAAGCAGCGATCCGGCACAGGTTACATATTTTTAAACCAGCACGAGCTTCTGTTGTATGGCAGCAGGGGTAAGTTCCCAGCGCCGCAGAACATTCGGGCGTCGGTGTTCTCATATAAGCGTGGTAAGCACAGCGCAAAGCCGCCAGAGGTTAGAGAGGCGCTTGAAGACATGTACCCGCACTTTGATGATAAGACACGGATTGAACTGTTCGCCCGTGAGAACATCCCAGGCTGGACAGTTGACGGGTATGAGTCATGTTAACCGCGTCTGTGCCGGAAATTTGGCGCGAACGGTGTGACCAATACGGTGCTAATGTTGTCGCATGGTACGCATCCGGCGGCTCACCTAGATCAAAAACGCTCGTTGTTGCTGGGCGACCGCCTATTTATGACAACCCGAAGGTGCAGGCACTTGGCAGAAAGGCAGAGGTTGCCGCCTGTTTGATATTAGGAATCAACCCAGAGATTATAAGCTGGTCTACAGGCGCTGATCCTGGGGTCGATATATACGCTGGTCCCTTTCATATTGACGTGAAGGCGAGCGACCATCCGAAGGCAAAACTTCTCATCTGGCCTGTATCAAAAAACCATTTTATTGACGAATCGTCCTGTAATGTATTGTTGTTTTTGAGGGAGGTATCGACGGGATGCTTTGAGGCTGTTGGCTGGGTGACGATGGAGGTCTTCATTGACCAGCATGTAACTGCAAGCAACCACGACCCGTTTAACCTGACGGAGGGTACTTTCTACATGGAGGAAGGAAACTTGTGGCCTGTGGAGAGCCTTCGGGCGTCAATAAGAATTGCATCATTTGCGGACTTTTAGTATTGTTAGTGCGCGGTGAAAAAAATGTCGGCCTAGTACCCCGATGTGGCCCTTCATCCATTCAGCCCGCCGCACCCCTTCTCGAATGGACGTTAGGAATGGAACGTATGGACTGGTATCCCAAAAACCCGATAGACTACCGTGAAGACACCTACCATTTAACTCTCGCCGAGCATGGCGCATATAACCTCCTCATAGATCACTACATGAATACTGAGCGACCACTGCCGAGCCACGATAAGGCTCTGGCAAGCATCCTTGGTATCCCCTTGGAAGAATGGTTGGACGTGTCTGAAAACGTCACTTTAATGTTTAGACGTGTTAGTAACGCGTTACGTCATAAGCGGTGTGATTTAGAAATAGAAAAAAGTTACACTAAAAGACGCGACGGAAAAGAGAGGCAAATAAAGTTCCGTAATGCGTTGAAAGGAAAGGAACGTGTAACGCGTGACAAACGCGTTAGTAACGCTGCCACAGGAGAGGACAGGACAGGACAGGAGAAAGAAGAAAGTATATTGCTCAGTTTCGAGTTTTTCTGGTCTGTATATCCGAGGAAAGTCGGTAAGAAAAAATCAGAAGATGCCTACAGGAAAGCGATAGGCTCATTTCCAGATTTGGAGGACATGGACGCTGCAACGATATTGGTCGATGCTGCTATCAAATACGCAGAGGTCACGACCGACATTAAATTTTGCAAGCACCCTGCAACATGGTTAAATGGGGAATGTTGGGATGATGTCATAGAGCACGTCCAGCCAGAAGCCTCAACGCCGGGAAGCAAAATGAAAAAAGCCTTTGATGACTTGAAAGACGAAAATGCCAACCGAAGCAACATCGTGGAGTTAAAACCATGAACGACACAACCAAGGCATTAGCGATTGTCACTGAAGGCACTATTGCCAAGCAATTCAGCAAAGCACCAACAGCGCATGAATACCGTGGCAGGCTCACACCATCCATAGGCAGTCGGGTTGACGAATGGACTAAGCTGATACCTGTAGACAGTTGCAGACAGATCATTTCTGAATTGGACGAGTTGTTAATTTCCGCAGGCACCGAGACAGCGACAAGGCAAGCTGAAATCCTGATCGGATCATATCCAGCGAGGGAGATGGCAGACCCAACAATTTTCATCAGAGCGATAGCCTCGATCTTTTCAGAGACACCGAAGGATATTGGTCAGGTTGCAGTCGATCAGCTAACCAGAGCTTGTAAGTGGCTGCCGACACGATCCGAGGTCGCGCAGGTCTGCGGTGATATGGTCAACGCCAGACGCGCAGCCTTGAGGATAGCTCACGACCAGCTTGAGGAGCACAGGAAGCGCGGCAAAGAAAAGGATACTGCGGCCAGATACACCGACCTAACTGACATGCAGAAGGCTGAATTTGATAAAACCATTGAAGCATCAATTCGGAGGATGACATGACAGACCCAGAGCATTGCGGAGAATGCGGCGACGAGCTTACCTTGTCCGGCAAGTGCGTCTATTGCGAAGACCAGTACAGGCAGCAAATAGAAACTGATGAGGAATTAGGCGAAGAAGCCGCCGAGGAAGTCGAGCGCGAAAACTTTACCGCCATCAAACGTGACTATGAGATGCGCCGATGACCATAGAGGAAACACTAGCCGACCGAGAGAAGACGCACGGGGACTTCGGAGATGTGTCTGCTATTGCTCAGGCAATCAAGCAGGCAATGCGAGAGCCTGCAAAGCGACTTGATCCAGATGAGAGGGAGGCTCTCGAAATGATAGCTACGAAGATGGCTCGGATACTGTGTGGCAAAGCACGGGCGTCAGTTGATAGTTATTTGGACATCGAAGGATACGCAAGACTTGCAAGAGAAAGGATAGGAAAAGATGATACCAACGATTGAAGACATACCAACCGTCGAGGAGCGTGAAAGCGCCAACTCCATGTTCGCGGCAATGGTCGAGGCTGGCATGGATGTCCGAGGAATCGCAAGGACAATGAAACACCTTGGCGAAATTTTAGTGCTTTACGCAGAGCAAGAAGATAGGATGATAAAATCCCAGAAGTCGGAGCTTGCAAAAATAGAGCGAGGTCAGACTCAAAGTCTAGGAAAGTCGAATTGAAATGTCTGTAATATATAAACTTGAAGGCGACACGGTGCATTAGATGGATGGTCTTAACCAAAAGCAACAAGCCTTTGTGCTGGTTTTACTCCCTCCAGCACACAACCTAGCGGGGGTGATTTGAGTGTCACTCGTTGGCCCCGCATTTTTTTAGGAACGGGAATGTTAGTAGAGCAAATAGGCGACTGCACCCTGTACCAAGGTGATTGTTTGGAAATTATGCCAACGCTTGAGAAGGTGGATGCTGTGGTGACTTCGCCACCTTATGATACCCTTCGTGATTATGAAGGCGGCGTTGATTGGTCGTTTGAAAAATTTATAAAGATAGCGGGGGAATTAACACAAACTATAGCGGACGGGGGGACTATTGTTTGGGTTGTCGGTGATGCAACGTCTAACGGTAGTGAAACACTAACATCATTTAAACAAGCCATACATTTTTCCTCTCTAGGGTTGAATTTACACGATACCATGATTTATGAAAAGTCGGGTATGGCGTACCCAGATAGCACCAGATACCACCAGATTTTCGAGTATATGTTTATTTTTACTAAAGGTAATATAAAAACATTTAACCCCATAAAAGATAGAAAAAACAAATATACGGGTAATTCTGGCGGAAACAAGCGAGGGGGGCTTTGTTTCCGAAAAAAAATGGGGGCGCGGTTTAATATATGGCGATACGCTAATGGCAGGGACAACAGCAGTAAGGATAGGGCAGCGTTTGCCCACCCTGCTATTTTTCCGCAACTTCTGGCAGAGGATCATATAAAAAGCTGGTCAAACATCAATGACGAGATCCTAGACCCCTTCATGGGCAGCGGCACAACAGGAGTCGCTTGCGCCAAGCTAGGACGTAAATTCATAGGCATAGAGCTTGAGCCTAAATATTTTGATATAGCATGTAAGCGTATCGAAGACGCATACAAACAGCCGGATTTATTCGTTGAACCGCCTAAGAAGGCAGTGCAGGCTGACCTAATGGCGAAGGAAAGCAAAGCCGAGATCGACAAAGCTATGAGGGCTCACTGATGGCAGACGCATGGCCCGCTGATAAAATTACCAAGCGCAAGACCGCTGACCTAATTCCATACGCCCGCAACGCCCGCACTCATTCCGAAGACCAAGTTGCACAGATAGCAGCGTCCATAAAAGAATGGGGTTGGACTACGCCGATCCTGGTAGACGAAGACAACGAAATCATTGCCGGTCACGGCAGGGTATTAGCCGCCAGAAAGCTAGACATCCAGAAGGTCCCTACTATCACCGCCAAAGGATGGACAGACGCACAGAAAAAGGCTTACGTCCTTGCAGACAACCAACTGCCTCAAAACGCAGGCTGGGATATGGACTTGCTTAAGGTCGAGGTCATGGACTTGGATACGGAAGGATTCGACCTGACGTTGATGGGTTTTGACGATGATATGATGGCGGGGCTGCTCACTGAGGAAACCGAAGGGCTTACCGACGAGGACGCAGTTCCCGACGTACCTGAAGACCCTATCACTAAACTTGGAGATATTTGGACGCTCGGCAACCATCGTTTGATGTGTGGAGATAGCACCAGCATCGATGCGGTGGAGACGCTGATAGACGGAAACAAAATTGACCTAGTGCATACTGACCCGCCATACGGGATGAATGCAGTATCGAAGTCGGGTGTGCTGTCAGCAAACTACGACGGCGACATTATGGGAGACGATAGCCCGGACGTTGCAAAGGATGCGTTTAATCTAATTCATGGATTGATGCCGGATGCGAAGCATATTTGGTGGGGCGCAAATTATTATTGCAGCGTATTGCCGGACAGCGAGTGTTGGCTCGTTTGGGACAAAAACAACGGTGAAAGCGATCAAACAGATTGTGAGTTAGCCTGGGCAAATTTTAGGAGCGTGGTGCGTCAATTCACACAATCATCTGAAAAGACAAACAGGGTGCATCCGACACAGAAGCCCGTTAGCCTCATGGAATGGATTATAAAACGGTTTAAATTATCATCGAATACCATTGCAGACTTCTTTGGTGGGTCAGGCTCTACGTTAATAGCTGCCGAGAAGAATGGTATAAAAGCGTTTATAATGGAGTTCGACCCACGTTTCTGCGATGTAATAATCAAACGATGGCAAGACTTCACTGGCTTAGATGCCACACTTGGTGGTAAAATGTTTAATTCATTAAACAATGGGAGCAAATAATATGACAACCGCAATGGAATACCGCAAAGACGCTGAATTAGGCGAGGTCTATGTAGACAACCTGAAAAGCAAAAACGAGCAAAGCCTTGTCAGGTCGCACGGCATGGCTGTAGCCAGTGAGATGTTTGACACGCTAAAGGACGGCGTACCATTTAACCAAGGCGATTTGGTAGGCGAGTTATCCACACTTAACCATTTAAAACCCAAGACCCAGTTGAGCATTATCTCGGCGGTTTGCCGATGGCTTGCGGCAGAAGACGACCCGCAGCTTAATAAAATTGGCGGGAAATTTGTGTTAGCGTAGGGTACTTTTTCCCGACCCCATAGGAAAGACCATGACAAAGAAGCCAAAACCCAAGCATAGACCGCCTCACAAACGCACCGACGAGGAAGCTGAAGCCGTCAGGATGATGGCTGCTGTTGGCATATCCCAGGAGAATATTGCCAAGGTCATTGGCATCGACATCAAGACCATGACCAAATACTACCGCGAGGAGATAGACACGGCTTGGATCAAAGCCAACGCCAAGGTCGGCGGATCAATGTACAACAAGGCTATCGGCGGTGACGTACAGGCTCAGAAGTATTGGATGGGATGCCGCGCCGGTTGGAAAGAGACAGCCTCGGTTGAAGTCGAGGGCGACGTAAACATACAAATCAAATTCACCAAGGACACATGAGAGAATTTAAAGTCCCAGAAGTATTTGAGCCGTTATGGCAGCCTGCCCGCTATAAGTTTGCTCACGGCGGGCGAGGATCAGGCAAGTCGCATAATGCTGCAACGCAAGCCATTATTGTAGCGGCTAACCGTCCCGGCACTCGCATAGTCTGTGTCCGGGAAGTCCAGAAGACGCTCCAGGAGAGCGCCAAGAGGCTGCTAGAGGACACCATTGATCGTTTAGGTCTTACCAGTAAGTTCCAGGTGATGAATAACGAGATACGCACCCCAGGCGGCGGCGTTATCATGTTTCAAGGACTTCAAGACCACACAGCGGAAAGCATAAAAAGTCTAGAAAAAATCGGAATTGCGTGGATTGAGGAAGCTCAGACATTAAGCGCCCGCAGCCTAGAGCTACTTAGACCAACCATTCGTGAGAAGGGGTCTGAGATATGGGCAACGTGGAATCCGCGCAATAGGTCAGACCCGATTGACATGCTTGCTCGTGGTCTGGAGCCGCCGCCTGACGCTGTGATGGTCGAAGCTAATTACATGGACAACCAATTCTTCCCGGCAGAGCTAGAAGCGGAGCGAGAGTTTGACCAAAGGACAGACATTGGACGATATAGCCATACTTGGCTCGGGCACTATGAACCTGAAGCTCAAGGCGCGATCTTCAGCCGGTCGAACATCCACATGAACAGGCTTGCTGAGTTGCCGACTGACCGAGAGCGCACATTAGTCGGCGTTGATCCTGCGGTGACGAATACGGAAACGAGCGACTATCACGGTGTATCGGTCTGCTGCAAAGGCGCTGACGGACGTGGTTATGTCTTAGCTGACGGATCGACTAAGGGCTCACCGCACAAGTGGGCAACTAGGGCTATCGCCTTATTCGATAAATATGAGGCAGACGCCATCGTCGTAGAGATCAACCAGGGCGGTGATATGGTTAAGCATACATTGCAGACGGTGCGCCCAGGTATTCCTGTCATCGAGGTCAGGGCAACCAGGGGCAAACATGTTAGAGCCGAGCCTATCAGTTCACTGTACAGCCTCGACATGATCAGCCACGTTGGTACGTTTAGCGAGATGGAAGACCAGCTATGTAAATTCACGCATGAGGGCTATGATGGCGAAGACAGCCCGGACAGGGCAGAGGCCATGATCTGGGCGTTTACTGAGTTGTTCCCTGATCTGATGCAGGGTAAGTCGAGTGTCGTCGAGGAAGACTATTCACAATATGGAACTGGAGAGGGAGCTTGGATGTCGTAATCCATGAAGAGAATGATATGTACAAATCGCGATTATTAACTTATAAGCATATTAAAGACATCTAACTTTTAGGATCGACATATGGCGTATGGCGACAAAAACGACGACGATCAAATCCACAAAGACGCTATTGAGCGTTTTACGGAGAGCATAGAAGGGTCGGATTTTAACCGTGAGGCATATTATTCAGACGTGAAATTTTCGCGGATGGGTGATCAGTGGGATAAGGAAGTCAAGAAACTTCGGGTGCAAGAAGGAAGACCAGCATTAACAATTAATAAGCTGCCTGCTTTTATTCGCTCAATTGTAAATGAATCCCGTCAAAACCGCCCAGCCATCCAGGTCACGCCATCGGATAACTTTGGCGATGAGGAAACAGCCCAGGTCATTGGCGGCCTGATTAAGTCCATTGAGCGCAGGTCAAGCGCCGAGGTTGCTTATTCGACCGCGCTCGACTGTGCAGTTACCGGGGGCTTTGGCTTCTGGCGCGTAGATATTGACTACGTCAACGACGAGAGCTTCAGCCTGGAAGCTCGGATAAATCGCATCCCCAACCCGCTATCGGTGCATTGGGATACGGCATCAACCCGTTTTGATGCCTCGGATTGGGAATATGCTTTTGTTTCAGATTGGATGGAAAAGGACGAATACGAAGTAAAATATCCTGACGCATCGATGTCAAATTTTGAGGGCGACAGCCGAGACGAAGCGTCTGACCAGTGGATACGAGAAGACAGCATTCGGATTGCTGAATATTTTTGTAAAAAACCAGACAGCTACCAATTAATGCTTTTAGCCATGACCGATCCACAAACAGGCGAGGTGCAAGCACAGACGGTGCGAGAGCAAGACCTGGAGACGATGGCTGCGCGTTTCTTTGAAAACCAGCAAATTGATCTAGGCGGCATGGTTGGCGACGACGCATTAATACAAATGTTTATGCAGCAGTCAGGTACAGAACTGCGACAGACCCGTGAGGTCGATACGCATAAGATTATGCGCTACATCATGAATGGCGACGAGGTGCTTGAATCTGATCCTTGGCCTGGAAAGAAAATACCTATTTGCCCTGTTTGGGGCGAGGAGGTCTTCGTTGATGGTCGCAGGCACTTTAGATCGATGGTGCGTGACGCCAAAGATTCGCAGCAGATGTTCAACTTCTGGCGGTCAGCATCGACGGAATTAGTTGCTTTAGCTCCAAAAACTCCATTTATCGGTCCAAAGGGTTTCATCCCAAAGGGGGACGAGACAAAATGGGCGAGCGCAAATTCTAGAAGTCACGCATATCTTGAATACAACGCGACCGCCGGAAACATGCCACAGCGGCAACCGTTCGCCGGAGTGCCTGCTGGAGTGCTGCAAGAGGCGGCTAACAATGTCGATGACATGAAATCCATAATGGGCATATTTGATAGCAGCTTGGGTGCCAGATCGAATGAGACAAGTGGCAGAGCCATCATGGCAAGAGAGCGCCAGGGCGACGTGTCCAACTTCCACTTCCTCGACAATATGTCCCGCGCAATCTCTTATTGCGGAGAAGTCCTTGTTGATATTATCCCGTCTGTTTATAGCGCAGAAGAAAGCGTTCGCATTTTGGGAGAAGACGACAAAGCAGAAGTTGCAAAGCTAACTCAAGAGGCTGGCGGGTCACAGAAGAAGGGTCTTGACGGACAGCCTGCCCTCTACAATTTATCAGTTGGTGTATACGATATTAACGTGAAGTCAGGTCCATCGTTTGCCACACAGCGGGAGGAGACAAGGGAGACGCTTATTGAGATTATGCGACAAGTTCCAGATGCGGCTCCGTTTGTTGGTGACGTGTTGCTTGATCACATGGACTTTGTTGGGGCTGATATCGTTGCCAAACGTCTAAAACATTTATTGCCGCCAGAGATTAAGCAGGCAGAGGACGCCGAGAGCAATTCCGACAACCCTGAGATGGCTGCAATGCAACAGCAGCTTCAAGCCAAAGACCAGCAGATGCAGCAAGCTCAACAGCAAGTCATGCAAGAGATCGAACGCCTGACCAAAGAAAACGAGATGGCGAAGCAGGACAATCAGGCCCAAATGATGAAAGCCGACAGCGATGCCAAGAAAAACCAAGCTGATGCAATGGCAACAGGTGAAGAGCTTGTCTTAAAAGACAGAGAACTAACATTAAAAGAGCGGCAAGCGGAATTAGAAGAATTGCAACTGCAAAACAAGCCAGGAATGGTGGCACAGTGGGAATACGAAGAACGGATGCAAGCTCAAAAAGATCAATTTACTGCCATAGAAAATGAAAAAGACAGGCAAGTGGAATTGGCAAAAGTTTATATATCGCATCAAGAGCATATGATGGATCAGGAACAAGCAACAAAAGAAGCAATGTTAAAAGCGGCAGAGGCTATATCGTCAAACCCGCCGGACATGATTATTGCTGAAATAACGTAGGAAATGTCTGATTTAGAAGACGCATTATTTTTAATGCTACATTCTAAAGTACATAGAAGATGGAGAGTTGAAGACATTGAAAGATTGATTATACCGCCGATTAAGTTGCAGCAATGTGGTTTTTTAAGACAAGATGATAAGGCGGTAGGTTTTTTTACATTTGGTTTGTTTTCAAATGAATCATCTGACGGATATAAAAATGGAACGAGAAAGATACAGCCGAATGATTGGCAATCTGGAAACAATTTATGGATCGTGGATTTTGTTGCGCCATTTGGACACACTAAAGAAATGTTTAAACACTTTAAGAAATACGATTTTTTGCACGATGCTAAATTTATACGAAGCCACAGCAAAAAGAAAGTTAGAGCCAAAGGAAAGATTTTAGAAAATGTTAAACAATAAAACTCCTTGGACAGATGGTCTTTACGGCCCTGAAGAATGGATCACAGAGCATGACTTGAAACATTGGTGCTTTGGCGGCGATGGTGATGGTGACGGTAGTGGAGACGATGATGATACTGAGCTAAGTATTGATGACCCTGCACTTGCTGCTGACACAGGCCCGGACACAAGCCCTGGTGCTGACGACCAAGAGTCTGCTGACGCGATGGACGCTCAGCTTGGGACTAATATGGCTCAAGGTTTGGGCGTTGGTTCACATGAAGGCGAGATCAGTATTGAGAATGACACATTCGACCAAAGCCTATCTCCAATCGGGGGGCCTGAAGGCGAGGCCGAATTTAATAGCTCAGAAGGTGCAATCAATCAAAGTATTGGGGAGTCAGTGGCTTCCGTCGCTCACACTGACCCGGGTATTATGACTGGTCTAATGGGATTACTAGGGATTACCCCAACAGCCCATACCGTGACGCTCGCCGGAAATCAAAACGCTCCCCCTGGGTTTGACCTTGGTTACGGATATGATTTTGAAAACCCAGCACTTGGCGCGGTTGCTTCTTTGGTTGGCGGGCCTGTCGGCGGTGCTCTTTATGGCGGCGTCACTAATGCAATGCAAAACGATATTGGTGGACTGGTAAATGCTGCTGTACCTGGACCAGCAATACCTGGATCGAGTGACGCATTAAACAGTATACTTGGCATTCAATCTAACCCTCAAGCCACAACAGTCGGCCTAGGTTCGCATTCTGCGCCCCTGGGAACATTCGGAGCATTTGGATTTAATCGCTAACAACTAACAACCCACAAAGCCCGTCGTGATGACGCGCCAAGCACTTAGAAGGAGTTTAATTATATGTCTGACGCACAACCAGTAGCCGACGTTCAAGAAGACGTAGCTGCGACCGTACCAACCACAGAAGAGCCTTCACCTACGGTTATGACCGAAAGTGAGGGTGAGGTCGCGCTCGACAGCGAGGATATACAAAGCCTCGATGATCTAGAGTATGACACGCCTGATGTTGAGCCGGAAGAAAGCGCAGACACAACAAACGAAGAAGGCGAAGACGCCGTCAAAGAAGACGGCGAAGAAGGTGAGAGCGAGGAAACCGAAGCCGATCCCGAGATGAGGACTTACGATTTCGGTGGCAACAAACTGGAGTTTGCACTTGATGCAGTACCGCCAGAATTAGCCACCAAGATCGATGATTTTTCTAAGGGTGTGTGGTCTTCGGCAACCAAGGCTCACCAGCAGACAGCCGAGCGATCTAAGTCGCTCGACTCACAGGAAGCAACCGTCGCAAAAATAGCTGAATTGAACGGTGCTGCCTTGGAAACCTATACCCGTGGTTTGCAATTAAAGTCGGACATCGAGCATTTATCTTCAGCAAATCTACCTCAGTTGTGGCAATCTGATCCAGATCGGGCACGGCAGATTTCAGATGCGTTGGCAGATAAACAGCAAGAGTTCCAGCAGACCTTAGCGCAAGTTCAACAGCAGGAAGGAGATGCGGACGCTGCAAAGCAACACCGCCTCGCCGGAATTGCTGCGGAAGGTGTTGCTCAATTAAATAAGAAGTTCAAGAATTTCTCAACGGAGAAAGCGCCTGCGCTTCTGAAGCATATTAAGCAACAGCATCCAAATATCTCACAGAGAGAGATGGATACCTGGGCTCAAAACCCAGTTATCACCGAATATGCGTACAAGGCCATGCTGTATGACCAGCAAACCCAGGCTAAAGTAAAGCCAAATAAACAGCCCACCAAGGCCAAGCCCGTTCGAGGAATTAAATCGAAGGGTAATGCTACGTCCAATCGTGCTCCTGATGACATGAGCATGGGCGCACTTAGAAAGCATCTGAGCCTGCGTGGATAACTTAACTTTTATCTCGAAAGGATAAAACAATGGCGAACACTACACTAACCGCCAGCATTATCGCTAAGGCTGCCGTTTTGCAGTTAGATAATGAACTGGTAATGGCGAAGAAGGTCTTCCGTGGTTACGAGGAAGAGTTTTCAAAGTCTATCAACGGCTATGAAGTCGGCTCTTCGATCTCTGTTAAGCGCCCGACGGATTTCACCGTGAGAGACGGTGCCGTAATGAACGTGCAGGATACTACTGAGGGCAAATTCACTCTCAGCGTTGACAAGCGCAAGGGTGTTGATTTCGAGTTCACTTCGCAAGAATTGACCTTGGACATCAAGGAGCTTTCCGAGCGCGTCATTAAACCGGCAATGATCCAGCTTGCCAACCAGATCGACAGTGATCTGATGGCAGAGTACAAAAACGTCCCATCTTGGGTCGGAACTCCTGGTCAAACCATCAACAGCTTTGCAGACCTGGCTAAAGGCCCTGAGCGTGCTGATGAATATGCTAATCCAATGGAAGGTCGTTGCGCTGTTTTATCACCGGCTGATCACTGGGGCATGGTTGGCAACCTTACAGGTCTCTTTATTGAGCGTTCTGCAAACAATGCTTACCGTAAAGGCTCCTTGGGTGAAGTCGGCGGCGTCGAAGTTCTGATGTCGCAGAACGTCCCGACCCACACGGTCGGAGTTAACACAGGAACACCAGTCACAAATGGTGCTGGTCAAGAGGTGACGTATGCGGCTTCAAAGGACACGAATACGCAAACGTTAATTACTGACGGCTGGACATCAGGCGCGGTAACACTGAACGCCGGTGAAATCTTTACCATTGCCGGAGTTTTTGCGGTTAACCCTGTGACGAAAGCGACGTTGCCGTTTTTGAAGCAGTTCTCGGTTGTGACCGCGATCAGTGACTCTACTGGTGACATAACTCTCACGATGACGCCTGCTGCCATTCTTACTGGAGCGCACCAAACCGTATCAGCAACAATTGCTGACGGCGCGGCTATCGCGGTCTTGGGGACTGACAGCACGGGATACCGACAAAATATGGTATTCTCAAAAAATGCGTTTTCGTTGGTCAGTGTTCCACTGGTCGCACCTCCGGGCGCAGTTGATGTTTCTCGGCAATCGTACAAAGGCACAAATGTCCGTGTCATACCTGTGTACGACGGCACCAATGACGTGAGTAAGTGGCGACTTGATGTACTTTATGGTGTAAAGACCATCGACAGCCGCCTTGCTCACCGCATTAGCGGAACTGCTTAACCAGATAGTTTGAAAGGAAAACAGACCCATGACTATCGAATACATTGGAGACGGAAATACTGATGGCACTTCTCTTGGTCAATCGATCACAGAGAAGGTCAGTTTTTACGGGGTTACTCCCGTAGCTCAACCGGCTGGGGGGGCGCAAATTGCCGCTCCTGCTGGTGGCACTGGTGCGACCGCTGGTGCTTACGACACGGCTGCGCATCGAAATACCATGATTGCATTGGTAAATGAAATGCGTGATGTTTTGATCAATGCTGGGCTGATGAAAGGCGCGGCATAATCATAAACGGTTTCGGGTGGGTGGATTCCTGCCCACCCGATTCACACTTGGAGGCGACACGTTATGTCTAAGCGAAGGAATACAGCAAAGGGCCGGATTTCAGATGGTGCTTTCCCAGTGACATCTAATAGACCGCCAGACCCACAGCCCGCACCGGCAATCCCAACTGAGACCGGCGCAAAAATGGGCTATCGAGACGGTGATAACAGCATAGAATACATGGTTTTCCCTAATGGTGTAATTCCGAATGGCTGGTTTAATAGCCCAGACAAATGCAAGACCGAATACGAGCCAAGCGAACTTGTAAGAGCTAATTGAGGTATTAAAACGATGACCCTTTTAACAATTTCAAATGCAGTTGCAGACGAGACGAAAGGGCCGCGGCCTGTCACGGTTGCAGCGAATGCTGACCCTGCAGCGCAAAACATCCTTCGGATTATCAATAAATGCGGTGTAAAGCTGACGCTTGCATATGACTGGAATATCCTGAGAGTTGAGAAAATAGTAACGGCTCCAGGCGTGGAAACGCTTGTTGCCGCGTCGGCAATGCCTGCAAATTTCGGTAGGTTTGTTCCCGAGACAATGTGGGACAGGAGTACAAATAATTTAATTTCAGGGCCTATAAGTCCGGTCGAGTGGAATGGCTTGAAGGTGCAGACATTCTCCAGCCAGAATAAAAAGTTTATTTACCGTGCCGGCGCGATCCTGACGGCACCACTGATCGACAGCGGCGTCACGGTTGCCTACGAATACATTAAAAAGAATTGGTGCGACACTACGGCAGGCGGTGCAGAGAAGGCAGCTTTCACGGTAGATACTGATGTTGCCTTGATAGACGAGGAATTGCTTATTCGATACGCCGTTTACGAGTGGCTTGCATCTGAGGGTCAACCTTTCCAGTTGGTGTATAAAGGCTTCGAGGATTATTTCAACCTGCTCACCGATACTGAAAGCGCGACTTCAAATGTTGCGGTCGTTGCTGACATCTTCGGGCAGAATAGCAGACACTTCAGCGGGGAGCCAAAAGCAAGCCGTGCCTCTTATGGAGGGGACTTCTAAATGGGTTTCTGGGAGCAATTGTTTGGTATGGAAGGGCAGCCACAGCAGTCCAGCAATTGGCAGAATTTGCCTGGTCTAAGCCCAATAGG
>Ga0209403_10001989_pt1 | contig 25223 bp, 35 predicted proteins | sample ArcticOcean_MG_C_8_FD_187440 | JGI IMG/M metagenome (GOLD analysis project Ga0209403, IMG submission 187440) | Marine microbial communities from western Arctic Ocean - ArcticOcean_MG_CB11_86 (SPAdes) (version 2) | ecosystem: Environmental > Aquatic > Marine > Oceanic | place: Arctic Ocean... | reverse complement strand
GCAGGAAACCTTTGGTGGCTGTTGTATCGATTACATTGGGAAAGAAGAATTAGTATGGCAGCATACCTTTTTTTCTTTATTATCAAGGGTTTAAAGGGGGTTATCCGGGCTCTTAAGGGAATATAGGGTTAAACGGGTTTAAAGGGGAGCGGCGGGTTTAAAGGGGAAAGGGGGTAATATCAAGGATTATACCCTTTCCAAAGATTAGCCATTTATCGTTATCTCACCCATTTCCCCACTACACTTAAGGGAAGGTTAACGGCTAGGTGGGACACTATCATTATTATTGTCTTCTCCTGCGCCTGTTACGCCGACGCTTCCGGCGCTTCGTTCGTCGCCGGCGGCGACCCCCGCGCCTGAATAACGATTTTCCAGTCACTCGATGAACTAATCCCGGTTTTTTCTGCGATCGGGTGGCGACGCCATACTTTGCCATTTGGTCCGCCCGGATAATATGAGCCTGTGCATCACGGACTGCGGGATGCCAAAGCAATGCCCCGTCAATGCCGGTAGGCTCCTTCCGCGGGCTGGGTGATTCCACACACTCAGGATGTTTTTCAAGGGCACGTATACATGCACGCGCCGTTTGCAGGGACTCTTGTCGACCACTCGCCGTTACACGCCCCCCCTCGTGTTTAATTTCCTGCTCAACATCACTCGCATAATCGCGAGCAAGTTTTTCTCTCGTAGTAGGAAATGAAAACCTATCTAGTCTACAAGTTCTATTCAGAAAGTTACCTGCTGCTGAAGCACAAGCACGCGGTGCTTTTCGGGTGCGACTAAGTAAACCAGCTCCACGTCTTTGCCTAAAACGCTTTCTACGCGCTCGCTTTCTGTGGGAACGCTTTTTACGCGTCCGCTTTCTGCGGGAATGCTTTCTATGCCGTGATCTCTTTGCCATTTATATATTATTACTATATTATATGAATGGTCAAAATAAAAAGAATCAACAATTTTAAGGTTCTTATGATCCCTGTACACAACACCCCTGTCGTGTATGTCCAAAGTTTTATTCTCTCCGGATACATGAACGAAACCCCAGCAAACTCAGGCATCTCTCATCTCCTAGAGCACGTACTCGGAGATTCGTGGGCCAAATGTGACGACGACTGCGCAAAATATTGGGGGGATCGCGGTATCATTGCCAATGCATCAACAAGCGACACAACCATTAACTACTTTGTCGAAGGTTTGAAGAAGGATCTCGAAGAAATTATCGAGTATATTATTAAAATTACAACAAATCCCCAAATTACCAACGCGCGCATTGAAAAAGAGAAAAAAGCCGTACAAGAAGAACTCAAACGAGATATGAATGATCCATATTGGAAAATAACCAATGAATTAATAAAACATATTTACAAACATAGTGGACTTAAAAATGGTATGAATATCCCCCTTCAACTAGAAAATCTCAAGAAGTTCGACAAACATTCTCTCGAACAATTCTGCAAAAGAATATATACACCAGAAAATATCCTTTTTATTGTTGCGGGGAATATTCAAGAAGACAGGATTACACATCTCTTTCGTCAATATCTCCCTAGAAATGCGCGCGAAGGCACAAAAAACATAAAAAAAAATGTACTATCGACTATTACAAAACCACATATTTATCATCTTGAAAACAAGAAAAGTAGAATTGCTGAACTTTGTATAGCTTTTAGCACATCACTCTACCCTTGGGAACATGATACTAACTATTTCTCTCTAATCGAAGATATATTTACAGATGGTTTAAACTCTCTCTTCATGAGCAGACTACGCGGCGAACTTAATATCATATACAATATTACACTGGATATCGAGACAAATGTTACAGGGTCTTTAGCATTGATAGAAACCACATGTAAAGAAGAAAATATTACAGCCCTCGTAAACAATATAAAAGATATCATTAAAAACCTTAACAAAGGGAATTTAGAAGATAGCCAACTAAACCGCGTTAAGGATATCTCTCTAATAAAAGAAGAAACAGATTGTAAAACGCCAACCTATTATGGAGATCTATATGGAGAACAATATGCAGCACAACTCTTTCGAGAGAAGCCAGTCATTATCTCTCCACATGACAAAATAGAATTGATCAAAAAAACAACAAAACAAGATATCATCCGCGTTTCCAGAAAGGTTTTCCCTCTGGATAAAGCAATCATCTTATACCAATCCAAAAACAAGCAAAACATTTCTCTCTAATTATATCTTTCTCTCCAACAAAAGATATTATTACCAATATATATATATGGCAGGACGAGGACCCCCAGGTATTACTACAAATGGACGCGGAGTAGCAAAATTATCAGACACCCTTTGGGCATTTGAAACAATTGAAGGAGGCGGAAATGCCAATGAAAATATGATACAAAAAATTACGCCAACATCAGCATTCTTACACCAAGCTTGCCGAGGTGAAATTATGGCAGACTTTGCACAAACTGCGTTTAATGAAGCAGATATTATCATTGTTTCTCTCGATACGACAGGCGGTCTAAGGGGATTTTGCTGCGTGAAAAAGAATTATCCCTATCCCAAGCCAGGATACCTGTATGTTGACTTAATTTGCTCAGCGCCGGGCGCAGGAGGCGCAGCACAAGGTTTTCGTAAACGCAACGAACGCACTCAAATGGTGGAATCCGGACGATCTTTGCTTCAGGCTCTCAAGGACTATTGCACCGCCGCCGGGTGGCGCGGAATATTTCTAAGAGCCGTATCAAATGTTGTTACCTATTATTACTATTTAGGATGGAGATTTATCGAGAATTGTGGCGAGGTGCAGAAAGATTGGGTAGATTCGAACCAAAAAAAACTGCTGCAATTTATAAAATCAGGCGCGGACTCCGCGGGCATCGATGCTATGGCGAAAAAATATTTTGCCAGATATGGAGATTTCGCTTACAATAAAGGAGTCGCAGGCGCAGAATTAACAGAAGGTATTGGCGCGGCACAAGATGATCATGATGCACTAGGAGCCAGTGAATATAAGACAATGACACCAGCATCTGAAATGCTAATGGACTATGATGCCCCAGACCAAGGATATCTTATGCTCTGGTGTCCAGGTGACCCGACAGGGGCGCGCGCGGCCTCGTCGGCAGCAGATTATCATCCTAGCGGAGCTGGTGGTGCGGCAACCGGCGGGAGCAGAAGACACGGCAAACGCCGCAAACGCCGCAAACGCCGAAAAAACACCAAAAAAAAACGACGTAGACGTAAAAAATGTGGTGGGTTTCAAGCTGGCGGTCGCCGCCACCGAAAAAAAAAAGGTCGCACACGTAAAAAACGTCGTACACGTAAAAAACGTCGTACACGTCGACGGGGTGGTGAATTAGGACCCGCGGCACGCCGTGCGGCACGCCGGTCGCGGGCGCACCGGCAAGCAAACGCAGAAGTAGCTCGCATGCTGCACGCGCCTACACATGCCGTACCCGTGACGCCCGAGGAGGCATATGATCAGCACCTCACCCGCATGGCCCACTTATTACCCGCAGCGCCCACTGGACCCCTGATACCAGAGGCACAGCAAGTAAATCCATTGCTTTCTCACCCGGAATTTGATAGAATCCCACTAGCACATCCTGCTTCTGGAGGACGCCGGCGTCGCAGGCGCACCCGTCGGCGCTAAGCACGCACCAACGGCAAGACAAAATCATTGAACCACCGGGTATCCACATTCTTATTCCTCTTGGTTAGATGTTTTGAATAAAAAAATAAATGACGCAATGCCATGCGGTCAACCTCATTAAAGTATTCAAAAAACACTTCTATTAACCAAACAACCATTTCTTGTGTCCCGTAAATACAGATATTATTCATAAATTTTTTATATAATGTGACCATGGAACAAACCCCTTCTCTCGAGAGAACTTCTGCACGTTTGCATACAGACTTTAAATCTTCTAATGAGTGTGCTTTAATGCATTGTCGACTCTGGCGAATAAGCGCATTTTCAAGATCCATAATTTAATAATAATAATATTTTATTTTTAAATTATCATTTAGAAACTTATATCCAACCGCCACTTTCCTTGGTCCAATAGGAAAACACCCAAACAAGCCAGAAAGGCGCAATGACCAAATCGATACGAGCAAAATAAGCAACAATTAAAGCGACAAGCGCCCGCTTAGTTGCCGTTTGCATTTTTTCTATGTCCTTCGTTTCCCCCTTCTGATTTAAGACAACATAAGAGAATAATATTGTTCCGGCCAAAGGAATTAAGAATCTAACATTACCAAAATCTTCCTTAATTTCTTGTAACTTATTCTTCTTATACAAAATAGCCATGGAAATACTTAAAATAGTCGCCAAACTTGATATTAACGGCAGATGACTCATATACATTACACAAATAAAATATATCCATATAATTTATATGCACGCTGGAAAAGCTATCTTCATATTTCTCTCCCTCCTCTTCATTCACATGGCAATAAAAAAAAACGTAGAAGATATTAAAGCCGCGGTAAAAGCAAAAAAGCAAAGCAAAGCCCGCTATCCCCTACTTCATCACGCAGTAGGGAAAAACCCAACTAAGGCGCCGCCCTCTGGTAAAAAAATAAATTTTGATCCGCATCAGCATGCTTAATCTACTTTCTCTCCAATTGTCGATCCCTGATGTTCCGGCAGGAAATATATCAGCCTTTTCTTCTTATCTACATGATCAAGATTCTGCATATAAGACCTGGAACCACAAATATGAATCAAATACGTAAAATCACCTATTTTCTTGCGTCTACTAATCTCGGTACCGGGATAGGCCATTCCTCCCTGCCCCAACCCTCTTTTCCATTCTTCGTATAAATCATAAATAACTTTAAGCTGGTCTGGCAATGGTTGCCACCAAATATTTGGTAAATCTCCCTGTATCAAAAATTGTACCATAAATTTACTATAAATTATCATAGTAAATTTAAATCCTTTTCTGTAAATCAAGTTGTTTTATGGCGCCCAGCAATGCCTCCAACTACCCCACCCAATACAGCGCCTACGGGTCCTCCGACGAGCCCTCCTGTAGCAGCGCCGGCGGCAAATCCAACGGCTCCACGTCGGCGTCGAGTGTGCGAGCTCTTTTTCCGAGTCTTCCGGCGACTTGGGGCTGAAGCAGCTCGTGTCTTTATTTTCACTCTATTATACACGGGTGCGCTGCTTATTTTCATACATAATTTCTGTAGTGTGGTATCGAAAAACTGCCCGCGTTCAGCGGCGGTATGCTGCTTAATATTCCGTATCGGTGTTGGATGGCGGAGATAATGAGCGAAGGTAGCCCATATATTATTATCATAAATGAGAAGCAAAATACACGCGGTTTGTAATTCTCTATTAAAACATAAACGCTTGGCAAAAGCATTAAAGACAACTAGAAGCGGTTGTCCAATAGGTCCAAGATCTCGAATAAGAGAGATAAATGGAATCATGATCAGGGTATAAAACACTGCATCCACAAACTTTTGATAATGAGCGCTTGGTATATTCGTAATAAGGCGAAGTTCGGGTTCAAGTTCTCTTGCTACAGATCCCTTGATATGTTGTAAAATATGGCGGGCATTTTCTCTCATATTCGTCATTGCCTCATAGCGTTTAATACTACAAAATTGTCCCCCAAAATCAATAATTTTTGGTTTTCCGCGTGCATTAACAATAAAATTAGCCGGTTTAATATCATAACAATACATCCCCTTAGAAATCATCTTATGAATTTGTTTCATCATTTCTCTCAACATCTTTTTCTTAGCTTTGGTAGAATGATGAGTAGACACAAGATATTGGAAGCCATCGCCCTGTCCTCGACGCATAATAAGAATAACAGCACGCATATCTCTCGGAGCCACTAAATAGAGACTCTCATAAATTTTGGGTCCGACGCCCGCCTCCGCCATTCTTTCCGCATAATCAGCTTCATCAATTGACTGATGTTTTAGAATCTCACTATGTGTATTAAATGTAATAATCTTTATGGCAATATTAATTTTGCGTCCTTTGTAATATGCCGTCGTGCCCCATACAACACCATATGAACCGGCGCCCAAGGAATTATAATCCGCAACATGGGGCGAGAATCTAATATTTTTCACACATTGATGCAAAACATTAATATAATATTGTATCTGAGTAGGTTTCTGTAAGATATGATCAACAACGCAGTCTATCATTAATTAATATAGATATAAAAATTCTCTCGCATATCATTTATGAATCTTGACCAATGCGTAGACATCATAAAAAAACTCAGCGAAACATACATGGGGACAGCATGTGCAGCTATTATTGATACCGAGCAAGCATACCGATTGTCCCACGCTCTAACAGAAATAGAAATGCACATAATTACAATGCGTAAAAGTATTCAAATGATGAAGAATAAAATTGAATTAAAAAAAAAGATACATCAAGAATCTCAATCAGCGGCAACTCCGGCAACAACTCCGGCAACTCCGGCAACTCCGGCAACTCCGGCAACTCCGGCAACTCCGGCGGCACCATCCCCAAAATAAATTGAATCAAATCAACTTAAACAAATCAGACCATATTAGCAGGAGAATAGAAACAAACAAACAAACAAATGCCCAATTAGCTCAGTTGGTAGAGCGCTCGCCTTTTACGTACAACATGGTTGTGCAATGAAAGCGAGTGGCCCGGGGTTCAAGTCCCCGATTGGGCAAAGGTCCATTAGCTCAGTTGGCAAGAGCGGCGTGCTAATAACGCGCAGGTCGCAAGTTCAAGTCTTGTATGGACCAAAGTCTTCCTTAGCTCAGTTGGTAGAGCGCACGACTGTTATCGCCCGGCGGGTATGGTAATCGTGATGTCAGTGGTTCGATCCCACTAGGAAGAGTATTTTTAAAACTTAACGGGGATGTAGCTCAGGGGCAGAGCGCGCGCTTTGCATGCGCGAGGCCGAGGGTTCGATTCCCTTCATCTCCACAACACATATAGTCTAATGGTAAGGACACCGGTAATTTGAGCACCGGAAATACTGGTTCAATTCCAGTTGTGTGTTAATAATAAGCCCGCGTGGCGCAATGGATAGCGCATCCGGTTCCTAACTGGGAGGTTGTGGGTTCGATCCCCATCGTGGGTAAATGTTTAAAAAGCTCGCGTGGCGCAATGGATAGCGTGCCTGACTTCGGATCAGGAGGTTGTGGGTTCGATCCCCATCGCGGGCACTAAATTTTAAAAAAAATTGATTCTATAAATTAGTAGTAATGGTTGTTAGATTCCATGTAGTCTAATGGTTAGGATAGCTGGTTTTCACCCAGCAGATCCGGGTTCAATTCCCGGCATGGAAGCCAAACGCATATAACTCAGAGGTAGAGTGCCGGTCTTATTGAACCGGAAGTCATTGGTTCGAATCCAATTGTGCGTTATCTGCCCTAGCGTGGGAACTCTTAGAAAGAAAGACATCGGTGGGGACCCAATTGCTTAAAGCAAGGAAGGTCGAACTTAGATGCGCTTTCTTTAAGGGGGAGTTGGGTGTTAGAACCTGATTTTTTTTTGCGTTTAAAAATTGATTTGATATTATCTAAGAATAATAACCAAAAACATGGGGTGCTATTGCGATCGAAGGAAAGGCGGAAATGGAAAGATAAATACCCCCTATACTTGGCATATGTATTATTGCGAGTATATGTTAGATGATGTAGAAGGCTATACCTACGAACAATTTAAACTTGATTATAAAGAACAAGAGGATAAAGGATTAAACTCCTTGGAATTATATAACCATTTTATGGATTTGCATCCTTCCTACGAGGAAAACAAAGATTAATAAACGCGGAATGGCGCAGAGGAAGCGTGCGTGGCTCATAACCACGAGGTCGCAGGATCGAAACCTGCTTCCGCGAATTATTTAGGAAGCACCCATGGCCCAATGGATAAGGCGCCCGCCTACGGAGCGGGAGATTCTGGGTTCGAATCCCAGTGGGTGTAGGTCGGCATAGTCTAATGGTTAGGACTTCGCTTTGTGGCAGCGACGATCCGCGTTCAATTCGCGGTGCCGACAGGTCGCGTGGTGTAGTTGGTTATCACGTCTGCTTTACACGCAGAAGACCGCGAGTTCAAGTCTCGCCGTGACCTCTTTGCCATTTTTTATTTGTTTTTTAATAAATTAAATCGAATACTAATATATAATGACACACACTAGAAATCATCGCAAGAAAAGGTGCACTCATAAGCGCCGTCACAAGTGCTGCCGCAAGCGGTACAAAAAGAGCCACACCCATAAGCGTCGTCACAAGTGCTGCCATCGCCGTTCTACGCATGGCACGCGCTCAAAGACGCATCCGGGCAGAAAAAATTACACTACCAAACGCGGAGATAAAGTATACCACCGCCGCCACCACTACGTGCGTCGCCGCCGTCGCCCGTACACCCACCGCCGGTAAACTTCCAAGGAAATAAACTTTATTTGGTTATATATATATGACTCGCAGAACCCAGAAACGCAATAGAAACCGCCGCCGTACCAAACGCGCCAATCGTCGGCGCAATAACCGCAGGCATACTAACCGGCGGCGTCGTCGCCGCCAGCGCGGGGGAGGCGCTACGGGAAGTATAAAAAGTTTTCTCTTCAAGATGCAAACACTTTTTCGTTAAACGCAGATGTTAGAAATTAAAAACTTTATTTATAAATATAAATAATGTTTCCCGAAGACGTAAATATTCACATTCTCTCTTATCTTGGTATCTCTCCAAGACGGCGATGTTATGCGCGCACCCACAATAAAAAAATATGCAAAAACTCAGTGAAAAATACAAACTGCAATATATTATGCAGCTTACATGATTATTATCGATTCAAAAAACCATTATTTAGACCCTTCGAGGAAATAACTTATTTAGCCAATCTTACAGACGCTAATCGCAGGCGGACACCAAAAAATCCTACAATTCTTAAATACCCTCCAACACCTACTATTGCCCATTGGGTGAAATATCAAGTATAAATTGATTTTTAAAAAGGGATATATATTCTCAATAAATACGTTAGAATGGACGAAAATCAGATGCACATGGTATTTTATTTTCTGGGATTTTTGCTAGGACAATTTGGACCGATTATTTGGATGACTCAATGGTTTATGCTTTATAACAATATGATTAAAGATGAAAAGGCAATTAAAAAGGCAAGATATGCACGAGGCACGGCTATATTATTTATAATATCAAAAATCTTTTAGCCGGCACTTTAATTGTAGGGATCATAAAATTGATTTAAAAAATATAATAATTATTCTCTACAATTACAATGTCTACAGAAGAATACACCTTCCCCACTCGCTTCCACGAAGTCGCGTCGAATATCTATTCGGAACTGCCCCGATGCAGGAAACTTGCCACCTTTATTCTCGACCGCCTAGACGAGAATCAAGTCGACCATCTTGAGAGAGTTTATATGAACAGAACACAATTTACGCGGGCTACTGGAATCTGTAATCTGTGGCACTACTACCACACAGAGGACGAGGACGCCCTAAGCGGTAGTGGCGTTGACATGCTAATATACATGCTCGATGCGTATACCCGCGATAAGGCGTCCGAGGTAAGGCGTCAAAAACTCAATAAGGGCAATGTTTAATAGGCGTACTCTAAATTTTTTAATCATCAAAAAATGCTGGCGATACCCACCACGATGTCGGGCGATCCGGTCCCCAATCTTTATCGACAGAATAAGTCGTGCAACAATGCTCAGTAGGACAATTTGTCAATCTCTCAAATTCTTTGTGAAAACATATTGGCCGACTCTTTGTGGACCAACATCGAAAAACAACTTTATATTTTGGAAGAGCGGGCAATACTTCCCGCAAAAACTTCTCCTTCCAATAGGCATTAAATAAATAACGATTCTTAAAATCTAGCCAAAGACCAGGGGGGAAATACATTATATATTTATAATTAGTTTTCTTTATTCACATTGAAGTATAAAATTGATAACTTTTAACCCACAGCTCGTACCAACAAGAAGAATGAAACAAATCTACGATCCCGTTCATGGATTTATACCACTCACTCCGCTGATGGTACAAATCATCGACACTCCAGCCTTTCAAAGGCTACGTGATTTAAAGCAGCTAGGAGCAACTTATTATGTTTTTCCCTCTGCCACCCATACCCGTTTTGAACATTCTGTAGGAGTAAGCAAGCTCGCCTATGATCTCATGGTTTCTCTCCAGAGAAATCAACCAGAACTAAATATTACTGCACGCACCATCGAATTGGTGCAGATTGCCGGTCTTATTCACGATCTCGGACATGGACCCTTCAGTCATCTCTATGACCATTATGTGCGAAAAGAGGAAGAACCAGAACATGAAGAGCGTGGGTGCAATATCTTCCGTCAATTGGTAGCCGCATATGAAATCCCGCTGACGGAAGAAGAAGTTCGTAAAATTATCCGAATGGTATGCCCCACACCCCAAGATAACTGGCAGTATCAAATTGTCGCCAATGTCCGCACCCAAATCGATGTGGATAAGATAGATTACATTCAGAGAGATAGTTTCCATCTTGGATTGCAAACGGGCGGTGAATTCAAACGTCTGATAACCCATTGCCGAGTCATTGACGAGACAATATGCTTCCCAACAAAAATACAATATGATATTTATGCCCTCTTTGCTGCCCGCTATCGCCTGCATAAGCAGGTATATCACCATCACGCTGTTGTAGCTTATGAATTTATTATAACAGAAATTCTAGAAAAGATAATAAACAAAAAATCTGATTTCCTTGATCTGACAGATTCAATTGTCACCTGTCGTTTGCACAGCGAATATAAAAATGATCTCGATCGCATGGCACACCGGCGGCATTTGCGAATGCTTGCAGAGAAGCGAGTCGACTCACCACTCTCGCCGGACCAGCTTGCCGAGCTCAAGGAGGCGGAATCCGGAACACTGCGTTTTCATCAACACACTATTGGATTTGTTAGTGGCAATAAATCCAATCCTCTAGAAAATATCTCATTTTATTCGGATAAAGATCCTAATGTAAAATTTAAACTGGATCCAAAAGAAAATAGCTTTATTATTCCCGACAAATACCAAGAAACCATCCTCCGCTTATATAGTCGGCGCCAGCAGGGCGTGATCAACAAGGAACTAATAAACCATTGTAAAATACTCCTTGAAAAAATAGCCTCGCCGTCAGCTGACAATTCCGACAATTAAAAACCCTACATCGGCATAAACATATACCCCTTCTTTTTTAATTCTTCCATGGTTCCCGCCAAAAGCAAATCCTTGCGTTCAACCCGTATAGTACGAAAGGTGCCAAACATATTCAAACGCCCATGGAGCCATTTATCCTCCAATATAAATAATTCATCCGTTTTTGTCCAGTGAAAGTATAATTGCCGTATACCACCGACTACAAATGCGCGGAAGGGCATCAGTTCTTCTTCTTTTTCTTCTGCCATCTTTTGTTTTTCTCTCAACTCCTAGCCACCCTTTCTACGTTCAATTTAAATTTAAATTGAACGAGCTTTTCGAAATCTATCATTCCACATAAAAGAATGCAATACATTACCAAATATGGAACTGAAGACCACTTCACCTATCAAGGAACCGAGAGAAAAGATTATCATGATAAAAATGGGGTACAGCAACCTGGTCATAAGAACAAGTTTAACATCCATCATTTTGCCATTTTAGCTTTGTTTCAATGGTCGCAAGAAAATGCTCATGCAAAAAAAGAAATGTATAAAAAACATAAGCTGCGTTTTATTACTCAGAAAACTGCCTTTAAATATGAAGTGCAAACGCTAGTATCTATGATGCATTGGGACACCTTTAATAAATCATTTAAATTTATCATGCTTAATAATTCTTTGAAGAAAAAGGGAACTTCTTTTAAAGAGCAATATGAAAAGGCTGATTTGATGTTGAAGGAGAAAGAGCGATTATCTACGGCAAAATTTAAGAAAGATATAAGATATGGAAGAAGGTTTCATGCGGCAGTTCGTATTCAGGAATGGTGGTTGCGTAAAAAGCGAAAATATCGCATCTATAAGAATATATATCAGCTAATGGACGAATATTCGGTTGAAGGAGGCTTCACTGGACAAGATACGGCAAAATATTTTGGAATAGGAAAGGGTAAAAATCTTCTTAAGATTCAAGAAGATATTATGAAGAAGGTTGAAATGCATCGCGTAAAGTGTAGAGAAGTATCAACAAAACTTGTAAACACCACTCTGCAAAATGTTATTGAGCGCCAAAAAATGGAAGCTTGCCAGCAAAAACGGCGGAAATCCTGCGACGAGGGTCCATCCTGCGACGAGGGTCCATCCTGCGACGAGGGTCCATCCTGCGACGATGGCCCATCCTGCGACGAGGGTCCACCCGGCGATGAGGGTCCGCCGTCCTTCCTAGGACGCTGGGCGCGCGCGCTTGGATTGACTAAGCAATAGAAAATTGAAATAGAATGCTTATAATTTTTTTAATGCACAAACTTATGGAGTGTTACAAATCAGAAAACGTGACAACAACAACCAAAATAGCTGGATTTGATTTGGATGGCACATTGATTTGCACCAAATCAAAGCGTCGTTTTCCAAAAGACAAGAATGATTGGCAATTGATAAGCAATAAGGTGGCGCCGGTCCTTAATCGATTGCACAATACCGGCTACACAATCCTTGTATTCACGAATCAGAAGAACTTAGAAAAGCGATTAAGCAAAGAGAACTTCAAAGAAAAATGCATGAATATCCAAAGATTATTAGGTGTTCCCGTTATATTCTATGCTTCCTTGGAGAACAACTATATGAGGAAACCTTTCCCAGGAATGTTTAAACTGCATATGCGCGAACATCCTTTCTCTCGTGAAGATTCCTTTTACGTTGGTGATGCTTGGTCCAAGACGGAATGTTTTAGTGATAGCGATGCTTGTTTTGCACATAATTGCGGCGTGCGATTTTATAAAGCCGAGGAGTTCTTCTCTCTGGCGGACCCGAAACCTTTTCATATTCCTCGCAAAAGACGATTCGCCAAAGACCCACACTTCGTCAAAAACCAATTAAAGCTCTCTGAATTCATCAGTGACAAAAAATATTTATTTATGGTGGGTCCGCCCGCTTCCGGCAAAACAACATTCTGTCAAAAGTATCTAAAAAAGTTTATGCGATTAAGCAAGGATAACTATAATACAAAAGCGCAGTACCGAAATATCATTCAGGAAAACATCTCGGAGAGGCTTGTCTTCGACAATACCAATAGCGGAATAGCATCTCGTGAGGCGATTGAGCGTCTGCTACCAGATGACGCAAGTATAGGTTATATAGTGCGGGTTATCCCCAAAGAAAAAGCGATGTATTTGAATAGATATCGTTATTCTATAACACATGGGAAAGCGACACTCCTGCCTGCTGTAGCATTTCATGCATCTTACAAACGTATGAAGCTGCCGGAAGGTCCAAATGTGTTGACACTTGACTATTCGTGGATTGGAAAGCTGATGAAATTCTATTGTTAAGGAATTAAATTTTTTATTCACTAATAATAATGGGATTGCACTTTGCGGATCAATATAGTCTATTGCACTATGCTGTTGGCGTAGTTGCATATTTTTGGAATATTCCTTTCATTTTAACAATAATAATACATACTCTCTTTGAATTAGTCGAAAATACCAAATTTGGAATGGGTATAATTAATAAATATTTTGTACAAAAAAGACGCTTTAGTTGGCCAGGTGGAAAAATCGCCCCCGATACATTCATAAACAATGTTGGCGATACCATATTTTTTGCCGGCGGTTGGCTATCAGCACACTATCTGGATGTTGTAGGAAATAAATATGGCTGGTATCCGTCCCATCGTAAAGTTGAAAATAAAATATTTTAATTTATATAATGTCCCAAGCTAACAACTCCTCTCGCGTAAAAAAGGCGCCTGCATCTGCGCCGCCGCCACCGCATCGCGCGAAAAAGGCGGACCGCGCGCCCACCCGGAAGAAGAAATGCCGACGGAAGAAGAAATGCCGTTGGAGCATGAAGAGTCGATGTCCGAAGGGTAACGCGTGCTTGTTCTCGCACGCGAGGGGCGGAAAGCGGCGCACCCGCCGCAACAATCGGCTCCGTAGTCGCCGCCGGCGGACACGGAAAAGACATTAGTCTAGAGATGAATAAGTTTTTAATATACTCATGTATATTAAAAATGTCAAAACAAGCGGTCGACCTGCCCATTAATTTTCCCAAGCGCGCTGATGGCAACCTGGATTTCACAAATTTTTATAAACCTCTTGCGGGGGGAAAGTACTGGTTTCAATTGATATCAGACTTTGAAAAGAAACAGCCCGCGTGGATAATTATAATTAATAATTCTTTGATAGATTATTATAAAACTCTCAAACAAAATAATAAGTCAGTGTATCATAACGTAGATTATCTTAGATACTTAAAAGCAGTCACCAACTTTATATTCAAGACTATTGTTGCGCATCCAGCCACTCAACCATGAGTCCAAAGTTCGGGGTGCCCAAACCAGTAACAGGATCCCAACCAACGGCGGCTTCGTATCCAAAGGTACTATTGCAACACTGCATCTCTGTACACCAGTTATTACCTTGAGTAATATCTTGAAATGTTTTTTTATTGTCCGCCCACATCTTATAAAGAACCGGATTAATAAATCCAAGCTTCGGCTTTCCTTGAGAAACCTGATGATCATTGAGTAGAGCAACCAAGGCTGCAAATACGGGCGCGGAACAAGAGGTGCCGTCCACCCCCATTACTTGACCCCCTGACACAATAGGACAATAATGCCCCAACGCCGAAACATCAGGATAACCGCGACCTCCTTCCTTAAAGTTAGGCGGGCGCAAGGCTGTCGACTGCACCCACGCCTTAACAGCATCCGCCTGCCACGTCGTTTGCTCCTCATCAAAGATACCGAATCCGCCCCCAGTAGTCCAACCAGTATCAGCAAAATTGCAAGGCAATTCCTTGGTGCCATTTACGCATCCATATTGCTGACACAAAGGAGATTGCCAAGTATTATCCGATTTTGATTGTTCAGGAACCAAATACGTTGCACTCACACTCGTTACGTAAGGTGAAGATCCGGGAAAAGCCGGATTTACAGCCGAAATGCCTTGCCCGGTAGAGCACCCTTCATTAGTACGGCCGGGTGCCCCTGCATCTCCACTAGATACCATAATAGAGACACCGCGCAACCCCATCTTTGCGTATTCCAAATTAGTCCGATGCAAATATTGCGCAGATGTCATATTTCCCGGGCAAGGACCAAGTCCCGAGGAACATTGATCTCGTGCAGACCAGCCCCAACTCATCGACAAAATATCTGGGATCTCGGTAGCATTGAGAAATCCAACCGCAAAAGAATACACCCACATTGGAGAATCCCACAACCAGACATCTGAATTCTCCGCCACCTGCGACATCATTTGCACATCCAATTGTGCCTCCAACATCGGCGAACCATTACCACCAACAATATTGGCAAGCGGTTTTTGCGGCTCACCATTCAATTGCTGCTGCTTTTCCAAATCACTCTCACTAATTCCACCCAAACCCTGATACTCCACAGCACACACCGAAATGCCATCATTCTTAACTACCCCATCCGTCACATTGTAAAGCTCCAACATGACTTCTCTCGCCACATAACCATCACCATCGCCAACGCTATGCGGGGTGTTAAGACACACAGAATTATCCCAAGGCGCCGTAATACCTTCATGACTTTCAACAAAATCCAAGAGTTCCGGTGCACGCAAGTTCATACAATTTAAATCAAAGCCACTGCACTCCAAAGCGGCGCCGCCGCGGCGCTCACACTTTACACCATAAAGCGCCAAATAATCGAGCAAATCCTGCACCTCTACTTCGGGTGGCGCCACCAAAGCATCGATCTTTTCCTGAGACCAATATTGCCCATATTGTGGATGCTCGGGATTAGAAACATTATGAAAGGCGTCCAAGAGAATATCCGTATTCTGTTGGCGCATAGCAACCATCGACGAAGCATCACTAGTCCCCGCACATGCAAAAGCAGCTAGAGAAAGACAAAACAGACGTGTAAATGTACTCACCATATAAAATATATTATGGTTTGCGATTTAAACCATTTATGAAATATATAAACATCAAGATAAAAGGAACCATAAAATAAGCACCACATAAAAATTGAATAAATTATTAAACACTTTATAACGACAACAACAATGGTCTGTCTCTATGGGACAACACTCAACAAAATACCTGAATTCATACGAATTACGTGCAATATTATCATTAAAGAAAGTAATTACTCAGATTGGAACTGGCTCACTCATCTTTTAACAGAATTTATATACAAACAAAGTATTGCACGTTTGCAGGCAGAAGATTATTATGGTCAACCGCCACTTCCCTATGCGCCTCACCCGGATGAGCCAACACCATGGGGGCATTGGTTTGCAAGAATAAAAGTGGCACTTGAAAAAGAGTTTAACGATGTCAATGCGGTACGGGTATTTAGTTGCTGTAAAAATCCACCAACAGAGGAAATAGCAATTATTATCTATGACGCTTGTTCTTTGGACGAACAGCGAGCATTTCAGGATTCGCTCATTCTTCCGACTCTACAGGAATACGAGGAAGACAGCGAGACGGACAATCCCGCCGACCCCATCCATACTCCGCCACCACTTCTGCCGGTCGCACAAAAAATATCGGGTCCGCCTTGTGTTGTCTGCGGTGTACTTCTCTATTCTCTCAATTCAAAGTACTGCACTCAATGCGGTACTCCAAAGTTTATCCCAAAAGCGGCACCAATCACCCTTCTGCCGCCATCAATAATCAAAAATCCAATCAAATCAAATTACCCTATGTCTTGTCAATGTGATCATTGTATTTCGGATGCTACAAAGAATATTTCCGTAAAGGCATAGGTCGCAATAATCGAAACTATTGGAATGCCATTTTGGCGAGCAGTAGCGCAAATTAATTTACAAATATAAATTATGGAAGCATGGAAACTAACCGGATATAAAATAGATGAAAAAGAACTGACAAGACTAAGTTTTCAAATGTTTAAGCGAGAGAACCCGCTTATTTCTCTCGACGAGGCAATTCTTAAGTTTGAGAAAGCAGCGCCAAACATTTCCTTGAATGAATTTGCAGAAAAGCGGCACAGAACCGCAGAAAACTATAGAAAAACCTATAAAAAATATTTTATAGGTAATTGAAGATGGCATTATTTTTTAATCTTGGAGAGTGGATTATAAGAAATGTATTTTTTTGGGCGTCCATAGCAACCATATCTCTCTACTTTTTTTTCTTCTAATTTATTTTTTACGATTTTTGCGCCTGCAAGTCCAAAAAAACATGCTGCAAGTAAACCGCCATAAGGAGGTTTTAATGGCGTTGGTGTTGCTGAACTAAATGTTCTTTTAAGAATAAATCTAGAATGCATTTATATATTACTATTTTTACTTTTAGGTTTATTTTTATACGAAGGACTTTCATGAAAAGCTATATTTGGCGCAAAAGTTGAACCACATCCACAAGTACTAGCAGTATTTGGATTATTAAAAGAAAAGGATTGCCCCATAAAATCATCATTCCAATCAATTTCAGTTCCTAATAAATAAAAAAGGCTTTTTCCACAGATTCTCAATGTTGTATCGGCAGTTAAAGATATTTCTTCGTCCAATTTTTCAATAGGATCTTTTGTAGGCTGTAATTGATATTTTAATCCATTACAACCACCGCCAGCGACAGAAAATAATACTGTCTTATATTCGCCGCCACCTAATAATTTTATCAACTTTTTTCTAGCTAACTTTGTTAATTTTATTGCCATTATTATATTATTTAAATACTTAAATATTTCGCATTTCTTTAGATATATAATGACTGAATTTACAAAACCCACTTTTATCTACTGGAAGATTGCTGCTCGTGCACAGAGACCCATGTTGATGTTGCGTGCGGGAAGTGTCCTATATACATGGGATGATGCTACGGCAAATGCCTGGCCTGCTGCTAAGAATGACCAACCTTTTGGGCAGTTACCTGTTCTTCTTCATAATGGGCGGCGCATAGCGCAGTCTGGAACTATTACTCGTTATTGTGCTCGTGTAGCTGGACTTTGGCCTCAGACAGAAGATGGTTCACTAAGAGCAGATATGTTAATTGAGCACTGCAATGATATTTACACAATGATGGCTAAGGCAAAATATGCTGGTGATGTTGGATTACAGAGAAAGGCGTGGGAAGAACTCGCTGAGAAGAAATATCCTGAACATGTTGCTTGGCTTGTCAATATGTTGGGCACCGATGATTATTTTGGCGGTGAAAATGCTGACGCGGGTGACATTGCGGTGTTTTCGGTACTTAATATGGCTGAACGGGCAGGCATTGAATGTCCGCTGAGTAAATTTCAAACACTTGTGAAGCATAGTCAACGTGTTTCTCAATTAGGAACTATTAATGAATATTTAACTGCCAGTCATCCGGTATATTTGCAGGTTCCGGAGAAAGAGAAAAATATTGCTGAATAAATTTAAGGAGCTCTATTCAGCCATGGTTTTTCTTGGACGGCCTTTTTCTTCATTTGAACAATTTTATATTTTTGAATAGCATTTTTTATAGCATCTTCGGCTAACATCGAACAATGCAATTTTACAGGTGGTAAATTTAAATGTTTCGCTATATCCTTATTTGTTATTTGTTCAACTTCTTCAATTCTTTTATTTTTTATCAATTCAGTTACGTAACTAGAAGAAGAAATGGCACTCCCACATCCAAAAACCTTGTGCTTGCAGTCGACAATCACATCCTCTTCTATTTTTAATTCTATTTTCATGACATCGCCACACGCTGGTGCCCCCACAAGACCACTAAAAACATTTGGTTCGCTTTTCTTAAATGATCCAACATTTCGAGGATTTTCAAAATGTTCTATAATATTTTTATGATATCTGCGAATTCGAATAAACCGACCTAGCATTTTATATATATATAACTTCTTTAAAGAACGTTAACTTTTCTAACGACACGCATTCCCATATTTACAATACCATTTATTAAATCCAACAAATTCCGAAAAGATATGAGCAAAGAAGCCCGTAAAGAATAGAGATGTCTCCATAATGTAATAGCGATTCCAATTCTTGCAAGCAGGCGGTAAGTCAACCGAACAACATTTTTCTAATATCTTGGATACAATCACACCACCCACAACAACCATAATACCGATAACAACCGCTTCAAAGATTAATCCTCGCGAACGCATATTATGTATTCGCGAGAGAAATTAAAGAGTTTTCAATGTGTAAGATTTATCACCCCATACCCATGGTACAATGCAGTCGCGCCCGCCAAAGCTCCCAATAACACGAAAACCTTTGATGGAGTGTGGCGGCCTTTCACTGCAACATACACCAATAACGGGACAATAAAGAGTAAATGGGAGAGAAAGATCAAATAATATTTTCGACGTTTATCTGTTTTATCCTCTAAATGTCCGCGTTGTTTTTCATCATTATGCGTAGGAGGCTTAAACTGACCTAATGTCGATTTCTCTCCACGCTTCAACGGCAAGATGCGGCAATCAAAATAATAATCATACCACGCCATCGCCACATACGAGAGAATGAAAATAATAAATAAAGTTAGGTAGAGCATGGGACGGCTTGTTATTTTCGGACAATACAAAAATAATGCCATACAGACCAAAGAAAAAATAACGCACTTAACATTTAAAGCAAAAGGCTTTCCAAATAAACCACCTGCCATATATATTTTATTAAGATTTTTAATTCTCCATAAGTGTCATATGAAAAGAAAAATGAAAGAAAAAATAGTTAATATAAAAAAAAGCAAAAGAAAAGGAAAAAAATATATGGCGTTGGTAAAGAACATTCAAAATAACAAAACAAGAAAAATTCATTTTGGTGCTTCTGACTATGAACAATTTAAGGACTCAACCGGAAAGGGTCACTATACGCGAAAAAACCATGGCGACCGCAAGCGAAGAAGAAATTATTTTTCGCGGCACTCAGGGGTAAAAACAAAACGAAAAGCTCTTAAACAAGAAATCCAAAAATCAAATGGAAGATTCAACCCCAAAATTCTTAGCCATAAATATCTCTGGTGAAAAATATATTAAACGCTTATAAATATATAATTTTATAATGGAAGTCTTTCAAGAAGCAAAGGATGCATTGAAACAAGCTATGATAAAATTAGATAATGCACCTATAAATACAACCAATATAGATCGAGTCTTATATAAACTTAACGCATTAAAAGATGATTTGAAAATGCTTCAGTATCACATCGCCGATATCATCGTGGAATCTAAAACCCCGCCTCTACAATATAGTACGCAAATAACATCTGCCGCCACCCCACTTCTCTCCTACGTCCCCGCATCACACTGCGAACCATATCCTTTGGCTACCCCGTGCTATCCGCCGCCGCCGTCACCGCCGGTCCAAGAGATGCTCCGTACGATCGAAAAGGAAGCAATTATTTAGTAATAAATCTATATTTTTTAATATTATTTTTTTCTATTATGACAGAAAACGTTAATATTCAATTGTTCACAAAATTAGATCCACCCAAGGCGCTCAAGGAAAGATTGCCGCCGTCCTCGCAAACAATAAACTTAATTAGAAACACACGACAAGAAATTAAAGATATCCTTGATGGAAAGGATAAAAGACTACTTTGTATTGTCGGTCCTTGTTCCATTCACAATATCGAGGAGGCTCTCGAGTATGGAAAAAAACTAAAAAAGATCGCGAGCAAAGTAAACAACAAACTTTTAATAATAATGCGAGTATATTTCGAGAAACCGCGTACAACAATCGGGTGGAAAGGTTTAATTAATGACCCTAATTTGGATGGAAGTTGTCATGTAAATTATGGGCTTTTCCTTGCGCGACGACTATTATTGGACTTAAACCAACTGGGTTTGCCATGTGGTTATGAAATGCTGGATACTATTACTCCACAATACATTAGTGATCTTATTTCATGGAGTGCCATTGGAGCAAGGACCACGGAAAGCCAAGTTCACCGCCAGCTCGTTTCCGGTGTTTCTATGCCAGTAGGATTCAAGAACGGCACAGGTGGTAGTAAAAAACTAGCCGTCGATGCAGTTCTCTCCGCACAATATCCACATTGCTTCATGGGAATTACAAACGATGGGCAAGCAGCTATTTGCTGGACGCGGGGGAATCACCATTGCCATATCATCCTGCGCGGAGGAAGCAAAGGACCAAACTATTCATCCGATGACATTGAAGAAGCCAAAGAACTCCTTCGAAAAAACAAAGTACCACAAAATATCATGATTGACTGCTCGCATGGAAATTCTTACAAAGATTACCGGAATCAACCAAAAGTATTGAGAGAAATTATAAAACAAAATAGGAAAAATATCATTGGTTTTATGCTTGAATCCAATCTAAAAGAAGGAAACCAAAAACTAATTTCGGGAATAAAACCAGCATATGGAATTAGTATTACTGATTCTTGCATGAGTATTGAAACAACGGAAGAATTACTAATGGAAATAGCTGGAAAATTAAATTAAAACAAGTTAGATATAATTTATATAATTTATATAATTTATATGACTTCCAATAATGGAAAACTTCGAAATGTCAATTATGGATCATCACGGCGCCAATCCCTTGGAGAAATGATCAAGTCTATTTATAATGAAATTCCGGAAACAGAAGTATCTGCAAGGGAAGGTCTTGCATCAATTCAAGATAGTTTATGGTATACGGCACCAGAAGTCTTAAATACAATTATATACAAGATTTTTGAATTTCTGCAAAAAACGCCTATTTTGAATACTCCTGAGACTCCGCAATGGCTGACGAATATACAAAAAATATGGACTACGGCAATGTTGAAAGATAGTAAAGATATCGCCGATCCTACGCCAACAAGTGGCGGCGGCTAAATTGAAATATATAGTTATTGCCAAGCTTCCATCGGGACCCAATAAAGATGGTGAAATAGAAGAATTAAAAAAACAAATTAAAAAAGCCAGCAATAAAATTTATTTGGGTAGAGCGCTGCGCGCGAAGGCGCGAGTAAGTGGGAGCGTTGAAAGTCTAAACAAGCAATCAGTTTCAGTGCAACTTAACATACCCCGCATTTGGACTGGTATAGTAAGTGGCACATATAGACTATCAAAGCGTCCATAGTAACATACTAGATAATGAGGCCATTCACCTCCAACATCTGGACTCTTTATATTCCACCAATCACGTACACACGAAGCAATAATATGCCCCCGCCGCGTTCCGCCGCGCACTGACAGCAGTTTTATGGCATCAGCGGCTTTTAAAAGTACTCCGTGTCTGCGGAAAGTGTAAAGAAGACGATAACAATCAATATCATTCCTTTTTTCGAGGAATTTGAAAATGGTGCGAGAATGACAGCTTGTACCATCAAAGGTGTTCTTATCTACCCATTCTTTAAGACGTAGTAGCAATGCTGGATCCTGATAATGCAGACATGCAGGTTTTACGTCTGTGATAGAACAGGCACTGCACCTAAATCCAAAAACTTCATTAGCAGTAAACTTTTTGCAAGTAGGGCAAGTAAAAGTCAAGAGGTATTCTTTTCCGTTACGGAGTGGCATGTTGGTTTGTAGATAAATACATCATAAATTTCATTTCAATTTTTATGATATCAGTAATTCAGCAATTTCATTATTTATTTCTGCTTCCTGCTCCGCCGCCAGTTCTTTCTTTTCCTTGGCAATAGTCACTAACTCCCGCCATAAAAGTTCATACAAAATTAACATTTTTATAATAAGTGTTGATAATTTTTTCGAGTTCACTTTTTCAAAAAAGGTAATTAAATTGAATCAAAAAAAAAAGAGTTTAGAACTGCAATTATATAAAAGAATACAATAAGCTCTTTTAGCTCAGTTGGTAGAGCGCCGTTCTTATACGATTAATGCGTATGCATAGATGAGTAATATCATCGAAGAAAAGCGGAGGTCAGCAGTTCGAGCCTGCTATTGAGCAACTGCGTATATGTCCGAGTTGGTCTAAGGAGCCAAGCTCAAGTCTTGGTGGCAATTAGCCTCGCGAGTTCGAATCTCGTTGTACGCAAATTTATTTACATTCTTTAATTATCGCACAGGTGCCCGAGTTGGTCCAAGGGGGAAGACTTAAGATCTTCTGAACAATAGTTCTCGCGGGTTCGAATCCCGTCCTGTGCACCAAGGTTCCGTAGTGTAGTGGTTAGCACCTGAGGTTTTGATCCTCGCATCCCGGGTTCGAATCCCGGCGGAACCTTTTTTTTAATTTTAACAGAGAATTACGTTTTTTTCCTTCTCGTTTTTCTCCTTTTTTTCCTTTTTTTCTTTTTTTTCCTTCTTCTCGTTTTTTTCCTTTTTCTCCTTTTTGTGTCATGATTAGGTAATTTTTGTCTATAATTTTCTTTAATTAAATCTTTTAATATATTCTTATTTTTATTATTTGGCAAATATGGTAATATTATTTTCCTTTCTGCATTTGAAAGATATTCACCGCGCAAACTACTCAATCTATCTGCCAATTCAGACTTTGATCCGCTTTTTGTTACGCCATATTTATCGCATAAAAGTTTTAAATCTTTTAAAGTTGTTTTTGACATTATGTAATATAATATTATTTAAACCTTCAATGACCTTTTCTAAAAGGTGAAGCTAGATTTGTTCAAATTTTTTAAAAGCTGCATTTTGATTTAAACCTGATTTTTTCAAGTAAATTTCAATTTCATATTTATTTTTTGGGTCCCAAGAACAATTATGCGTTTCTGGAAGTCTATGAAATGAGCAAAATCGTTGTTTACATTTACAATCCATATCAGTTAGCTTTAATTTTTTATTACATTTATCGTGAGCACATTTTTTCTTCTTCTTCTTTTTTAAGATTTTACTAAAATTTATATCCTTCAATGTTGTAGTGACATTTTTAGTAAAATCCTTCAATGTTGTAGTGACATTTTTAGTAAAATCCTGTTTTGGTGGTAAAATATCCATAATATTATATTATAATATTTAATTTCTATTATTTCAATTTTTCCTCAGTAATTACTTCAAGTTTTATATTTTGTGCTTTTGGTATGGTAACAGCGCCATCTCTTTCTATAACTTCCTTATATCTACGGTCTGGATTTTCTTTATCAAAAGCTTTTGTTCTAATATGGTCACCTTCAAAAAGCTCTTTCCGTATATCAGCAGAACTAATTTCTTCATTTAATCCCAAATTATTAGTAATTGTATTAACACCAATGCCAACTAAGTCTCCATCTTTATTTATTGTTTGTGTTAATTTATTACCAGATTCTTTTGCTTTTTTAATATTTTCTTCAATGGCCAATCTTTTACTTGTTTTAACACGTTGTTCAAAAGTATTTTTAGCAAGTTTATCATTCTTTTGTTTTTGCGACATCAATTCATTCAATTCTTCTTCCATATAATCAATTTTACCTGTTTTATATGCGTCAGGGTCAAATGGCATCCACATACCAACTTCTCCAACATAAATATCATGATTTGGGTCAACTTCTCGCAACATCCTACATCTAAGTTGTGCTTCTTGTTGAGAAGAAAATGAACCTCTAATCTTAATACCTCTGGTATTTGTTTTAAAATTATTTTCTTCATCAAATTCTTTTTGGACGTTTTCTTCTTCTTTATCTAAAAAGTTTTTAAAATCATTTTCAATTTCATCTGTTTTAAATTTTATTTTTTCACTTGATAAATACTCATTAAAATCTTTCATAATTTCATCAAAATCATTATCATATTTATAAGAAATGAAATTTAAAAATTCTGTAAATTTCTGTACAGATTTTGAAAAATCAAAGTGTTTTAGGAATTTTTCAAAAAAAAAACGATTCTTATCTTTTAAAATTTTTTCCGGAGATAAAAAAGATAAACAAACGTATTTTTGACCTGAAATTGCTTTATCTTCCTCTAATAAATCAGCATATTTAGGATTATCTTTTCCATCTGGCAGGCTTTTTCTTTCAAAACCTTTAGACATTATGTAATTATTGATTTGATTACTTTTAAGTTTTTAGTTGCTTATATATTTTTTTCTTGTTATTATTTATAATGCTTGCAAATTTAGGAAATGCTTTAGACTTAGGCGAACTTGTGAAAAGAGCTGTAAAATATCTCGTAGAAGGTTTTATGGTTGCTATTGCAGCTTATGCAATCCCCAAAAGATCATTAAACTTTGACGAAGTTGCACTCAT